>Ga0207009_1111_pt1 | contig 13466 bp, 10 predicted proteins | sample Alteio_BWMinCont_81_FD_153479 | JGI IMG/M metagenome (GOLD analysis project Ga0207009, IMG submission 153479) | Enriched cells from forest soil in Barre Woods Harvard Forest LTER site, Petersham, Massachusetts, United States -... | ecosystem: Environmental > Terrestrial > Soil > Temperate forest >... | reverse complement strand
ATGCTGATTCCTGTTTGCCAATAAATCTGCGCACTCGCTGTCGGTAATTTTATAATAGGTCAAATAATCTGCATCGCGCGACATCGTTGCGGTACTGTTCCTTAACGAATAACCGCCGCGGTACAATGCTATACGGGCGCGTAAACCTTTAACTGCCCCTAATGTTATACGCTCGTCGCGGCTTACCGCGCTACGCCATGGCACCAGGCTTTCCGCAGCTAATAAATCATCCAGGATATGGTTATAAATCACGTCGCGGTCAGTACGTGGAATATACAAGGTTGGCTGGTCGGCTGAAGGGGCAAATTGTGCCGGAACATCACCCCAGTTTCTAATCAATTCAAAATAAAACTGCGCACGTAAGGTAAGTGCCTCGCCATACAGTCTTTTTAACGATGTCTGATCGGCAGCACTGCCGCTAGTGTAGGCACTCATTAGCGGTATATATTTAATACAAATATTGGCTCTTTCAATGCCGGTGTAAAGATTTTCCCATGGTGCTTCCAATTGCGCGTTGCTGGAGTTAGCACCGTAGCGCGCAATATCCCGACGGTCATTGTCAGGAGCACTGCTGTTTGCCGGTCCAACCATTTCGTCCTGATCTACCGTATAATACATACTTAAACGGATACCATAACCCTGGTCACCAGCTAATTTTTCGTATACTCCTAAAACCGCTTCTGTTGCACTGGCAACATTGCTAAAAGCGGCAGCAGTACCTACGGATGCAACCGGGGTTTCGGTTAAGTATTTTTTACATGAAACCGTCGTACCAGCTATGATGATTACCACCAGGCTCAGTACACGATATATGAATTTCTTTTTCATTTTATGATTGTTAATATTTATAAACTAAGATTTACGCCAAATAAATAAGTATGTGCACGTGGGTAAGCAGAATAATCAACACCTGGGGTAACCGGTGTAGCCGTACGTGTATTTACTGCTGGGTCATACCCACTGTAGCCTGTTAATAACGCAACATTGTTTCCGGTTACATAAACACGCAACCTGCTTATCTTCAACCTACTTAAAATAACGCCTTTAAAGGTGTAACCTATTGTGACATTATTTAGCCGCGCAAACGCGCCATTCTCTACAGCACCTGAATTAACGTAAAATTGTGCAGCACCTGTAATAGGAATAGGAACCTTTGCACCCGCATTTACTGAATTTAACACATCAGGCGATGATCCAACTGCAACGGTGCTGCCACCTACAGTAACTATTTTTTCGATGACGTTTCCACTGCCGTCAACTGTGCGCCACCGGTTATTTTCCTGCGCCAGCAGGTTAGTATTATCTGTATATCCGTTGGTAAACTCAATTTTTGTGGCGTCAAGAACACTTACAAGGTCCTGGAAATTGATAAATATACTGGCATCCCAATTTTTATAAGTAAAAGTTTGATTTAAGCCACCTGTAATTTTAGGTATTGTATTTCCCAATATGGTTTGATCCGCGGTGGTAATTACACCGTCTCCATTTATGTCCGCAAATTTGGTTAAGCCGGGCTGAGCCGTGCCGATTACTTTTGACGGATCGACTACCCCTGGTTTTAGGGTATATTCATTATTTGCAGCATTATAATTGAAGTCATTGGTAGTATAGAAGCCGGCGCTTTTATAACCATAAATGCTTCCAACAGGTTGACCAACCTGTACTATAAAATCAGCCGGTGAACCGGAAACGCCCCAACCTGAATTTTGCAAGTAGGAGGTTTCGCCCGGTGCAAGTGCTAAAACCTTATTGGTGTTGTAAGAAACATTGAAATTAGCCGACCATGTAAAGTTTCTCTTGGTTAAAATACGAGCGTTTAACTGCAACTCTAATCCTGTGTTTTGAGTTTTACCAACATTTTGAAACTGGGTGGAATAGCCTGAGCTAGTTGGCACCGGTACCTGTATTAATAAGTTTGAGGTAGTACCGCGGTAAGCATCAATAGAAGCCGTCATACGGTTATTGAATAAGCCAAAATCCAAACCAATATTATTTGAGATGGTAGTTTCCCACTTTAGTTTTGTATTTACAAGGTTTTGAGGTGCATAACCAACCTCTCCCGGATTTTCAAGTAAAGGATAATATACAGGAGAACCACTGGCGCTTGTACCGAACAAAGTTTGGGTTAAATAATCGGATATACGGTTATTACCTGATGAACCATAACTATATCTTAGCTTAAGGTCACTAACAGCAGTTACATTCTTCATAAACTTCTCGTCGGATATTCTCCATGAAGCAGACCCCGACGGGAAATACCCCCATTGATGGCCAGGTGCAAACTTAGAAGAACCATCTGCGCGCACGGTGGCGGTAAACGAATACTTTTTATCTAATGAATAGGTTGCACGTCCAAAAAACGACAGTAAATGAGATTCGTAAAAAGTATTTTGAGGATAGCCCGGAATTATTGTACCCTGGTTAAGCTGGTTTAAAGCAGCCGTTGGAGCTATACCCAATGGAAACAACTTAAATTGATTATTTATGCCATTTGCATCTATATTATAAAGCTCGTTACCTAAAGTAATGTTTATATCATTTCTTTTTGAGTTGGCAGCGGCGTTAGAAAAAACTAATACGTTTGACAAATCCATCGTATTGGTGTTTAATTGATTAACCCCGGCCAATGGCTGACTGCTACCATTAATTATGGCATTAAAAGTAACTGCGTCATCAAAAGAATTCATCAGCGATTTAGTTAAATCAACGCCCAATGTAGAGCGAAATGTAATATATTTATTAAAGGCATAACTTAAATAGCCGTTTAAGTCGGTTATATACGTGTAGTTTTGCCTGAATTGAGCGTTTGAATTAGTGATTGGATTTATCAACCCCAGGTTATTACCTGCTTCCTCGCTTTCAGTAAACAGGGTAGCATCCTGCTGCGCTTCTGTTTGACCGGGTATGGTAAAAGGAATATATTTTACGGTATTGCGCAGGTTATTGTAAGTAGAACTTGAAGCACTTGATACATCGACGCCGTTTACCTGCTGATCTGTATAACGAACGTTAAAGCCCATCCTGAATTTAGCATTAGCTTTATGGTCAAAATGAAAATTCAACAATTTGCGGTTATATGTTGAGTTAATTACATTTTCGTTTTGCTGGTCATCAGTAAAACTCAAATTAAATGTAGTTGATGTATCACCACCCGTTATGCTGAAATTATGTTGTTGCTGAAAAGCGGGTTGACCAAATACACGTTTTTGCCAGTCAATAGGCGCTATTGTTTTGTATTGTGCTAAATTAGCGAATGTTCCATAATCATTAGCAAAGTTTGTACTATCTTGAGTATTGCCCCTGCTTCTTTCATACTCGTAAGTAACAAAGTCATAAGGGTCCATTACCGCAAGCTCACGAGCCAGCTTTTTAAAGCCAACATACGCATTGTAACTTATGCGTGTCACACCCGCCTTACCACCTTTGGTAGTAATTATTATAACGCCATTTGCACCCCTGGCACCGTAGATAGCAGTGGAAGCAGCATCTTTTAATACGTCAATTGATTCGATATCCTGCGGGGAGAGCGAAGCCAGGCCATTTTCAACCTGTACACCGTCAATTACATAAAGCGGGTCATTACTTTGTGTAATAGAACCGCCACCACGAACCAGTACTTTAACACTTGCATCCGGCGAACCATCTGAAGTTGTGATCTGTACACCGGCCAAACGACCGGCCAATGCATCGGCCAATGAGGAAACAGGTACATCTTTAAGGTCCTTAGCCGTAACTGATGATATTGATCCGTTTACATCCCGGCGCTTAACGGTGCCGTAACCTATTGCAACTACTTCATCCAATTCTTTTGAGTTGCTTTCGAGTGCTACATTTACAGATGTTTGTCCTGGTGTTAAGGCAATTTCCTGTGGCGTGTAACCAACAGACTTGAAAATCAGCACTACACCGGCCCTATCTGGAACGGGAAGTTTGAAATTACCATTTACATCTGTTTGAGTTCCGCCAGAGGTACCTTTAATGGTTACAGAGGCTGCTATTACCGGGTCAGTGCCGCCCTTTTCTGTTACCTTTCCGGTGATTTGCCGGGTTTGGGCCAATACTGTTGCGCTTAGTAACAGCATTAAGCAAAAGCTAAGTAAACTTTTAATCATAATTTGGTTTTATTGAGTTTTTATTTAGTTGGTTCTGATACGAGCATTATAAGCGGAATGCACACCATTCATCCGAATTGTACATGAATTCATTACTTAAATTTGCTAATAACTTATAATTGGTTTGGCAGGTAAACGTGTGCTAAAAAGCTCCTTTTTGTTTAACTGTTAAACAAGATTAGCCACTATAACCAAATAAAAAAAGGATTTCACTAATAAAAACTATGCAATCGTTCCCGGAAACGTTTGCGGAAAAAAAATAAAAAAAGGATTACCCATCCACATGGGCTTTTTATATAAAAAGGATATTATCCTAAAAAATATACTTTTTTATAATACAGGTTTTGAAAACGTTAAAAAAGGAGACGAACGAAGTGGTATGGGCAGTAAACTGCCCACAATAAAACTAGGTGGTAAAAAATTGCGGCTTATTGAATGGTAATTATGTGCTTATCTAACTGTTTATCAAGCTTAAAAGGATTGGCCAAATCTTTTAAATTTGTATGGCTAATTTTTATGCCTTTGGTGTTCTCGCCGCTCGCCGAAATCAAAGTTGTGGTACTCTTGTTAAAATCGATATTATCAATAATAACATTTTGCGTATTATTCAATGCCATCAAAGTTGATGCGGGAGAAAAAATCTTTGCATTTTTCAAAGAAATATCAGCTGCATCTGTGCTGGTAAATGGCTCGTTTGCAGAGATAACAATATCCGAGAAGTTGATATGATTTACGGGCATTTCGGGCAAACCGGTAATGGCAATTGCTGTTTTAGCGTTGCTGCAATAAATGTGGCTGATATAAAAATCCTGGAAACGGGGTGTTTTAGCTGTGACGGGGGCCATTTTTGCTATACTTTCTTTATTGGTGTCCTCATAATAAGTATTAAAAAGAATAGCCTCATTTAAAATATCATGCATATAAATGTTGTCGATATAAATATCATGTACAAGTCCGCCACGGTCACGGCTGCTTTTTATCCTTATGCCTATATCGGTATTTACAAAATTGCAATTAGTAACGTATATGTTTCTTATCCCCCCGTCAGTATTACTGCCAATAACAAAGCCGCCATGGGCATGATTGACTATACAATCAGCAATAACTATATTTTCTAAACCCGGCTCTGTATCCGGGTTCCCCTTATTACCGCTGGATTTCATACAAATGCCATCATCGCCCGCATTTACGGTGCAGTGGTAAACTACTGTATTTTTGCAGGAGGAGATATCAATTCCATCACCATTTTGAGCATAGTACTCATTATTAATGGTCACATTGCGAATGATCATGTTTACGCACCCCTTCGGATTAAGTGCAAACTGTGGCGAGTTTTTAAAGGTAGGCCCGTCAATGAGCACATTTTTGCTGTTTGTTATGGATACCAGTACCGGGCGCAAAAAGTCGCGTGCAGGCAAATAGTCCTTTTCGGTTAAGCCTGTTTTTCCTTTCAGTGTTTTTAAATATTCTTCACCCGTCATGCCTTCTTTTGTGGGCCAGTACATGCTGCCGTCGCTGCTAACTGCGCCGCCTGATTTTAGCAGATCGGCCCATAAAGCTGGTGCAGCTTTGCTTTTTTTAAGTGGCCGCCAGGTGTCTCCCCCACCGTCGTAAATACCCTCGCCGGTAATCCCCACATTCTCCAGTTTGTTTCCTGACAACGGCAGTTTAGTTCTGCCATCTATCATCGGGTATTGTGTATGGTCCGTGCTGAAAGTAATTAATGCACCGCGGTTAGCATGCAGGTTGACATTGCTTTTTAATTCGATTGGGCCGGTAAGCCATAATCCCTGCGGTATAAGCACTATCCCCCCACCCGCCGCATTACATGCCGATATCGCTTTTTCAATTGCAGTAGTATTGAGCGTTTGCCCATCGGCGACAGCGCCATAATCAATTATATTAAATATTTTAGCGTTAAACTTTGGTTCGGTTATCGCCGGCATTTTAAAGGGCGCGTGTGCGATATAGTATTCCATAGAATTGCTTTCATTGCTTTGAGCAACAGCATGGCATGCCGCCACAACAAAGAAAACACCTGCGATAATCACTTTAAATTTCATAGTCCTTTTTTGAAAATTAAAGTAAACCTAAAACTAAAAGTTCCCTTTTTGAAGTACATCCGGGTATTTTTTTACGGGAACGATTGCGTAAATAAACCCTTTTAAAATTTGACAAACAACAATAGCTATCTACTTTTGATGCCTGTAATTTTCAAAAACCCGGTTAGTATAACCAACCCGATTACAGCAAAAAACTAACGGAACTCAAATTATTATGAAAAGTTTTTTAGACGATAATTTCCTATTACAGAATAAAACAGCCGAGGTGCTTTATCATAATTATGCTAAAGAATTGCCCATTATAGACTACCATTGCCATTTGCCACCTGATCAAATTGCTGACAACATAAATTTTGAAAATCTCACCCAAATTTGGCTATATGGCGATCATTATAAATGGCGCGCCATGCGCACCAACGGTGTTAATGAGGAATTTATAACCGGCAGCAAAACCGACCTGGAAAAGTTTGAAAAATGGGCGGCAACAGTACCCTATACTTTGCGAAATCCGCTATATCATTGGACACATTTAGAACTGAAGCGTTATTTTAATGTACCTGATCTGTTGTCTTCGGTAAATGCACACCGGATTTATGATAATTGTACGGCTAAATTACAAAGTCCTGAGTATAGCGTCCGCAATCTTATACAAAAAATGAACGTCGAGGTAATTTGTACCACCGATGATCCGGTAGATAGTTTAGTTCATCACCAAAAAATAAAAAGTGACGGGTTTGGGGTAAAAGTATTACCTGCCTTCAGGCCGGATAAGGCGATGAACGCAGATGATATCCCCGGATTGAACAACTATATTACTAAGTTGGAGGAGGTTTCGGGTATTACTGTAAATAGCTTTGATGATTTTTTAGCTGCTTTGAAAAACAGGCATGATTACTTTGCTGTCAATGGCTGTTCGGTATCTGACCATGGTTTGGAACAAATATATGCCGAAGATTATACAGAAAATGAGATCAAGGTCATTTTCAAAAAAATAAGAACCAACCATGCTTTGTTGCCTTTAGAGAATTTAAAATTCAAATCGGCAATGCTTTATCAGTTTGCGCTTTGGGATCATGAAAAAGGATGGGTACAGCAATATCACCTGGGGGCGTTACGCAACAATAACGCGCGTGCGTTTGAAAATGCCGGGCCCGATACCGGCTGGGATTCTATAGGCGACTTTAGCCAGGCGAAGGCTTTGTCTAAGTTTTTGAATAAGCTGGATACGGATAATAAACTGGCTAAAACTATCCTTTATAATTTAAACCCGGCCGATAACGAAGTGCTTGCCAGCATGACCGGGAATTTTAATGATGGTTCAGTAGCGGGTAAAATTCAGTTTGGGTCGGCGTGGTGGTTTTTAGATCAAAAAGATGGAATGACCAAGCAAATAAATGCGTTATCAAACATTGGATTGTTAAGCCGTTTGGTGGGTATGCTTACCGATTCGCGGAGTTTTATGTCTTATCCACGGCATGAATATTTCAGGCGGTTGGTTTGTAATCTTTTTGGTGAAGATATGGAGACCGGGATGTTGCCAAATGATATAGAATGGACCGGGAAGATCATCCAGGATATTTGTTATTATAATGCCAAACAGTATTTCAATTTTTAGGCGCGAGCTATACTTTTTTTGACGATGCCCTTAATATCATTTCTGTTTGCATCTGCTCGGTAACGAACTCAGTTACCGGGCGCTTGCTTTCAATAGTTTGAATCAATATTTCGGTAGCTATTTGCCCTATTTGAAAAGCAGGCTGCCTGATCACGGTTAACGGCGGATCAAACAGTTCGGCAACGTCTGAGTTGGTAAAGCCAATTAATGCAATATCATTAGGAACCTTTAATCCTGACTTTTTCAGTACCGAGATGCAACTGGTTGTAAGCCGGTCACTGGCTATAAATATGGCTTCCGGATGGTTCTTCATATTTATTAATTCATTCACCGCTACTTCTACCTCTTCCTGTATCATTCCGCCATGATCGCAATGTTTAACATATTCGGGGTTAAATGGAATATTATATTTAGTTAAAGCGTCTTTATAGCCATCCAGTCTTTCGCGACTTATTAAAAGATTATTAGAATTGGTTAAGTGGGCGATTTTGGTAAACCCTTGATTAATTAAAAGCTCGACGGCATCGTACGAACCCTTAAAATTATTTGCGGTTACCTTGTGGGTCTCAATATCTGCAGCAACCCTGTCAAAAAACACGATCGGGAACCCCTTATCATGTAAGTACTTAAACTGGCTGGTATCGGTAGTTTCTGCTGAGAGCGAAACCAGTAAACCATCCACATGCCTCGAAAGTAAGTGTTGAATATTTGCTTCTTCACGGGCAAAAGACTCGTGAGTTTGCGTAATAATTACGTGATATCCCCGGTTATAGGCAATAGATTCTATGCCATTTATAGCTTGCGAAAAATAATTATTTGCTACTTCACAAACCACAACGCCGATTGAGTGGCTTTTTTGTTCCTTTAAACTTAACGCTATCGGATTTGGCCGGTAGTTTATTTTTTCAGCATACTCTAAGACCAGTTTTTTTGTTTCGGTGCCTATTTCATAACTACCGTTTAAGGCCCTTGAAACCATTGAAGTGGAGAGTCCAAGTGCTTTCGCAATATCCTTTATGGTATAAGATTCAAACATAGTTTGGTTTCAATTAATTAGCGCAGTTATAACAAACGGATATCATAACATGCAGGCAACGGAAATCAGGTTTTTATTTAGATGTCTAAATTACAATTAAAATTGATTTTGTAACCAGTTTTACGTGCATGATTTGAGAATAAATCAATTATTTACCGATACAGAAAGTGCTGTGGCGTTGATTATCAATGAGTTGCACGTTTTGGGTTACAAAATAGTAACAAAAAATAAGATAAGCATTATTTTACTGATAATCAAGATGTTAATAACTTTTTTCCGGCCTGTTTTTGACGGAAAATGAACTGGATTAATTATCAGTTAGTTAGATGATAAAAGTTACAAATTAGTAACAACATTACTATTTTTAAGGAGCCGTACGCAGCAATTCGCCATAGTCACTTGATACGTCGTCAAAATCATATTTTCCTTTAAGTGACATTCTTATTTTGTCATCGATCAAATTCACTTGATCAATAAATTCTTCTTTTGTCAGGTATTTGTATCGGCCATAACTGTATTTAAATCCAGTCGAGAATGGTTTGGTAATCGCTCTTTGAAATTCGTTATACAATACCCCCGCTAATACTTTAACCATCTTTTCAATCCCGTAAATTAACAGTGCCAGATCTGCCAAATTTTGTGGCGTATGAAATGACTTTCTGCTAAAATATATATTATTACCCTTTTCATCCCGGTGGTTATGGGCAATTGCCTGATTTCTGAATTGCTTTAAATCCTTAAAAGTATTTAACAATTTTCGGGCAGGCTTAACAATCTTTTTTATTTCTATTATTGTTTTCTTGTATTCCTGTTCTGTTTTTATACCGAAAATTTCATCCCATTCTTCTATAAAAGAACAGGTCTTTAACAAAATTTGATAATACAAAGCCTCTCTTATTGAATCAATGTACATCCCATCCTCGAACTCATCATAATCATATTCACTTTCCAACAATAACCTGTACTTTCCGAGGGCTTTGAAATGCTGATCGATCAAGATAAATATTGACCACAAAGTAAAAATTGATATTTCGAGATCTTTTGGGCGGGAAATAATATCTTTGTTTTTAGCCATAATAACCTGTAAAAGTCGGACAAAAAATAGTTTTAATCTACACAATCATTTTAAATTCATACATTTATTTTTCAACGTTCAATTGTTAAATATATCCTGTTCAAATAAGCAACAAATGATCAATGAGAATACTTAAACCTGACGATGAAATTCAAATATAATCCTCGAATAATAAAACACCTGGGGACAGAGCTTATTACCTCAGATGAAATTGCAATAACCGAGTTAATTAAAAACTCTTACGATGCCAAGGCAAAATCTGTCCGGATTCATTTTTTGTCGTCTTTTGCCGATTTAGATAGAAAAAACCTCTTAAGTAAATTGCCCCTTGAAATAGGGTTGGAAATAGGTACTACCCCCAATAATTCTTTGATAATTCTTGAAGACGATGGAATTGGAATGTCCTTAAATACCCTCCGTGATGGTTTTTTTGAAATCGGCTCCGATTTAAAAGCCGTTGCAAAATCGAATCAATCAGAGAATGATGATATAATTCTTGGAGATAAAGGGATAGGCAGGTTATCTGCTCAAAGATTAAGTCAATTATTATTTGTTGAAACAAAATCCTCGACAGATGAAAATATCAACGTTGTTAAAATTGATTGGAGTAAATTTATAGCCAGCCAGGATGAGGATGCTCCTGAAATATTTATTCCCAAAAAAGATGGCAGTTCGTACACCAGGTTATGGTTTTTAAGCACTGATGAGCAACCGATAAATATTGAAAAGTTTTTTGAATACCGGAAAAAACACACAGTTAGACATTTTCGACAATAAAATTGAACTTGAAGGTGGCTCTTATTTTGTAAAAGACGACTTACAATCGGCTTTAAGCTTCTTATACTCCCCTTTTGAGGAAAAAAAGACCCTTGTTGATGTAGACGTTTTTTTTAATTCTGACCCCGTTTTATTAGATTTTAATTACGATACTCTTAAAATCGCAGAATCTATACATTCCTTTAATACAGTGCCTGTCAGGAATGAACAGGGGGTTCTTTGCGATTTATCCATTTCCATGAAGATGGAAATCAAACCCTGGTTTATCGAAAGGATACATCAAACCGAATTGGGTAAAGTATTATATCAAAGTTACCGGTTAACGCATAACGGATATAATGACCTGCTAAAAAAATACAGTGAGAAATTTACTACTTCGTTGACAGAAGAAATCCTTTTAAGTGAATTGTTAAGGCAGAATAGTAGGAAATTGAATCGATATGCCTGTTTTCAATATTATATTGGACTATTTGATCAAACCATGCTTTTAAGGAATCAAATGGAGAAATCCCCTCACTAATCGATTTATTGATTACATGCTTTACATTTTGCTGGTTCCTTAATGCAATTTCAAACGCATTCTCTGTACTGCTGAGATAATCGTCATTAAATGATTTGAAAACTGTAGCATAGGCACTGTCTGTTAAGTACCCTGCAATAACAGTAATCAAATCGTTACCGCCCTTTTCAACTTCCCTGATAAAATAACTTCCAAAAGTTCCGGGTTGGGTCATATTTGCCTGGCTGGTAAATAAAAATGCCAGGCTTTTAAGCTCATTTGTTTTATTTAACGGGATTAAATCTTGCTCAATAAAAGCCTTACCGGATTCCTCTTGGCCTTCACCTAACATTTTATCTATTACCGCTATATAGAAGGCACTGCCTGTGTTTTGTAACCCATGTTTAATTTCCCCTAAGAATTGTTCCATTTCTGCCGGCACAGGCTTTGACCTGTAAAATGTTATTTCAACCCCTGGGATTTGGGAAAATTCATTCAGCAGGATATCATACCTGTTATCGCCAAGCGTAAATATCCCATTCCTTAATAATAATTCATTTACCGTAGGGTCGGCACAAATCAACTTTAAATTTTCAGACAATGGTTCTGTGATAAGCCCTTCACCCTGTATCGCTTTCAAATATTCCGGTAAATCGTCCGGGAGGAGGGCAGCCTTCAACTCGGCATTATGGACGAGTTGGCTATAACCCTTACGAAAGGCTTCTAATAACTCAACGGAATCTATCTTCCCAATGTTATTTAATGAAGTAGTTAATCTTTCCCTTTTGAATTCAGAAAGTTCACAATATTTAACAAGGACAACATTTACATTTTCCTCGTAATGTAAATCGTTTTCTATTACAATTATATAGTTGGCTTTTAAACCTGTAACAATTTGTTGAAAATCAGCCATTGTCTTCGGAATCGTTATTGTTAACTCTTATTTCAAAAATAAACCGGTGGTTATATTGGTTCCTGTCGGGTAATAGTTCAATATCACCTCCAAATGATTTCAAAAAATTCTTCACAATGTATAGCCCCATACCACGGCCATTGTCTTTACCCGATTCTAATGAGTTGAAAAGGGTATGTTCGTAGCGGTCAAGTATTCCGGTGCCGGTGTCGTAAAAATGAATTACATCCTTGTCAATTCCTTTAATAACGATTGCATCCGGTTGGGCTGTTTGGTATGTAATATCATAACCGGCGCGGCGTTGCTTATCTTGTATCCAATAAATGGAATTATCGATCAAATTATAAAATACATGGGTAAGAGATCCTTTGGGAACTACCCAGGTTTGATCCACTGTTTGGTAATCAAGATTAATCTTGTTTTTTTTCAATCTGAATTCAAACCGTGTTTTTAATTCATCCAGGTATGACCCAACACTTACCTTTTCAAAATCATGGCTGTTCCCTTTATATAAAAATGTTTTTTCAAGGAAGGAATAAAACCTGTTTAAATCATTCATTTTTGCAAACAACGATTCAAATTTCTTTTTAATAGGGCTTAAATGAGTTTTATTGAGTTCAAATTGCTTCATTTCAAATAAATACTCCTTTTAGTGCAGCAAAATGTTCTTCGTTATTTTCTTTGGAAATATCATGTGAAAGCATTGAATGAAGCTCATGTGTAATAACTTCCGTTACAAGTCCGTTGGCCATTAACTTATAATTGTTATAAGCCTCCACTTCAATTCTTTTTTGCTCGGCTTCTGCGACTTGTATCAATTTATTAGCGCTTTGGAAGGAACGTTGGGCATCTCCAATGTTTTCTTCAAAATTTGCACTGACACTTTTTAACTCGGCAAGGACTTTTTTAATGATATCCTTTTTGTCTTCTGTATCAAGAGCAATATTTTCATCAATTACGGATAAGGCCTTTTGTATCGCCCGGATATTTTCGTTCGCAGCTTTTAAAACATCATCGGATTTTTTTACTTCATTCCGGATTTCATCAGGATCGTTTTTAGGGATTAATTTTTCACCATCCAGTATATCCTTTGAAATTTCAACCGCCCGCTTAGTGAACCTGGGGGAAAAAGCTTCAAATATATATTCTAAAATTTCTTCAAGTGCTTGTACAAAAGGGTTATCCGTTAAATGCTCCCTGGAGCTTGTTTCATATATATAACGTTGAAAAAAATCATTGATTTTTATGTAACCGATAACATTGCCTAACTCGAATCTGTAAAACTGTTGTCCGCTGGTACGTTTTTGTTGCAATTTCAGCCAATCATCATCTTTGTTTCCGATTGTTCCAACTCTGAATTTATTCCTGTATAATTT
>Ga0207009_1049_pt2 | contig 13510 bp, 10 predicted proteins | sample Alteio_BWMinCont_81_FD_153479 | JGI IMG/M metagenome (GOLD analysis project Ga0207009, IMG submission 153479) | Enriched cells from forest soil in Barre Woods Harvard Forest LTER site, Petersham, Massachusetts, United States -... | ecosystem: Environmental > Terrestrial > Soil > Temperate forest >... | reverse complement strand
GTTTCCTGGGAAGAAATGTCCCCCAGCCTGGAACGCTCCCTGAAATATTTTTTTCAGGTGGAAGGATGGGCGCTTTATCTCACCGACAACAAGGGAGCGCTTAAACTGGTTCAGCGGCGCGGAGTGACTCCCGAGCCCCGGATGGAGGATCTGCCCAAACAGGAGCCTTTCCTGCATACGTTTGTGGTGGATGACACCCGTACCGTCTGGGCTTTGGGAATGCCCCTCTGGCGACTGCACGACCGCATCGGTCTGCTGTTGCTGAGAATTCCCGACAAAGGGTCGGATCAGCATCCGGCCCTGCTTTCCGAAGCGACGACGTTCTCGGTCCAGCTGATTTTCGCCATGGCCAAAGCGAAACTCTACCGCGAACTCGACGAACGCTCCCGGACCGACGGCCTCACCGGGCTTTCGCGCCGCGGTCCGTTTGAAGAACGGCTGCGCGAAGAGGTGGCGCGCGCCCAGTCGTTTAAAAGCACCTTTTCCGTCCTGATGATTGATATCGATCACTTCAAAAATCTCAATGACACCTACGGCCACCAGGTCGGCGATGAAGTGCTCAAAACGGTGAGCCAGCGCCTGCGCGAAGGGATTTACGAGACGGACGTGATCGCCCGCTACGGAGGCGAAGAGTTTGTCTGTTTGCTGCCGCGTTCCGATCCCGCGGGGCTCAAGATTAAGGCCGATCAGATCCGCCAGCGCGTGGGAAACCAGGCCTTTGTCATCGGCCTGGAAGCCATTAACGTGACCATCAGCATCGGCATCGCGCATTTTCCTCATGACGGCCGAACGGGGGAAACGGTCATGGCCGCGGCGGACCGGGCGATGTATGCCGCCAAAGACGCCGGGCGAAACCGCGTGGTCGAAGCGGCCTCCATGATTAATTTATGATCCATATACTTCTGGCGGTCGTCATCTTATTGGCGTTGATGTTTGCCATGACCATCGGATTCATCGATGGCGGCGGGCTCGTCTCTACCGTGATCACCACGCGCGCCCTGGATCCTCTGCCGGCGCTTTTGTTGGCGGCCGTTTGCGAGGTTGTGGGGCTGTTGGTTCTGGGTCATCAGGTGATCACGACCCTGGCCCGGGATCTGGTGGTTTTACCCGCCGAACCGCGCGGCCTTGCCATGCTGGTTCCTTTGGGAGCGTTGATCGGAGCTTTGACGTGGAATATCGTCATCTGGCGATTTGCCCTGCCCAGCTCATCAACGCATGCGCTCCTAGGCGCTTTGGCGGGCTCCGCGCTGACGCAGTATGGCTGGAGCAGCGTCCACTGGATGATGTTTTTGAAGATTGTGCTGTTCCTGGCTTTCGTGCCGCTCGTGGGGGTAGGCCTGGGGTTTGTTCTCGCCCGCCTTCTCTATTGGTTGGGCGAGTTCCTGACGCCCGTGGCCAACCGCTGGCTGCGCGGTCTGCAGATTGTCGCGATGGCCGGCACGGCCATGGTGCATGGAAGCAATGGCGGGCAACGAGCGTTGGGCCTGGTATTTCTCGCGCTGATTGCCCTGGGAGGCGTCCATCCCTTGGGCGGCCATTGGTTTCTCGGGCTGACCTTGCTGAGCGGGGCCGCCCTGGGTTTGGGCGTTGTGTTCGGATCCCGACGGACCATCATGACGATTGGAAAGGGGCTTTACCGGGTGCAGAGCCTGCAGGGATTTTGCGCCGGAACCTCCACCATGGTGCTCGTCGGCGCCAGTTCGCTCGGGGGGTATCCGATGTCGACTTCTCACGTCATGTCGATGTCGGTGCTGGGGGCGGGCGTGGCGGTGCATCCGCGGGACGTGCGCTGGAGCCTGGTGGGGGAAATCATTCTGGCCTGGGGGCTGACGCTGCCCGCCGCGGCGCTGATCGCCGCTTTCTGGACAAAAATGCTGGGGGTTTTATCGCATGTGGTTTCATAAACGCTTTGATTTTTACGCCATGCTGCTGGCCCAGGCCAGAAAGACCGAGGAAGGATTGCAATTATTCTGCGATTTCGTGCAGCGGCCCAGCGCGTCCCTGGGTGAGCGGGTCGGGGCCGTGGAAAATGAGGCGGATGAGCTCAGGCGCATCCTGATTGAAGCGCTGAACCGGACGTTTGTGACGCCTTTTGACCGGGAAGATATTTTCGCCCTGTCGCGGGTGATCGACGACGTCATCGATTACGCCAAAAGCACGGTGGAAGAAATGATGCTTTTCGAGGTGCAGACCAATAGAGGGCTCCCGCCATTTTTTTGAGATGCTCGTTGGTCTGCACCTCGAAAAAATGGCGGGAGCCCTCTATACGGCGACGCAGCACATTACGCTGGCCGTCGAAAGCCTGCGGCACATGCCCAACGGGACCCATGAACACATTATCCGCGCCAAAAAATCGGAGAATCTCATGGAGCATCTCTACCGCGAAGCGCTCGCGGAGCTTTTCAAGACCTCCGACGTGATGGCGGTCCTGAAGCTGCGCGAGATCTACCGCCACCTCTCCAACGCCGCCGACCGCGGCGACGAGGCGGCCGATATCATCAGCGACATTCTCGTTAAGAACACCTAGGATGCGTAATCATTCCTTTTAGATATATGGAAGGAATACTCTGGCAGCTGCGGATCACGCAGCGATGCGTGTCGAGGAGTCGCGATAGTCATCGGAATGGCCCGGGGCGGCAGATTTCACTAAAAGTACTCGGTTATACAACTTAGAAAGCGTAATCCAACGCAAATGGAGAGTTTCTGCTGCATTTTGGAAAATCTCATTCAATGGAACGTCAAGATCCAGAAGCATGTATCTGCTCACACGCATCATCTCTTTAAGAGCAGCTCGGTAAAACGCAAGTTCTTTTTCCCCGGTACTTTTAAGCAACAAGGATGGCGCCTTTATTGCAGCTTCAATGGCCATCACGGCGCCGTATTCCCATGTGAATGTATTCAGGGAAATAATGCCGCTAAAGGCTCCATCATCAAATTGCTCCATATGCTGCACGTCACCCTGAATAATAGCGTCCTCCGCTCCCGGCGAAATCCGATGCATAGTCAATCCCCGGATATTAACGCCGCGGCGACGAAGGAACGTCACAAGGTTGAATTGCAATAGCCAAGAATCGTCTTCATCGGTTTCTACACCGATATTGAGAAGATTCCCATTCAGTACAGCGAGCGGTGTGATCCCCAGCTCGCGTGCTTCTGAATTTTTCTCTAAATCTTCAAGCACGGCATAAAACCGAAGTAAGTGCCCCGGGTCGGAATCCAACATTGACAATCGCAGTTCTTGTGCCTCGGCGGCGTTGAATCGTTTGCCGGCGGGCGGGGCGGCGGGCGTAGAAATCTTCCGATAGGCAAGGGTGTGCGACCCATACTCAGAATCGAAATGTCGATCATGGGGGTCGATCGGTGACAAGCGTTTCGCGGCGTATAGGTCTTCACTCAGTTGCTCGAATTGATCAGGAAGCTCGAGTTCCCAATCGAAGCTCGCATCTCGAGGCCCACCACGAAGAAAGCGAAGATGATCGAGTCCATTGAAATAGGGTTCTGGTTTTTCGGCGATAAACCAACCGTTGACGGCCAGCTGATTCAGCCACGGCTCGAAAAATGGGGCATCGCTTGGGGTCGCGCCCTCCAAGCCGACACCGGCATGTTCATAGATAACATCTAAACCGTCGCCTAGAATTTTAGCGAGCAAGGCCGGGTACTTGGAGGTATCGAGAATATCTGCCTTGATGAAGGTTACAGACAAGGCACGCGTTTCGAAATCTAGGCCTTGCGCGATGAATGACACGCGCGGATGCCCCTCTTCATTGGACACCATCTCGGGACTGAATTGTCTTACGCCCAATCCTCGCATTTCGTAAATCAGCGCCGCCATTTGTTTCTCTTTCGTGTTGTGTTGATCGGATCCCGTCCACCCCTCGTAATACTTCCCCGTCTTATAGTCCGGATCGAGATGTTGTGCCATGTAGTTGTCGGCGTCCTTAAAGGCTAGCCGGAGATCGTCTTCCGAAAAGTCATAGTCTTCATCCACAAAATATCCATGAGATGTGGGAACCGACCGGAAAAAGTTATTCAGATCGAGACCTGGAGCCCAATACATGCAGCGTCTTAAGGGAATACCTGCTGCCAGCCGCTTGTAAATCGCGGCGTCCCAGCGAAGGTGTGCAGCATGCAGGATGCCTTGGTTATCGGCCGGGGCGGCGGGCGGCGGAAGGCTGGAATCGTCACCATCCGATTTCTTATTCCGTAGGACACCCAGGGGTCCTAAAAGACCCGCGAGCGAAGCCGATGAGCCTGCATCGGTAGGAAAGTGGCGCCACCAAGTGCTCAGATGTCCCGCAGCGTGCGAAAGCATGCCATGGTGGAGAAAAGCGGCATCATTAAATCCAACCAGCCCGATTCCTAATAACAGCGCGGGTAGAATACCCTTTCCCAGCAATCCCAGCTTGAACAAGGGCTCCTGATTCATCGGCTTGGCCGTTTCGGCCAACTCCTTGATCGCGTCTGGTTCAGACAGATTCGTATTCTGCTCAAGCAAATTGGCCAGTTCTGCAGCTACTTCCGGCGCGGCCGCCGAGGTTCCTGTTATTGGAACGGTACGGGGAGGCGCGGCTGTCAAATACAAATCATCAAGAAGGCCAAAATTGGATAGTTCTGCCTTTTTCTCACCTGTCTTTTCCGATGCCGCTATGTAAAGGACATTATCGAGAGGCGGTATGGTCCAGACCAGGAATTGGTCTTCGTTTCCCGCTGAAATCACAAAGATAACGCCTTTACTTCCAAGTCTTCTCACCCAATCTATTGGAAGGTCACCATTCACTTTTTGGGGATCTGCTTCCGTGCGTATAGAACCATGCGTCAGAGCCACAATAAAAAGCGTGTCAGGATTGTGGTCCACCAGTTGCTCCAGCTCATGATTAGCGACAAAGCCATAATGCGGAATAACCTGCACGGACGATCCGGGTCTTAATCGCGATCGGACCGTTCGAACCACTAGATCGTCGTGCGTTCCCGCCGCAAAAAAGAACCCCGGGACATAGATAGTGACTTTATGCAGTTCGCCTCGAACTGCAGGTAATACATGCTCTAATGGCTTGAGAAGGTCAGCCGCCCGGAGTCGACTAATAATTTCTTGTGGATGCTCTTTGGCCCATATTCCCAATAGCGTATGCGCCGCCGCGCGTTGACGATCATCCGACGCAGACAAAAGATGTACAAGCGGATCAAGCAGCTCAGGGTCATAGCGCGGTCCCAGCAGCCGAATGATCCATTCTGTGTCATACTCCGGATCGGGAGATCGCAGGAGCCGATCATAGAGAAGCTTATTTACGGCGGAATCTTTAAGAGCCCATACATCTCTTACACTTTTGGGTAGATCTTGTACGACGTTAGGTCTGGGAGGAGAGGAGTATAGGTGTCGGCGAATTTCATCCAGCGCCTTCTCCGCTACGATCTCATCTGGGTGTGGTAGAAAATTGCGGTTGACACTTCCAGGCATTATTAAAAGCAGGAATGACATGATGCCTATCGTGGCAACCAAAGGAAGCGTTACTCGGCCAGCTTGAGATCGCCACGTTCGGGAGATATTTATACCGAGCACGGCTGCTTCATGCGAAAATCCAAGATGGGGTGCCTTACAAAAATCTGCGGGGTGAAATTCAGCCGCTGCTTCGCGGGAAATCAATGCTTCCTCCGCGAAGTTCGCCTTCGTGTTCAGGGATGAGTGAAGTGGAATTGAACCTGAATACGAAAGTCCCGCAGCCGATGCCGGATCAATGATCAGGCAGGGAATCAGAAGTAGGGCTACAATACGGGCGATGAACTTTAACATAGGTTTCCATACGCGCGGGACACGCGCATAACGCGCGTACGAGAGATCAAATATTTTAGATCAGACCAAGCCAAAGAAACAGACCCAAAAAATCGTTGCCCGACTAGACCGGGGGCATGGGCCTATTGGGTGATCCGTAATGGGCGCCTTTCGGCCCACCTAAAACGGGCCTTCGTTTCGATGGGCGAAATCCATCGAATTGAATATCCATTACGATACGCGTCTTTTTCTCTTAGAATGTTGTCGTCCGCGCCCCATCCGCGGGCGGCAAGAGCCTGGCCAACCGGAAAAACATAGCCGAGCTGCAGGCCAGGCCCTCCCTTCCGGCAAAGCGCCGGCTCCTTAAAGAAGAGCATGGCGGCTCACCGGGGCGGGTTGGGACTCGAACGACGGCTGACCGGGACATCGGCAAGTGGAAGTTTTTTTAATATGTCGGAAGAGGCCCTGGCCGTGTTGACAGTCAGGTCTTTTAAGATCCTGGCGCATGAATAAACTGTGAAGAACCGGACATCCTCAGCGATATTCTCGGTAAGAACACGTAAGCCCCATCCCGCCGTGTAGCATGGACGACGTTCGTTCTGCGGCGCGCCCCGGCACCATTGACTTTTGTCGTCTGAAATTCATACTATTTTAAGTGTTAAATCAACCGCTAGCGTTACTGTTAGCGGTTTCTCTGTTTCCGGGGGTATCTTATGGGCTTATCTTTACTGCAAAGCGTTAAAGTCGGGGCGTATGTCATGAAGCACCGCATCAAAGGGACCAAACGGTATCCCCTGGTGCTGATGCTGGAGCCCCTTTTCCGCTGCAATCTGGAGTGTGCGGGATGCGGCAAGATCCAGTACCCTGAAGAGGAACTCAAAAAGCGCCTGACGGTGGAGGAATGCATCCAAGCCGTCGAGGAATGCGGGGCTCCCGTGGTGTCCATCCCGGGGGGTGAACCCATGATGCATCCCGAGATCCCCCAGATCGTTGCGGAACTGGTGAAGCGTAAGAAATTTATCTATCTCTGCACCAACGCCATCCTGCTGGAAAAACGCCTGCACGAGTTTACGCCGTCTCCCTATTTAACCTTCAGCATCCATCTCGATGGGCTCGAAGGGACGCATGACCGGCTGGTCTGTCGGGAAGGGGTCTTTAAGATCGCCGTCAGCGCCATCAAAGCCGCTAAAGCCAAAGGCTTCCGCGTCACCACCAATACCACGATCTTTGAAGGCGAGAAGCCTGAGGAATTTCACGAATTCTTTGATTTTCTGACGCATGAACTGAAGACGGACGGAATCATGGTGTCCCCCGGTTATGCCTATCAAAAAGCTCCCGATCAGGAGCATTTCCTGCGCCGCGAACGGACCAAGGAGCTTTTTCGCCAGGTTCTGCTGCCTTCCAGCGACCAGGTCAGCCCGGAACGCCGCAAGAGCTGGCAATTCAACCATTCCTCCTTCTTCATGGACTTTTTAACGGGAGACAAAGAATATCAATGCACTCCGTGGGGCAACCCCACCCGGAATATTTTCGGGTGGCAAAAGCCGTGCTATCTCATGTCGGATGGCTACGCCAAAACGTTTAAAGAACTCATGGAGACGACGGAGTGGGATCAGTATGGGACTGGGCGCGACCCGCGTTGCGCCGACTGCATGGTGCACTGCGGTTATGAACCTACCGCCGTGCTTGATTCCACCGCGAATTTCAAGAATATGTGGAAATCTTTCATGGATGCAGCGGGATGGTCGAAACCCCGGACCGCTCAGGGGGGAAAAGCGCCCATTCAATATTTGCCGGTCCTGAATCCGAAGGTGGAGTCGCCTGCCGCGACGAAAACGGAAACTGAGCGTGAAGCCGTAGGCGTCAGCCGGAACTGACATGCAACGTCATCCCGGCAGGTCGTAAGCCGGGATCCATCATTGGCATTGACGGCATGATGGGCCCCGGCTAACAATCCGCCGGGGCGACAATATAAACTATGGTCAGAAAAGTCGTTTCCGAAATCGTTTCCTACGTTAATTCCGATATCCTCGAACGCAACGCGGCCCGCTTCCTTCCTGGGCTCTCGCGGCGCGGGCTTTTTAAAAAGCCCCGTCACTGGGACCGCATTTTTCCGGCGCTCGATCCGGCAGTCCATGCCGACGACGCTTCCATCGCCTGGAATCTGAAGGAAACGATGGAGCGCGCCCAGCGCTGGCTCCTCCAGAGACAAAACGCGAAAGACGGCCACTGGCTCGCGGACTTGCGCGCGGACTCAACGCTCGAGTCCGATATGATCATGCTGTATGTGTTCCTCGGCTGGCAGGATCGTCCCGGCGTCCGAGCAAAGATTCATCGCTTAGCGGCGTATATCCTCTCCGGCCAGCAAAAAGACGGAGGCTGGCCCATTTACCGCCACGGCCCCAGCGAAATTTCCGCAACCTTCAAAGCATACTGGTCGCTCAAGCTGGCCGGCACTGCGGCCGAAGAGCCGCGTTTAATGCGCGCGCGGGAGTGCCTGGAGCGCCTGGGCGGCATCCATAAAATCAATTCCTACTGCAAATTTTATCTCGCGCTTTTCGGGCTTTATGACTGGGCTGGCGTGCCGGCGATGCCTCCGGAACTGATGTTCTTCCCCAAGTGGTTTTATTTCAATATTTACGAGATGTCGTCCTGGACGCGGGGCATCGTCATTCCGCTCTCGATTGTCTGGGCCAAGCGCCCGACGATGCGCCTGCCGGCGAACGGGCGCATCGACGAGCTTTTAAAAGGCAAGCCGGCCTGGGTGCCGGTCGGCGGCGAGACGCTGAACCCGCCGGAAGGTTTTTTCTCCTGGCGCAAATTCTTCCTCGAGTTGGACGCGTTCCTTAAGGATATGGAAGGCAGCGGGCCTTATTTTCTGCGCGGCTGGTCCCTGCGCAAGGCGGAGCGGTGGATGCTGGACCATAACGAACGCTCGGAAGGTCTGGCGGCCATCTTCCCGGCGATGCTGAACACGATTTTGGCGCTCAAAGCCCTGGGGCATTCCGACGCTCATCCCGCTCTCCAGCATAACGTGAAGGAACTGGAAAAATTCTTTATCGATCGCGGCGACCAGGGCATTGAAATTCAGCCTTGCGTGTCCCCCGTCTGGGATACGGCCATTTCGATGCTGGCGCTGGTGGAATCCGGCATGCGGCCGGATCATCCGGCGCTCGTCAAAGCCACGCGCTGGCTGCTCGATCGCGAAATTAAAACTCCGGGGGATTGGCGCGTGAAGAACACGACCGGGCCCATCGGCGGCTGGGCTTTTGAATACGAAAACGCGTGGTATCCCGATATCGACGACACGGCGATGGTGCTTCTGGCTCTGCGGCGCGTGAAGCTCGAAGGCTCGCTCAGCCAGGCCCGCGAGAAAGCATTTCTGAGAGGTCTCAATTGGGTCCTTTCCATGCAAAGCTCCAATGGCGGCTGGGCGGCTTTTGACGTCGACAATACCAAATGGATCTTTACGCAAATTCCTTTCGCCGACCACAACGCCATGATCGATCCGCCCACGGTGGACGTGACGGCCCGCGTGCTGGAGGTTCTGGGGCTGGTCGGTTATGACAAAACTTACGACTGCATCCAGCAGGCGGTTCATTTCATCAAGCGGGAGCAGGAAGCCGATGGTTCCTGGTACGGCCGCTGGGGCGTCAACTATATTTACGGGACTTGGCAGGCTCTGCGCGGTCTGACCTGCGTGGGCGAAGACCCGTCGGAGCCGTATCTCCAGAATGCGCTGGCCTGGCTGCGTTCAGTGCAGCAGCCGGATGGCGGCTGGGGGGAGCGCTGCGATAGTTACGAGGACCCCGCGCGCAAAGGCAAAGGTCCGAGCACGCCCAGCCAGACGGCGTGGGCGATCATGGCATTCCTTTCCTGCGGATTTATCGAGGATCCGGCCATGGAGCGCGGCATTCGCTTTCTTTTGAGCAGCCAGCGCCCCGATGGAACCTGGAATGAAGACGAATTCACGGGCACCGGCTTTCCCAAGGTGTTCTATCTGGAGTACGCCTACTACCGGCATTATTTTCCGCTCCTGGCGCTCGGGATGTATCGGCGACTGCATCACTACCGCCGGGCCCAGCATCGTCGATCGGTATCCCCGCCGCTATCCGAAGTCCCCGCCTAAGTCCTCCTTCTCATGTCTAAAGCGCTTGTGACCGGCGGCACGGGCTTTATTGGCAGCCATGTCGTCCGGGTTCTTTTAAGCCAGAAACTGTCCGTGCGCTGCCTGGTGCGGCCGCAATCCAATCGCGCCAATCTTGCGGGGCTCGACGTCGAATACGCGCTGGGCGATCTCAAAGATCCGGCGTCGCTGAAGCGGGCTCTGCGCGACTGCGACAGGCTCTTCCATGTGGCGGCGGATTACCGGCTCTGGGCCAGGGACCCGGAAGAAATGGAAAGGACCAATGTGGAGGGGACTCGCGGTCTTCTGGAAGCGGCCGGAGAAACCGGAGTTAAAAAAATTGTTTATACCTCCAGCGTCGCTGCCGTGGGAAGACCCTCTCCCGATAAGGGAGAGGGGAGTGTTGGCAATGAAACCATGGACCCCACCCCCGAACAATTAGTCGGGCCGTACAAGCGATCGAAGTTCGCCTCCGATCTTCTGGCTCGACAGTACGCGCAGAAGGGTCTGCCGCTGGTTCTCGTCAATCCGGCGGCCCCGGTCGGTTCGCACGATATCAAACCTACCCCCACCGGAAAAATCATCGTCGACTTTCTGAACCGCAAAATGCCCGCTTACATTGAGACCGGCATGAATTTTATCGATGTCGAAGATGTCGCGGCCGGGCATTGGCTCGCGGCCCAGAAAGGTCGAATGGGGGAACGCTATATCCTGGGCCACAAGAACATGACGCTCAAAGAATTTCTAGACGAGCTCGCTCACATCGCGGGACTTCCGGCTCCGCGCTTTAAGATCCCGTATGCCGCCGCCTATCTGGCGGGGGCCCTCAGCACGGGCCTTTCTTCTCTCACCGGGAAAGAACCGGCGATTCCGCTCGATGGCGTCCGTATGGCGCATGAGCCCATGTACTACGATGCGTCCAAAGCCGTTCGCGAATTGGGACTTCCACAGACGCCGATCGAAACGGCGCTCCGTAAAGCGGTCCAATGGTTTCGAGACAACGGGTACGTAAAATGAGCCCTCACCCTACCCTCTCCCTAAAGGGAGAGGGCCTACTGCAGAAAGAATCGCTAGGTGTGGGCCTTCTCCCTTTAGGGAGAAGGTGGCCGGAGGCCGGATGAGGGATAAGCCGCTCGGAATTGTGATCGCAACGCGATGGGAAGCCGCACCCATTCTGAAAGCCTTTGGTTTCCGGAAGATAGGGAAAGGTCTATATCAGTCACCCGAAGGGAATTCCGCCACCTACCTGCGTATCTCCGGCGTCGGTAAAGAAGCGGCTCGGCAAGCGGCGTATCGCTTGTGCGCTCTGGGCGTGGGCGAGCTCGTCTCGGCGGGTTTCTGCGGGGCGCTCGTCCCCGAACTGCAGGTGGGCGATTTGGTGACGCACCGGCTCGCGACTTCCGCCACGCCGGTCCGAACGCTCAAAGAGCGTCAGGCCTTAACCGCCCGCGCCAACGCGGTGGCGGTGGATATGGAGACGCAAGCCGTGATCGAAGCGGGTACCCGGCGCGGCGTTCCGATCCGCGTTTGCCGGGTGGTCAGCGACCGCATGGAAGATGATTTGACGCCGCTTTTTGGCGCGGACTCCGAATTCATTCCCTGGCGTATCGGCTTGCGCCTGCTGAACCCCGCCGTTTGGCCGCTGGCCAACCGACTCCGCAAGAATAGCGCGATCGCAAAGAGGAGTCTGATTGCCAGCTTGCGCGGTTACTTCGCATGACGGAAAAGCCCGGTTTCCGCCCATGAAACGCGCCCTGTTGGCCGGAGCCGTCGTTTGGCTTCTGTTGCGGGTCCAGGGGCTCATTCCGTTTGCGCCCATTCATAACTCCTGGACCCTGGACGAGGATTTTCAGGGGGGTAAGGTCCCCGCGTATTCCGGCGTCTCGGGGGAGCATATCGCGCGGTCCACCGAAGGCCTTTTAGTCGGCGTCGGGATGCCGGGACATCTCGACTGGCGATTTGCCGCATCGGGTCCTTTTCCTTCGACCTTTCGCCCGGGATGGCAGCCTGATCAAGAGAAGAATTCAGCCATCCGTGTGATTCTTCCCTCGCCATCCAAACCAAAGTTCATTTGCCTTTCCTCTGATCTTCCCTTGCGCTACACGGCGTTTAATCTCCAACCTTATCTTCAAGGCCGATCCGAATACCGGATTCGTTTTGAAGGGCAAAACTCGATTCTGCAGGGAATTCAATGGTATCAATCCTCAGACCGCTCTCCGACATGGTTTCCGCTCGCGATGATCCTGGCGGGACTCTTCGTCGCTTGTCCCTGGAAGCCGGCGCCATTAACCGCCTGCGCGATGATCGCGGTGGGGCTCATGCTTCGCTGGCATACGTTTTTCAATTATTTCGCCGTGCCGCTGGAAGGGGATGCGAAGGGGTATTGGGAGATCCTGGGGCCATGGAGTCTGCGCCATCCTTTCCTGACGTCCGTCCGGGAGCCGGTCTTTATATGGACTCTGGCGGCGGCTCGCGTTTTGTTCGGAGATTCCGAGCGCGCCGCCCGGTTTTTGGGCTGGCTGGTCTCGGGAGCCATGATCGGCGGAGTGGTTCCCGTCGGAAAGCGTTTTGGTTTTTCTTGTTGGTCCTCGGCCGGGGCGGCGTTTCTCCTGGCCGTCAATCCCTTCTCGATAGTGATGTCGGTGCAAGGCTATCAGCTTGAACTTTTTACCCTGTTGATCCTCTTGTTTGCGTGGCTCTGGCCGTCCCGCAAGCCTTTCGGGTTGGGCCTCATCGCGGGACTTCTTTGCCTGCTGAGGATCCAAAGTCTGATCGCGGTCATCCCGCTGATGGGGCTGGCGGCATGGCGGGAACATTGGCGACTGAAAGAGACGGTCGCCGCTTTTGGCGTTTTAGGGCTCTTGCTGGTTCTCTATTTCCCTGCGGCCAAAGCGTCCACCGGAAGCTACTTCGGGCATCTGAACATGCATGCAAACTACTATCAGGCGGCGGAAATGCGGGGCCATCCCGACCAGACCGGTTCACCGCGCGCCGTTTCAGTTTATGACTATCTCTTCAGGCAGCATTCCGTGATGGAATTAATCGGAAGGACGCTGGAAGGATACGCGCAGATTCTTTTTAACCCCGCGAACGCCTTTAACCGGATTTTCCTGAACTCGCATTATTCTAAAAGCTGGAATTGGGCGCTCTTGCCGTTCTTCTGGACGGGATTGGGAGTGTGTTTTTGTATGAAGGCCGGGCGATGGTTTCTCTGTCTGCCGGCCTTTTTTCTAAACGGACTGCCGTTCCTTCAAGACTTATTTCGTGAACCGCGACTGCTGTTTCATGTGGAGCCGTTTATTCTTTTAATCACGGCGGTCGGAGCGGAATGGGTGGTCCGTCAGGTTCTGCGCTTGAGGTTCTTCCAGCAATAGTAGGCGATAATCGACTTGGAATCCCGAATTTTTCCCGTGTGAATCATGCGCTCCATTTTTTCAGGAGACACGCGGACAATCTCGAGGAATTCATCCTCATCCGGGTGGATCTGGGTGCGGATCAGGTCCGTCGCCACATAAATGTGAAGCACCTCATCTGAAAAGGCGGCCGTTGGCCAGAAAGCCAGCATCTTTCGAACCTTTCGCGCTTGAAACCCGGCTTCCTCCTCCAACTCGCGCTTC
>Ga0207009_1092_pt1 | contig 13535 bp, 20 predicted proteins | sample Alteio_BWMinCont_81_FD_153479 | JGI IMG/M metagenome (GOLD analysis project Ga0207009, IMG submission 153479) | Enriched cells from forest soil in Barre Woods Harvard Forest LTER site, Petersham, Massachusetts, United States -... | ecosystem: Environmental > Terrestrial > Soil > Temperate forest >... | reverse complement strand
CTTTCCGCGTGCAATGGCGAAGACGCCCTGCGCCTTTGCGAGACGGACACGCCCGCGATGGCGATTCTGGACGTGGTCATGCCGAAGCTGGGAGGCGCGGCGACGGCCGCGAAACTTGTCGAGCGTTTCGCGAACCTTCAGGTGCTCTTCAGCAGCGGCTATTCGCAGGATTCCGATGGCGTCTCGGCGGTGATTGCTAATTCCCGCTACCTGCAAAAGCCCTATAGCCCCACGGCTCTTGGGCGCATGGTCCGAGAGATTCTTGACGGTGGGCCAAAAGCCACCGCCAGCTGATGGAAAGAAGGAAGGGCCGGACGTTGTGTTCGCAGCGGGATTTCAATAGAGGTGGAAGTAGCCGTCGAACTGTCCAAGCCGCACCGTAACTCCGAAGAGCGAAGATAAATTCCCCGCGGTTAGGATTTTTTCCTTCGGGCCGTCGGCGAGGATGCGCCCGTTTCGCAGCAGCGCGATGCGCTCGATTTCCGGGATTATTTCAGAGACATGGTGGGTGACCAGCAGGATGGCGAGGCCGGATTGCGCCAGCGCGCGCATGGTTTCGCGCAACTGCAACTGCGCGGCGATATCCAGCGCATTGCTCGGCTCGTCGAAGAGCAGCGCCTGCGGATCGTGGACTAAGGCCCGCGCGATGAGTGTGCGCTTGGCCTCGCCCGAGGACATGTGCGCTACCGCTCGGTCCGCAAGGTGCGCAACGCCCAGCCGCGCGAGCGCCGCGTTGGCGCGCTCGACGAGGTCTGCCGCAGGGTGGTGATGCGGAAAAATGCGCGCGCTGCTGAAGAATCCAGAGAGCACCACGTCTCGGCCGGTGGCGTCCGTCGTACATGACGCCAGCAAATCGGGCGAAACGATTCCCAGCAGCGAACGCAGCTCGAAAATGTTCCAACGCTCCTTGCCGAGAATCGAAATAGAGGACCCCTCGCGCGCCAAGGGATAACACTCACGCGTAATCGTCTTGATCAACGTCGATTTTCCGCAGCCGTTCGGCCCCAGAATGCAGACGTGCTCTCCGGCATCGATGCGCAAAGTCACATCGTCCAGTGCGGCGCGTTCCCCGCGGACGACGGTGACTTGTTTCAGGTCGAGCAGTGGTGGCGACGATTTCTTCGCGAGCGCCGGGTTCAATTCAGGTTCCTCGAGAAGGACAGCTGAGAGAATCTTAGCCGAGAGGGAGACCGGGCGCGAACTTACTCAACAAAGGGGAACAGAGCTGGGCTTGGCGCTGTAGCGGAGCCAAAAACAAAAAGGAGGCGAAAACCTTTCAGTTTTCACCTCCCGGGGTGGGGTGTTACGGACAATGCCCTCGGCGGCACAGCAGCCTGCCCTGCCAGGCAGGTCTGCGGCCTCACTCGCGCGCTACTTTCCGCAAGGCGGTAGGAGACTCACCACCAAAGGGCATGCCTTTGGCCGTTTTGTAGCATTCGGTTTAGTGGGTGTCAACCGCAAATTCTTTTTGCGGTTTATTTGTTTTGCGCGGCTTTAGTCGCCGCAGGCAAAGTCGGCAACCACACCCAAGCCGAGGAATCGTTCGCGTTCGGCTGGCCTCGCGCGCTCGGCCGCATACACACAAGCCTTCCTGCGGATACCTTGCTGTTTTCGCGGCCGCAGCGCGTGTTCTAGTTTCTCGCGAAGTCTACGGTGCGCGCGGAAAAGGCGCAGGCGCACGGCCACGGTGGAAACCCCCAGGCGTTCGGCGACCTGCTGCGTGCTGTATTGCAGGACGTCCCGCAACAGACACACCTGACGCATATCGGAAGGAAGCTGCTTGATGGCTTCCGCAAAGAATTGCCGCATCTGACGACGCGCAAAACGCTCTTCAGGATTGTCCGACTGCGCAGCAATGGTCCCACCGACGGTTTCCTCCCCTGCGCCGGTTTGCTCCTCGAGCGAAGTGAGCTTCGCGTCGCGCCGCTGGCGGATCAGGTCGATCGAGGCGTTCGCGGCGATCCGTCCTACCCAAGCGTGCAGGTCGTCGCGCTCTTCTTCCTGGCTACCGGTGAACTGCTCGAGGCGGGACATGGCCTTGAGCATGGCTTCCTGCCGCACGTCCTCGGCATCTGCGGCGTTGCCAGTGATGCGCAGCGCCCGCCGATAGAGTCCCGGGGCGTACGGCAACACCAGTTCGCCGAACGCCTCGCGATTCCCTCGACGCGCCTGCGCCAGCAGTCCGGTCCTGTGGATCGATCCAAAACTAATAGTAGTGGCACTCATGACGTGGGGAAGAGTGGCAGGCTAAGCGCCACGACCGAGTCGTCGCTAAACTACAGAAAATAAAAGACTAATCTGAATATATGCGAAAAAGACGCAATGGCATATTGACCGCTTTTGGGACGCACCGTAGCGATTTCGGTCATCGGAGGACCACTGAACAGGGTATTCTCGTGGGCAGGAGAGAGGGCTGTGCGCACATCTACGGCTGCGTTGGTGTTTGCACCGCACCCTGCTGCAAGGCCCAAGCCAGGAACCCGTCCGGGGCGTTCTTGACCCCGAAGATATTTGCCCGCTTCATGTTCTTGATCGATTTCCACTGCGCATCGCGCAAATCCGCGGAGTGCAAATCCGCATCGGTGAAGTCCGCGCCAGACAGGTCGGCGCCGCTTAAATCCGCGCCGGAAAAATCCGTCTCCGTACAATCCGCTTCCCTTAGCAAGGTCTTCACAAAGCGGCTGTCGCGGAAATTCGAGGATCGCAATTCCGAAAAACTCAAATCGGCTTCGGCAAAATCGCCGTTGCGCGCGTCGGCCGCGCTGAAATTCGACCGCAGCAATTCCGCTTTCTCGAGTTTCACGCCACGGAGAAATGCTCCGGACACGTCCACGCCTACCAGCGGGACACGGTCGTGGTTCAACTCCTGCAATGCTTCGATGCGCCCGCCGCTGCCGCCTTTTCCCTGCGCGGTGTTCATCACCTGCCAGGCCTGCGAATGCTTTTGTTTGAGCCGGTCGCCCGATTCCGTGAAATAAAAGACGACGGCGACCAGCACTCCGAGACTGCTCAAATATTCCAGCGCTTCCAGAAACGCCCAATTGCTTAGCAGATGCGCGATCCATTCCCACATCCACTCGATCGCGAGGAACGGCACCATCCATCGCCGCTTCGTACTCGTTCTGTACAGCGCCCACCCCAGCGGGCGCTCCCTACGCTCCCGGTATCTCATTTTCCCTTCCCGCCAAACGCCATTTTCTCCGCCAACGCGATAACAATACAATATTTCTCTGCTGCGCGCCGATTGCGGTCGGGCCTTCCGCCTCATGATTCACTGCGTGGTGGGGAATTCGCGGCTTGGCGGGGACAGCTTCTCCAAAATAAAAAAGCCCTGCCGAGTCAGAGAAAGACTCGGCAGGGTTGAGGTCAGATGGGGTGTTAGTTGGAAGCCCGCTCGGATTCGTTGAGGGGCGCGCTCTTCTGCAGAGTGTCTACGAGGAGACGGCCCGAACTGGTGACGTGGGTCAGATTGCCTCTCACGATGTCTTTGGCTTTGACGGAGTGGCCGTATACGTCTGCACTGGCGTCATCGTCGGGGCGAATCGTGGAGCCTTCGAGAGAAACGCCGGCAAACAATCCGCGCGAACGCGAGTAGCTGAGGATCTCAGCTCGCATCCAAGCGTCGGTGTCCGCGGAAGCGTCACGTCCTTTGGGGCCTGCGGCAACGGAAGCATCTCCGCCCAGCTTAACCTTGCTGCTGAGAATCGACTCCATGCCCCGGCCATTCATGACCAGGAGGATCAAGTCGGTTGCTTCGCCGCCGATTTGGAAGCCGATGCTGCCGCCTTCCAGCGCGTACATCGCCGGGGCTCCCCAGGCTCCACGGAAATGCTCGCCCGTGCGGCAAACCATGGCGCCGCGGCCGTAGTCCGCACCGACTCCAAACGCCAGTTTCTTGACGGATGGAATTACGATGACGCACTCGGCCTTCTCCAAAAGTTCATGAGGAATGTTCTCCGGGACGTTGAGTACTTCCTGCATGACAACGCCGCATTCTTCGAGGCGTTTTTGTTCCTTGTTGAATTTCCTGGCATACACTGCGCTTGCCACGAGCGTAAGACATGCTGCTGCTACCAAGTATTTCTTCATTGCTGACCTCCAAGGTCAAAACTTCTTCTGCTGACGTTTGTTGCGAAAATCGTTGGCTGAAGGACTTTCAACACCGTTTGGATCACGAGAGGGTTATGCGTTGCCCGACTCTCAGGCGGGGAACTTTCGTAGTTTGGAACTAAGAACTTTTCCTGCCTCCAATAACGAGCAAGGCAATTCCCCCAACCAGCGCGAGACCGCCAAGGACCGGCGGGATCGAAACATGCTTTTGCTCTTCCGCAGTGGCGTGGATGGGCCCGAGATCGAGAACTTTTTCCTGATGGGTATAATTGAATCCCTGATACGCAAGGGCCAAGCCGCCCAGAACAATTAATAGAATTCCCACCCAGATGATCGGTTTCATATCGATGGCCCGCGGTTAAACTGCGCGTCTCCGTCCTTGAAACAGGTTGATCACGAAGATGACCAGAGCGACGACCAGAAGAAGATGGATGAGTCCCCCGGCCGTGTAGGAGGTAACCACGCCGAGGAGCCAGAGAATGCATAACACGACGAGGATGGTCCACAGCATTGCAATTCCAATCTCACAAGAAACCCAAGTTTTTAGCGCTTGTGCCGCGGCTGGAGTTCGCTTCCGTTGCTTTCCAGATGGCTCATACTAGACGGCCTGTAACCGCGTGTCTGTCCGCTTGAGCACACTCTTGCGTTTTGTTGGAAACTACCGGGGGTGTGCTCGCGCTCCCGGTCGTGGACCGGCGGGGGCTACGACGTGTTCGATAGCCTGGGTTAAGGTTATTTCGCCGGGCTGGATGCTACGACTGGAGTGGGACTAACTACTTTTAGTTGATCAAGCGACGCCAAAACGGATTGCCAGCGCGTGGGGTCCTTCTTGGTTTCGAGAGGAAGCGAAAGGTCAGAATAGAAACTCAGAATATTTTCGCGCAATTCCGGCGAGGTCAGATCGAACTTCCGCTCCGTCAACTGCCCCAACAATTTTGCATAAGTTTCGTCGGTCAGGGAGTACTCGGCGGCCTTGGTGTCTTTGCCAGTGTCAAAATCAGAGTTGGTGAGCGTTAGAGTATCCGTACGAATTTGTTCGAGATAAATCCGGTATTGGTCCACGGTCGTATTGATACTTTTGAAGTAGAGATCTTCTGTTTGCGGCGTGGGGTTGTTGAACGCCAGCGCCTTGAATGGGCCGATTTTCGGCATGTAGCGCAGGACCACGGACCAGAAGCGCGTTCCGAAATCCGGCTTGGTGTAGTCCTTGCCCCACTCTTTTTCATATTCGGAGCGCGACAGCCGATAGAGAAACTTCTTTTTCGCGAAGTCGGGCTTCTCTTTCATCATGTCTTTTTTGTGGGTGCGCAGTGCAATCTGCGTCATCTGCGGAATCATGCGGCTGACGGCAAAGCGATAGGAACCGATGGCGAGATCCTCATGGGCCAACACGTCTTTCAACTCCACTCCATAGACGATTGGAAAAGTCCGCTCCAGCAGCGGCTTGGATACCTGGAATCCGATGAAATCGTGATACTGCTGCGAGGCATAACGATTCTTCGCCACTTGCACCATGTCGAATCCGAATTCCGTCTTCAGATGCGCAGTGTGGTCCTCCGCGTACTTCACGGAGTTGCCGTACTTGGCTCTCAACTTGGGATATTGAATGGCCACCGCGGCGTTGACGGCGGGGTGGCCGGCGATATCCGAAGCATAATGCGCGAGTGCGCCGAGGGCGAAGGCGTATTCGTCGGCATCCTGGCTCTGCAAGATTAATTCACGAACGAAATCACCGCTGCGAACGTAGTGCACGAGATTGCTGAATTCCACGCTGCCGAAGGGATAGTAGCCGAGGTCCTGGATGACCGCGCCGCCATAGGCGTAGCCGTGCGCCTCCTTGAGCTGGTCTTCCGTGAGCGCGGGAAATCGCTTAAGAAGAAGCGGGCGGATTTCGTCGGTCCACAGCAGGTCCACGATTTCTTCGTGGGTGAGCACGGAGTATGCGAAGGAACGACTGCTACAAAGAAGCATGACGAGAAGGACGGCCACCGCGCGGAGGCTCCATAGACGCCGGCCGTTGCCAAGGACGCTTGGTGAGGATTGCGTTTTAATGCGGCTTTTTGAGTTCGTGGACAAGTTTTTTCGCTTCCTTCAATCTCGCCTGGTAGAACGAGGGATTGCTGAGCACCTTTTTCTCTCCCATGCGCAGATCTTCCTTGATGCCCTTCTTCGACAAGAAAAGAGACAAGGCCATGTAGGTCTTGATCTCTTTCTCGAGAAACTTTATGGCGCTTCGCCTGGACTCGTCCATTGCACACCTCTGGCCTAAAAAGCCTGGCCCGCCTGGATAAGAAGAAAGCAGGCTGCTATTCGGAACAACACTTCGAGCGCGATCACAGAAACGTGCGTAATCGCTCAGGCGGGAGGGCATAACAAAAGCCCTGAACCACCCAGAAAAATCTAAATTTGTCCCAGAAGCACAAGGATAACTACCACGACGAGAACCAGACCTACGCCTCCGGTCGGAACGTAGCCCCAGTCGCGGCTGTGCGGCCATCGCGGTAAAGCTCCCAAGAGCGCCAAAATCAAAATAACCACCAAGACTGTTCCAAGCATGGTTTGCTCCTTCTTTAAAGCATCCATTGAACTGATGCCAGGGTGCCCGTTTCCTATTGCTTTACAAATCTCTGCGCCGGGCTGGGATCGCTTGCGATCCGCGTGCAGGAGCGGTCGTTAAATTACGACGCTGATGGAAAAGCGCGCGCCGGGATAGTAGGGGTTGTACATGTAATAGCCGCCGTCCACGTAATCAATGTAGACGTCGTCGGTGTAATACCAATCTGCCGGCCAAGGTTCCACGAACCCAAACCAATAGCCGCCGTACTGGAAGCGAGAGTATCCGCCTACCAAAACTGGCCTGCCAATGCTGAACTCGTGTTCACGTCCAAAATTGGAATGGAATCGCTCGTCGGAAATTCGACCGCTCCCTCTGGCACTGAGGCGGACTGCCGGCTCGGCGCGTTGTCTGGCCTGTGCTTCCTGGGTGCGCTGCGGCCGTTGTGAAGAGGTAGCCTGCTGACGTTGTTGTCCACCTTGCCGCTGCCCTTGTGCCTGTTGTCCCTTAGTCACTCGCTGTTGGTGCTGCTGCTGCGACGGTTTCGAAGTCTGCGCTTGCTGCTGGTGCTGCTGTTGCTGCTTCGGAGCTTGCGCCTGCTGCTGTTGATGTTGCTGCTCCGACTTCGGGGCCTGCGCTTGCTGTTGTTGGTGCTGCTGCTGTGGCTTTGGAGCCTGCGCTTGCTGCTGTTGGTGCTGCTGCTGTGGCTTTGGAGCTTGCGCTTGCTGCTGTTTTTCAGGCTTAGACTGTTGCTGCTGCGCGGGCTGAGCCTTTTCTTCGTGTTTCTCCTGCCCGCCGTATGCCGGCGCGGTGCTTCCCAGAAGCAGGAGCATGACGGCTGCATTGATTATTCCAACTGATTTCATGGTGTTGCCTCATCTCTAGGTACTGATGCGCTCGTCACTCGTCGTAGGTGGTGCGCCTATTCTTTCCGATTGCTGTTTCCCGTTTATGGCCTGCAAACCTTTCCTCTGCCGTTCATCCCAAGGTGCCAAACGCTCCGACACGGATATGCGAGAGAGAATGAATGACTCCGAAAACATTCAGCAGCCACAAAACGACGCAGATCACGACGACGGCATTGAGAATGGACTTGATGCTTCCCGCCATGGGAATGAACCGATTCACCAGCCACAGCAAAACGCCGACCACGATCAGGATGACTACAAGTTGAATGAGAGGCATGACGGATTCTTCTCCTCCTTCGCACGCAGACACCCGACCCCACGAGTTGTTGACCCTTTCTCTCTGCAGGTCCGAGAACTGATGCGCCAATGTGGAACGAAGTGGAACCTGAGATTTCCGGAAGGTTCAGGCTAAAGCATTGGTTATTCTGTTTCGCTTAGGTCTTTTTTGCTTCTCCCACAAACCTCATAGTAGGAGACACAGCACCAGATATCTGTCCATTTGCGGACACATTGGTATTTTGTTCGGGCAGGCCGGCCAGGTGGCGAACTACAGGGCGATAATGAATACAATTACTTTAAAGATGTTACGTAATCCGGGTTATAGGCAGCAGCCCGGCGCACGGGGATAGCTGGCGGGAAAGCCCGGGGGAATCCCGCTACTCGCTGACGTTCCACACGTACAAGAAAGAGCCGTCGCTAGCCGTGGCAACCTTGCGTCCGGCCTTGCGAGTGGCACGATTCAGTGCGGAACGAACCTTTTCTTTTGACTGCACCAATTCCGCCAGGGGAACCTTGATGGCGGAATCGGCCTTCAGACGGTCGAGGTCCTTGAGAATGGAGGTGACAATCAGTTTGTGCTTTCCTTCCCGGCCCTGCGGCACATCTGCTTGCACCATGGTCTTGAAGCGCATGGGTACGGTTTTCGTTTGTGTTTGCCCCATGTAGTCCTCCTGGGCGATGACGCGCTAAACTAACCTCACACTATCGTATCTCCACGTAGCGAGAACTGCAAATAGGACAACGCTAAGAAATGGGGGGAACGCTGGTCTTGTCACGTTTGGTGCCAAGCAAACCTCCGCCTAGCCCTAACGAGCACTTTGGCGGCGACTAACGCGACAGTTCGCTCTCAAAAAGATATGACCCGTACGACTTTTGGTCTGCTAGCGTCGAGGTGCTCCGAGGGAGCTTTCATGCTCAACCTGAAAACGCATTTCGAGCAAATTCCGCTGGAGACCGTCAGAAAGATGGTTGAAGAACAGATGCGGCGGGAACCGGCCGCTGAACAATATCAAGGTCCTAAGAAGAAACTATTGGCGGACAACGATCTGGCGCCACAAAAACATTTAACAGCGATTTCCAGCACATCTTCCCAGAGGGAGCTATAGATGCAATCCGTGAATCCCAGCAGCCGAGACTTCAAAAGAACGCCCAAGAAAAAAGCTGCATTCAACGCCCAGGCCTTTCTCGATTCGGCCGGGGTGGCAAAAAAAATCAAAGAATTCAAGAAAGCGGAGGTCATTTACGCTCAAGGCGATCCCGCTATGAGCGTAATGTACTTACGGGAAGGCGGAGTAAAGCTTTCCGTCGTGAGTGAGACAGGCAAAGAGGCGGTCGTGGCCATTCTGGGGCCGGGCGATTTCTTTGGTGAAGGCTGTCTGGCAGGCCAATCGGTTCGCATGGGGACGGCCGCCGCTGTTACGCCCGTCACGGTGCTGGTCATTGAGAAGAGTGAGATGTTCAAAGTGCTTCACGAGCAGCATGCCCTTTCCGACCGGTTCATCGCTTTCATGCTGGCCCGGAATATCCGCATCGAGGAGGATTTGGTCGATCAGCTATTCAACTCGAGTGAAAAACGGCTCGCCCGCACGCTTCTCTTACTCGCCCGATATGGCAAAGACGACCGGCCCCACGAAGTCCTTCTAAACGTATCGCAAGAAACGCTGGCGGAAATGATCGGGACCACGCGCTCGCGGGTCAATTTTTTCATGAACAAGTTCAGGAAACTGGGTTTCATCGAGTACAACGGAAAACTTCAGATCAACACTTCTCTCTTGAGCGTGGTGCTACACGAATGACGCAGACCGCCACGCCAGTAATGACGTGAAGGAAACTCTTTGTTATTGATTTTCCAGTCCGACGGAAATCTGCGCGCCGAAAGACTAGTTCATGGAGACTGGCCAATCGCGCCCACGCCGCTGTAGCGGCTGATTCCGTCGCATGTCACAAGGACCGTGGCGGTCTGCCTCATCGTCAAGCTGGATGGCAATGGCCGCCAGGCACATGGCCCGTTCAATCCATCGAATTTCATCCCCAGTAGGGCTTCGTGAAACGCAGCAATAAATCTCCAGAGAACCCAGCACTTCGTCGTTCTCTGCAACGAGGGCTTCCGAGCAGAATGCGTATAAACCAAAAAGCGCCGCGTTCATGCCAATTGCGGCAACATCGCTGCAATCATCCTCCGGCAGCGCTATATGCGAAACCACGTTACCGATCCGCATGTCGAGGGCACTGCAGATTTTATTCAGCACTTCCGTGAGGGGTGCACGCCCTGTGAGCGATTGAAGAAGTTGTTCTTCCCCGTTCAATAGATAGTGAATTTCGTCGTCAAGATGGCGATGCAATTTACGTTTATGCGGGCGGCCATCTGAGTCGAACTCAAGTTCCTTCATCTTAACCTCCCGTTTTTCAGGCCGCGTTCCTGAACAAATTAAACTTCCTGGCGCGATGCGGCAGAGTGCCATTCACACCGCTCTCGCCAAGTCAGGGTAAAAGTGAGCCCTCGAATGCACTAAGAGTGCTTAAGCGACTTGGCCAGCCCGCGCGGCTCTCGGCCGTTTGTCTTTCATCACGTACAGCGCCCGGTCCGCTGCGTACAGCAACGTTCCGATGGAATCGGCGTCCTGCGGATAACTGGCAACCCCTATGCTGACCGAAAGCGCTGGTTCTTCGGCGTCTCTTTTGAGCAGATCGCAAATTCGCCTGGCCACCAATGTAGCGGCGCCCATGCCGGTCTCCGGCAGCACTAGAGCAAATTCGTCTCCGCCCTGCCGCGCGGCGGTGTCCACCGATCGGCAGCAGTCCGCCAGTATCTGCGCCAGCCTGCACAGCGACCTGTTTCCCAGCAAATGTCCGAGCCGGTCGTTGATTTCTTTCAATCCATCAAGGTCCAGCAGGAGCAGCGAGAATTCCCGCCCCGTGCGCTTGGACCGGCTGATCTCCGCGTGCAACACCTCGAAAAGCCGGCGATGGTTGGCCAGGCCGGTCAGCGAATCGCTCAAGGCCTGACGCCGCAGGTGCTCCTCAAGGGCTCGTTGCTCCGTGATGTCGACAACAATAATTTCGTAGCTCAGAAAATCTCCGCGTTCATCGAAGACACCGCGGCCACTGAGCCTGGCTTTGAGCGTCGTGCCGTTTTTTCGCTTCCACTCGATTTCGACCGGTTCCATGCGCACCGGCTCTGGAGAACTTCCCGACACTGGCGTTCCATGACCGAGATCGAGGACAATCTCTGACGCGCGATTCGCCGCCAACAGCTCCTCTTTGCTTTCGTAGCCCAACATCGCCAGGAGCGCCTGGTTGACGTCCACAAACAATCCCGCGGCATCACACCGGCATATTCCGTAAGCGGGATTCTCCACCAGCGCGCGATACAGCGATTGCGAATGCCGCAAGGCCTTTCCGGCCTCTTCCAGTTCGGCGCGCAGGTTCTTTTCATTTAAGACTCGGCGAACAGCCATGGGCAACTGCGCGAGATGCTCTCGCTCCACGTAATCGAATGCGCCTCGAGCGGATAGTTCTGCGATAGATTCACTTGCCATGGCCGCGGTCACGAACAGCAGGGGAATCTCCTGCACCGTTTGATGAAGGAGTTGCAGAGCCTGCGATCCTTTCCAGCTCGGACTGGGATACTCAGCAACGACCATGTCATAAGTCTGGCAGCGGAGCTGTTGCGCGCACTGCGCCAGACTCAGAACCAAATCGGCACAGACAGTGAATCGCGCTTTCTTCAGCTCTTGCACACAGTTGTCCACTACATCCGCGTCGCGATGAATGAACAGGACGCGGATCGAGCGGCGTCGGTGCGCAGCCGTGCCCTCCTTCCGGAAGTTCGCCGTTTCACACTGCAAATCGTTCTGTGCCAAGTTGGACATAAACGCCCACGCAGAGGCCGCCGAACTGGTTCAAAAGTATCCAGATGAGCAGCTAGGAGGTAGACCCTCTCACGCTAAACATATTCCTTCAGGGAAGCGGCGTCTGTTCCATTTTGAACACCTCCCCTAGGAAGCAATTCCAATGCCAGGGGCCAGCGAGCTGTTCATTGACGCGATCGGCTGTCCCTGTTCAAAACAGTACAGACGACCGGCGTTCTCATACCTCAGAATTGGGCGGCAATTGGGAACTGCCGCATGGAGGCTCGCAATGATAAATCGCCCGGTGTGCCGGAGCGAGCGAATCCATCAATCGGGGCTGAGGAGCGTCATGGAACGCAAGATTCTGGCCTTGATCTTTATGCAGCCGTTTCGCTGTATACGGTACAACTTGCGATTCTTCCGTTGGTCGTTCGGCACGAATCCCAACCCGTCCTGGTCGGCGGCGACGCAATAAGCTAGGTCGCCTTTTGGGGACACGTCCATTCGGTCGAGATGATGCTCGCAATTGTTATTGGAAAAACTGGCAGTCTGCCTTGCCCGTTGGACTGGCGTGAGATGCCTTTTTTGTCTGGCCGTTCCTGTTCGCTTCCTGGGACACGGCACGGGAGTTCTGTTTTTTGGGGGATCTTTTTGTATTTCGTTTGCGCGGGTGCGGCACGATGTTAAAATACAGGTCACCAATCATGCCAAAGCAAGTCTTGCCCCGAAGATCCGAGATAGCACAAAAAGCTGCTTTTAACGCTCAGAGCTTTCTGGACTCGGCGGGCGTGGCGAGAAAAGTTGTCGAGTTTCCTAAAAAGACCACCATCTTCGGCCAAGGGGATGCCGCCACACATGTCATGTACCTTCAACAAGGCGGCGTGAAACTCTCCGTCGTCAATGCCACCGGTAAGGAAGCGGTCGTGGCTACTCTCAAACCAGGTGATTTCTTCGGTGAAGGTTGCCTGGCGGGCCAACCCATCCGCATGGGATCAGCCACCAGCAACGCACGCACTACCGTCCTTGTGATTGATAAAGACGAAATGATTCGAGTCCTTCACACCGAACATGCCTTCTCCGACCGCTTTATCGCCTACATGCTTTCCCGCAACATCCGCATCGAAGAGGATTTGATCGACCAGCTTTTTAACTCCACCGAAAAACGTCTGGCGCGCGCCCTTCTCCTGCTCGCCCGCTACGGCAAAAAAGACGAGCCGCAGAAGATACTTCCCAAGGTGTCTCAGGAAACGTTGGCGGAGATGATCGGCACCACGCGCTCCCGCGTAAATCTCTTCATGAACAAATTCAAGAAGCTGGGCTTCATCGACAATACCGACGGTCTCGAAATCAACAGCTCGCTCCTGAGCGTCGTCCTGCACGACTGACGCAAACCGCCTTCTTCGCCAGCGAGCAGCTGAACTCCATCCGCATTGCAAAACTGTCCCGCGCCTTATGGAAGCGGTCAAATTTCGGCTCCGCTCCCAGGCTTATGCGCACGGACTTCCTTCGTGCGTGACGGGACTACTGACTAGCGCCCGTCGTGATCGTGGTCTGGATGACTGTGGCGCCAGTTCCAATACGCCCGCTGCTCTTTCTCTCTTATTTCAGCAAAGGGGTGATACTCCCTGTGCCTCTCGGTGAGGTACACACGATAGGAATGATCTTCGCGGTCGTCCCAATTGTGGTAGTCGTTGTGGGCACGATCGTAGACGCGGTGGTCATTGTCGTCGCGGCGGTGTTCCTCTTGACGACCATTGTCCTGCGGCTTGGCCGCAGCTTGTATGGCCGCCGGGGCGGCCAGCGCTGCGGTAAGAATAAAGGAACTGAAAAAAT
>Ga0207009_1110_pt1 | contig 13610 bp, 11 predicted proteins | sample Alteio_BWMinCont_81_FD_153479 | JGI IMG/M metagenome (GOLD analysis project Ga0207009, IMG submission 153479) | Enriched cells from forest soil in Barre Woods Harvard Forest LTER site, Petersham, Massachusetts, United States -... | ecosystem: Environmental > Terrestrial > Soil > Temperate forest >... | reverse complement strand
AACAAGCTTCCGGTTTGCGTCTTCGCCCCCGCTGCTTTCACTATTAAGGCCCATACCGCCGGCTGTATATGTTTTACCATCTATAGTGTAAGAAACCGAATCGCGTACCGGAGTTATTACAGGTACGAGAGGCTGGGTTGAAGAAATTTGCTGTATAGCACCTTTTTTACAAGATGTAAATACCGACAAAAGCAAAACGGCATAAATGAGGTTAAGGTTTTTCATGAACTTTTCCAGTGTAGATAGCGCGATAAAATTAATGCTATTCGCCCTAATTTTCAAATCAATAATAAAAGCATAATCGATAATTAATACCGATAATAGACTTCTTTCAGTTTATGGCCGGTGTCATCACTGGCACAACCTAAAACTACAAAGCCGCTCTACTTTCGTAAAGCGGCTTCGTAGCCCGTAGCGGGACAAATATTAATCCAAGGGCTAGTAAATTACAGCGCTTTTACAATCGCCAGCGATTTTTCAACATGGTCGGTAGCTGAAATGTGATCGGTTGCTGATGAAAATACGGCTATAATTTTACCGTCTTTACCAATGACATAAGTGGTTCGCGGAATGAAACCGTGGTTAAGCTCCATACCACGTACATCTTTCATTCCAAGCTTTGGTGGCGTCATGACAAGGCCATAGCTTTCTGCAATTTTGCCTCCGGCGTCTGACGCGACCGCGAACTTGCCTGCACAGTATTCTGGATCAGCAGAAAATGTATTCAGTCGTTGAATATCGTCTCCGGATACACCAATAATGGTAGCTCCCGCAGCTGTAAATTTATCCTTCATTTCAGCAAAGGCATGGGCTTCCGCATCACAGCCGCCGGTATAGGCAGAAGGGTAGAAATAGACTACAACCGGCCCTTTAGCAAGGGATTTTTTTAATGAAAAATTAAATTCACTGCCCGCCAGGCTGGCCTGGGCGTCAAATATTGGCGCTACATCCCCTTTTGTTAACATCTTCGATTGGGCAACGCCAAATTGAGTTGTTAAGAGTGAAAAGCTGAAAATTAAAAAAGACAGGAAATAATGTTTTTTGCTCATGATGGATTGTGTTGATTTGTTAATAGTGTTATTATCAAATCTACGATAGTCTGCGCAATCAGGTTGCCTGTCATTAAAATTTTATTGTGGGTGCCTCATGGGCAGTGAAACAAAAAAAGCCGCCCTGCTTTCGCAAAGCGGCTTGGTAGCCGAAAATCTATCTAACGGTAACACCTTTGAGGGGGATTTATTGCTGATTTCGACAATGAATGAGGAATACGGGCCGCCCAAATAGCATTTAATGGCCGGTTTTAACAACCGGCTTTTTTAATGGTGTTTCCGATAGATAGCTTATGGCTATTTAAGTTCAAATTATTGCTATCTGATGGAACACTTGAGTGCCAGTTTGTGGTTCTGCATTATCGGCATATATTGTCCAGCTTATTACATCCTCTTCCGCGACATGTTCAACGTAAATCGGAAAGGATTTAAGGGTCATCTGCATACCTGGCAATAGCGGCTCATTTCTTAGCGGCCCATATTGTTTGGGTTTGTCGGTGTGCCCCATCGCAAAAAACGTCAGGTGATTATCGTCGGGCGTTTCTATCTCATCCCTAACCTTATTATCAAGAGAGATTTGTATAGTCCTATTGTCTCCTTCATCGCACATAAACTCAATGATGCGTTCCGGCAGCGTTAGCACAATGTTGATATAAGTCGCGTACAATTTGCCAACATTTTCAATTTGAACATTCAAAAAATAAAGTATTGGCCTTTGCTGGTGTAGCACCTGTTCACCACGAGGCGCAATCAGTATATTAGGCTTTTTTGTAACATCAAAATGAATTTTGATCTGAGGCGCTTTTTGCCTGGCCATGACATCGCGTATTTCGGAATCAAACATAGATTCGACACTGAAGTTGTGGCGCCTGTAATATAATTTATCATTAGCCTGATGGGCTGTTTCACCTTTAGGTATTTCTAAAATGTAAACTACTTTGTCATCTGCAATTGTCACCACGTGGATTTTTACGCCATGTATGCGCGGTCTTATCCTGGCGTTTAAAATCTGTTCAAGCCATTCTTTAGTAATGACCTTGCGGTCTACCGGGTCGATGTTGCCCGGCAAATGTCTACTGGTTCGGTCTTCGCAAATACCATAGATCAACACGCCGCCATTGGAGTTGGCAAATGCGGAAACGTCTTTGGTTACTTCGGTCATTTTCTTATCATCCCGATGCAAAGCTGCGGCAGACTTATATTCAAGTTCGGAATTTTCTTCTATCCCGTTAGCAATAAGTTGGTTTAAGTAATCAATATCAAACACCATGAAGCAAACTTTAAATCTTAAAAATAGTCATTATCATTAATCTTCCATATCCAAATCACACCATAAACAACCGAATAAAATTGAACGGGCAATTAGGGAAGCAAATAGTTACTGCAATAGTGGTCTGCCTTAGCCGTTAACACGCGGTTGATTGACGAAACCGATACCGTTTATCTATGCGATCCTCTCTGCTGCAAGATTTCAAAGCTTTCTTTAGATATAGCTGTGCTGAAGCAAAGCGAAGTTCAGCTATATCGGCCCGGTCGCAGGCTGAAAGCCGCAAATTGCCTTTCCGAAGTAATTCGGAACGAGCACCCGGAGGGCACCAAGGTTTACGATAGTAATCCTTGGTGATTTTGCGGATGGAGGCCTGAAACGCTACCCACTTTTTAGGTCAATATTTTTACGATAACAGCAAGTTTACGGCTGATACCAGGCTAGAAAAACAAGGAGCGGTACTGCAATAAAAAAGTTCCGCTTATTTTTTACATATATTTGAATTATAAACTCTTATCTCATTATGTCCGCCAATCAATTATTACCCGGAAATCCTATTAACCTTCCCGCAATAAGTTCTGGTAAGTTCAAACAAGCAGTCGGATTTGTTGAACATATCATTGAAAACAACAAAACCGAATTAATCGAATCTATCGGAGAAATCAATGTTTCGGCGCGTATAAAAGAACCGTTGCTTACACTTTTAGATGGCCAAAAAATTATATTGACCCAAAGAAAGGTTAAAGATATCCCCGAAGGAGCAGACGGTATACTATCAGTTGATGAGCGGAACGAGTACTATTGGCAATCGCATAAGCGCGCCCTTTTATTCCGAGAAAGAGTCACACAAAAAGGACTGACTGAAATAGCAAACGAAATTGAGGCATCCTGGACGGATAGTTTTAAATATGTAACTGAAAAACAGAATGCTGACGGGACTATCCTGAAAACAGGGCTTCGTCCACCTCAGATAGCAGGGTTATACGCCATTGGCGGGCATTGGACAATGAGTACCCAATCGGCCACACTGGTCATGCCAACAGGTACAGGTAAAACTGAAACGATGCTTGCCAGCCTTATTGCATTCCAGCCCGGAAGGATATTAATAGTTGTGCCGTCGAAAGCGCTTCGTGGCCAAACCTTTAAAAAGTTCGCAACGTTAGGTTTGCTACGTTTTCTTAACGTTGTTTTACCGACCATCACAAATCCGATAGTAGGAGTTATTCAATCTGGGCCAAAAAAGAATGAGGATTTAGATATTTTCGATAAGTGTAACGTGGTGATTTCTACGATGGCCGTTTTAACCGAACCACAGAATGTTCGGTATCATCAACTAATTGCTCAAAAAGTAGATACGCTTATTGTAGATGAAGCGCATCATATTGCGGCAAAAGGTTGGTCAGCTTTTAAAGAGTTCTTTAACAATAAAAAGGTCCTTCAATTTACAGCAACACCATTCCGCCGTGACAGCAAGTTGGTTGATGGTAAAGTAATTTATGAGTATCCGCTGCACCAAGCCCAGTTGGATGGTTATTTCAAGAAAATAAATTTTCACCCGATTCATGAGATCGATGCAATAGCTGCCGATGAAGTCATTGCCAAGTCAGCGGTAGAACAACTTAAAAAAGATCTGGAAACATTCGATCATATTCTGATGGCACGATGTTCAGACACTTCAAGAGCTAATGAAATCTTCAAAATCTATCATCGGATCGCACCTGAATATAATCCGGTTTTAATACATTCCGAAGAATCGGGTAGCGAAAGTTCTTTAGGCAAACTATTTAACCGGGAAAGTCGAATCGTGGTGTGCGTCAATATGCTCGGTGAAGGCTTTGATCTTCCCCAATTAAAAATTGCAGCAGTTCATGATATTCATAAGAGCCTCGCCATACTATTACAATTCACAGGTCGTTTCACTCGTTCCGCAGCGCAATCCATTGGAGAGGCGACGGTTATTGCCAACATTGCGAGAGCTGAAGTATCCGAAGCATTAGAAAGGCTTTATAGCGAAGATGCGGATTGGAATTATTTGTTAAGCGAGATGAGTTCCCGGGCAGCGCGGGCGCACGCCGAACTTATTAGCTTCTTAAATGAGTCCAAAAGATTGGACAAAATTGATGACAGCGAAGATTCTGTTGAAATCTCGAATCACTTGTTAAGACCGACATTCAATACATCGGTTTACGAGTGCGAAAATTATCAGCCAAAAAGATTCCACGAAGGAATATTGGATAATATGTCGGTCGAACAGGTATGGATACATGATGAATCAAGAACCACATATTTTATTACGAAGAACGAATTTTCATTGGCCTGGACAAAATCCAAAGCGGTTAGAGATAGAGAATGGCATTTATTTGTGCTTCACCACGACGAAAAAAGAAACCTGTTATTCTTTTCAGCGACAGATAAGTCTGCCACTTATTCAAAATTATTAGAGGTCGTTGGCGCAACCAAAGCGCTCAATGGAGAAGTGATTTTCCGTTGTCTCGGCAGAATCAACCGGTTAATCTTTCAAAATATCGGAGTAAAAAAGCATGGACGCAGAAATTTGCGATTTGCCATGTATGTGGGAGCAGATGTCGTGCAAGCATTAACGTTGACGGAGAAAGGTGGTTCCAGTAAATCTAACCTTAGCGGAACAGGATGGGAGGATGGTAAACCAATCACTATTGGATGCTCTGCTAAAGGACGTGTTTGGGCAAGAGATCCGGGAACTATACCAGAACTGATTAATTGGTGTGAAAATGTGGGCGATAAATTGGTGGATTCGACGATTGATCCCTCAAAAATTATTGATAACGTGCTTATCCCAGAAGAAGCCGAAAAACTACCGGAAGCACTAATTTTAAGTATTGACTGGCCAATCGAATTGTTGCGCCGTTCTGATGAAAAGGTGGTGTGTTATGACGGTACACGGAACGCGCCTTTGTCAATGATCGATATCGTTGCGAACGCTAAAAAAGTAAACGACACTGAACTTCAGTTCTCATTGAGCACTACCGAAGGCGCAAATTGGGTGACTTATACCCTGCGAATCGGCGGCGACGCGGGATATGTGGTGGAAAGAAAAACCGGGGCTGAGGTCCGTTTAAAAATGGGCAAATTGGATCTGTCGCTGAGCGAATATTTGTCAGAATATCCACCATTGATTCGTTTTACCGATTTGTCGGAATTAGATGGTAACCTTTTAATAAAACCACAAAACCCACAAACATTGGTTTTCCCAACGGAGTCGTTTGAAATTTGGGATTGGACCGGTGTCGATATTAAAAAAGAATCCATTTGGAAAGATAATATTAAGAGAACAGATTCGATACAAGGCAAAGCTGCTGAAGCATTTGTTAGCGGCGGCTATCAGATGGTTTTTGATGATGACGCTCCTGGTGAAGCTGCTGATATTGTTGCGATGAAAGAAGAAACGGATCATATTCTGTTAAGCCTCGTACACTGCAAATTTTCGGGAGCAGCCGATGCGGGAGAACGGGTAAAGGATGCCGTAGAAGTTTGTTCCCAGGCAGTACGCTCAACTAAATGGAAGTGGAAATTTAAAGATTTATGCATACATCTTTTGGGCCGAGAGAAAAGATTGGCCAGCGCAACCAGGCCAACCAGATTTATTACTGGCACTACCGCTGAAATTAATAAATTCAGCCAGGCTAGCCGTTTTAAAGAAGTCAGGATGCAGATTATTATAGTTCAACCCGGCATTTCAGTAAAGAATAAATCCACAGATCAAGTGTCTGTGCTGGCCTCGGCACACAGCTTTTTGAAAGAAACAGTTGGGATAGATTTGGAAGTAATTTGCAGCGCCTAACACTTTACCGATAACTAAAAGCGCATGGTTATTGATTTTTAATAGTTGTTTAATACGGATCTTTGAGAGACAAGCAAGTGCATGGTTGGCGGTGAGCGTGGAAATGCCCGGTTTCCGCACAGCGAACTTTGGCATTTCGGGATTTGCGCTGGATATCCGCCAGCTATTCTTGTTGCGGGGTGTGGCAGGCTGGTGAGCGAATGAATGCCGGTTTCACCGGGATGAATAAGAGAACCTGCCTGGCGCACAGGCCAACGTTTGTTTAATCTTCAACGCGTTACGGATAGGAGCAAGTATCCCGCATAGCGGATACTGCGGATAGCCGGACCCGGCAGCGCCGGGGAACGCCCATACTGCTCACTAATACTGACAATTTTATAGGTAACTTTATCAAAATAGAATAACAATGGGCACCATAAACGACTTGCTAAGAAAAATGCAGAATTTCCGGCAGGAAGTAGAATCGCTTTCAGGTAAAAAGATTAACATCATTCCAGACGATAAAGGGATGATAGACAGAGAGTGTCCCAAAGAAAACTGCCTAACGTTATTTAAGGTAAATGCTGAAGACTGGCAAAATTTATTCAAAGACGAGGAAGTTTTCTGCCCCTCCTGTCGTAATAATTCGCCTGCGAAACATTATTTGCCTACCTCACAAGTCAAAATCTTGAAAGATGATGTTCAGCGCGCGATCATGAACAACTGGCATCACAACATACCCATATCACATAGCCTAAAATCGCTGAAATCAAGCGAAGAATTTGAGCTGGATATTCAATGTGAAGTCTGCAATGCACATTTTTCTATCATCGGCGCTGCCTATTTCTGTCCATGCTGCGGCCATAATTCGATAGAAAGAAATGCAATCAGTGCAATGGAAAAGCTGATCTATACTGCCGAACACATCGACAGCATACAAAGTTTATTGCAGGATGCGCATACAAAAGATGACGCGGCTCTAATCGCCAAGCGCTTAATAGAAAGCGCTGTATCATCATGTATTGGAACACTCCAGAGTTTTAGCGAAAATAAATATAACCAGTTATCGCTAACCCCGGCCCCGTTCAATGTCTTTCAGAATGTAGACAAGTCCGATAAGTTGTGGCTTAATTTAAAAGGACAAAGTTACCCGAACTGGTTAAGTCCTGCGGAAATCAATATGCTCGCGCTTTATACGCAAAGACGTCATCTGTTGGAGCACAAGGGTGGCATAGTGGACGCGAGATATTTACAGACCACCAATGACCGGGATTACAGTATAGGGGAAAGGTTGGTCATTCAGCCCGGCGATGTTATCGGTTTGGGGAAAATAATCAAGAAACTTATTTTGGCTATTGCTGCGATCTAAGTCCTACATAGCGGCTTTCAAGGCTCGAATGACACCATTTACGCGGCTGGTTAAATCCCTTGCGTTTGCCAGGGAGATTTGTTGTTTCGGAGCCTTGAAACCTAATGGGGTATCTTCAGGATACAGGAATTTATTACGCATGGCATTTAGAATGATTGCCAATGCGGCTATTCGTTCAGGGGGTATTCTGGTAATGGTTTGTCGTCGATAGTTCAGCACGAAGGTGTTGATCTTTTTCTCATGGCCCTTTGGTACGGGCTGTCCTATGTGCGTATTAAAAGCCCCTCCGATACTTTCAAAAGCGTGATAAGTTCCAAAACCAATAAATTCCTGTATATCGATAGCTTTATCGAGGTTCTCCCCGCAGGAGTAGATAAATCGTTCGGCTATTTCAATATAAATTTCTTTCTCTGTCATAAATCAATATGCCGTTACGGATTTTGCTGATCATTGAATTGGTATCTTTCAGGAATTGTTTTTTGGGGATGGTGATAAGATTGGGCATGACTTTCATTTCGAGATAAAAAGTCGCCAATGCATCGGCCACTTTTTGAACCGGAACAAATTCATTTGTAAACGTACCGAGAATATATAAATTAATATGATCGTAACGTTTAAAATCGATCAGTTTATCGTTCCTCGTTAAAAATTTACCAATGATGAAATCAACCGAATTATACTTCAAGTTGCGTTTCCCTTGATAAATTTCTTCACTCAACCAACGAATAACATCAGCTCCCTGTACCTGTTGCAAGGCCTGCAGCGGCTTGGTATATTTATCAACGATACGCCTGTATTCGTCCGGCTCCTGATTTTGATTTTTCATCCGATAAACGTTTCGCAATAAGTTGATTGGCATTAAAGTTAGTCATTGTTGTTGTTATTACATAGACCCCTGGGAACGCCCGAAAACTATATCTCCTCCCAAATATCTGAAAGCGAAACCTCTACCGGGCGCTGATGGTCGTAATAAACATTCACGACGCCAACATAGGATGGGTTCATATACCTTTTGTTGCCTTCAACAATATCATCATAAATTTCTGTTCTGAAATCCAAATCCAGGCCCCATAAAATACGAGCGGTTAAAAACATGGCAAACGGGAAAGCCGTGCGCATTACCTTCCAGTTATTATTCATATCAACCTGCTGCAATAAACGGTTTGCCGTATTTAAGGGAGAAACCCAAAAGTGACTTTCCCAAACCGATTCATCCGGAAACTTCAATTGACAGGGTTTGCGTACATAATTGTAAAGTAACAGGTGTGCATAAGGTAAATTATGCAAAATGCCTTCCAATTGCGCCAAACCCATCGATTCAAAACTACCGGAATTAAACTCACGCTTTGCTTCCAGGCAGGCGACACCTTTCAATGTCTCGCCAGAAGTAAACTGAACATTCACCAGCAAAGCGATGTCACCATAATTAGTCTCCTGTTTACCCCGATTTTTAAAAGATTGCCAGTCTACAATCTTTGACCAATTATTGAAATGAATAACACGCTGGGCGAATAGTCTTCTTAGCTGCCGCATCAACTGAAACGTGATAAAGTTTTCATCCCATTCATAAGGATAGGACTGTTGGCAGATATCTGCAAAAAGAAGCTCTAGCTCTCTAACGGTTCTTCTCATTTTTCAAGCTTTAGGCTAAAGTCTTTTTTAATATCACGGAAGGCCGTAAAAATGCCTTCCCTTTGCCTGTCCATTTTTTGACAGGCGTTATCCGAAAGCAAATAAACCGGGCAATCGGGATCGCCACAGCCGCAATTTTCGATTTCCTTTTTTCTGTTCAGTTCCACGAACGTATCGCGAAGCTTGACTACTAATTTGTAAATAGCAGCTATTTTCTCTTTTAAAACAGGGTCTTGAATTTGATGGCGGGTTGGAATGTTTCGGATCAGCGTGCCGTCTCTTAACCGATGCACACCCGTATTGAGTACTTCGATGGTATCTGTTATTGCTTTTCCGAAATCAGGAATATTTACTTCACGATAAAAAGGAGTGGTAAATGCAGGCCGGTCAAAACAGTCCGCTAATTGATCAATGATTTCCTTATCGCCTGAAGCACTGGGGGCTGTCTTTGGAAAGCTGATGCCTTCAAAAAACCGTTCCAGCAGGTCATTGGCTTTTTCCCTGATATTTTCTTCGAGGTCAGGGCCACTCCAAATTTCAACATTTTTAATACCTGCGTTTTGGGCGTGTTCCCTTATTCCTTTATTGATACTGGCGGCTACTTTGCCACCGCATACCACGATTAGAAAATCAGGCACCCGGTTAAATTTGACCAGTTTATCAACATCATCCTTACCCTTTTTAAGTGTTAACGATTTGTAGTTCGCGCACAGATAACAATACGTTGCGCCAGCGCTTTCACCCCAAATATCTTCGCCTTCATCATGCCCCAATTGGCCGAACCATTCAATCTGATCCCAAGTCCTTAAACGTCTTACAAAGGCAAATATCAGCCATTCAAACTGGCTCCAGCTTAAATCTTCAAAATGTATGGGATGGACGGTCTTTTTCATCGTGATAGGTTTGGGATGATCTAAGTTAATTGTTTTTATCACTTTAAGCGAACGTTGAATTTTGCGAAAGACAGTATATAAGGCTTTGTATTCCGCCATGTGGATGAGCGTACTATTGGTATCGGCACTTCTAAGGGCACAATATTTTATGATGGCATCATAACATGACCTGATTTTTTTATCGGCGATCCATAGCTCTTTCACCCGCCCCGGAACATAACCTGCTACCTTTTCATCAATATCGCGCATTTCCGGTCTTTGGTGCATCGTTATCAATAGCTGATTCAGATTCATCAGCATTTCATTCTTTAACTCCTGCGGTCGTCGGTGCGCTTCCAGACGTTCTGCATATTGGGTCTTGTCCAGGTATGCGTTTTCAAATTGCTTTTGATAATCGCTAAATTCAACGGCAGAAATTATGCTGTCGAAGTTTTGGGTTTCCACTATTTGGTAAGCATCCATATATTTAAGTTATAAATATACAACGATGTAGGCTGAAAGCGCGTTATTCCTAAATGCGATAAGTTTATCGGCTAAAGACCCAAATGTGGCTTGATGAATTCAAAAATCGGGGCGGCCAGCAAATTGGTAAATGTGCCCATCCCCACTTGTTTCATCAAGTTGCCGATGTTTAATAATTGCGGTTTAATGTCCTTATCTCTTGTTAGCTGGGTAACCGCGTAATTCATCTCCATTGAAAAATCATCCCTGATCTGTTTATCGATGCCAGCAATGTCCTTTTTCAAGAGTTCAAAAGCCTCTTCAATATCGGCTTTTTGGTATTGATTATGTTGAGTTTGTACCGAGTGATCGGAGTTTTGCTGAAATTGCGTTGGCGCATTGATGCTGCCTACATGGATGGTGTTATTATTCACAGTATGAGGATTAGGTTGGGTTTGTGGCGTCTGCCTGTCGAGCCATTGTTCAAACAATTCTGTACAGACTTCAGCATTCTTGTGTTTTTTTAACATAGGTAAAATCACATAGCGCATGTGCTTGAGGAATTGCGCTTGTTCCCCTTGGTGAGTGGCCGCGTAGTGCTGATAGTGATACTCTATTAAACGGTCGATGTCATAGATCGGCTTCCACTTTTGAAGTTTATAGACGAACTGCCTGTCATAATGCTCCGGGGTTGTGTTGGTGTAGGTAGTTTTGCTCGGTGACCCGCTCGTGCCCCAATAGTCGCTGCCACGTCGCGAACCCACAATAGCAAATATTTGCTGACTGCCCAAATTTCTTAATGGTAATTCATGATCGGGGAGATGTTCATCGCTACTGATGTCAAAAAATGGATTCATAATTTAGATTGAAATACAAATATACGCCGGGCTGGTTATTTTTTGAGCAGGTGTTGTATTTGCAGGGATATTTTCAACGTCAGCCACCAAGTGTATAATCCCAAATAAGAACTCATTTTGCTGGTTTCACAAAGGCCATGCGCCAGCTCATGGCGGAGGTTATCGCCGAAAGGTTGATTTAACAAACCATCCAAATCAAAAAGCAGGTCGTCATTTAAAACATCTTTTAATTCATCGAAATAGTGTTGTAAACTTTTTTCCGTTTGTACTTCCCGGTCAAGCTTACGCGTGACGATACCCTTATTATTTAAAATTGTCTTCAGCCCGTTCTCAATTTGGGGAACAAGTATTTGCACAGCTTCGACCAAGTTTCCGCAAAAGCCATGAAACAATCCGCGCGTGACAATAGATACCCTTTCAGGCGGCACAAATGCGCTGTTGTTAATCATTGCAACCACATCCACCTCGCATACTGCAATGCGTTCAGTGAAATGATTATACATGGGTGCAAGTACGGTCTTACAATAGATTTCCCGCATGACCCGGCCATCCATATAAATTTGATCGGCATTATTTTCGCTCACCCCGATTATGTTTCCTTTGGCATCCGACATGGTAGATTTGGAAAAGTAGGTATCCAAAAAAGTCCCGTCGCGCTTATTTATGTTTTCCAGCAATTTCTCTTTGGATGGCAGTGGCGGTGAAATCAACCAAAAAATAGCCTGGAAGATATTGTCAAATTCGGGAAGCACCAGTTCCGGGTTAACCTTAACATCGAAAGTATAAGTCCCGATTTGTGAAAGTTGTATGGCTGCTTTCTGTTGCGCTTCGGCGAGTTTTAAAGCAAGCGTATTTACCCGTTCATCTTTGATGCCGATACTTTTGTAAATACGCAGACCTTTTTGATATTTATCGGCAACCATATGCTGTGATATGTTCGGCGTTTTAAGTAATTCATCCCCCTCTGCTATATAAGCATCGCCGATGGCCGTAGCGTATTCCAAGGCGCTATCAGGGAGTAATTTGATCAGTACCTCATGGCAGTAACGGTAACATTCAAATTTCGCTGACGCCCAAAGGTTTGCTGTTTGGCTCTGTAGCAAATCAATAAAATCGGAATATTCACTATTATCCGCCTCCAGTCCAGTTAACGCAGTGATAATGGCTGTGACGGAATAGCATTCTTTTTCCAGTTCTGCATTCAACACCTCCTGTTTTAGTTTTTGAAATAGCGGACTAAGTATTGATTTATTGCCTTTTCCCAAACCCTTTAATATGGCTATGATGCGTAATAAGTAGTCCCTTTTTGAGCTCAAGGACTGCCGTTCATCCGCAATTTCAAAATAGGCGGTTATTGCATTTTGGGCATTTTGAAACTTATTTCGCTTATTGACCTGGAGGATGTCGAACAGTCTGCTTCGGATATGGGGATTTGCCGTATCCGATACCATTTTTTCGATCGAGGTTAATGCAGCCCGTTCGGGAAAGTGGTCGCCGATGTATTGTTCCTGATTGGTGGCGGCTATCAAATTAAGGGCGATAGCAGTATGTATGTACGCAATAACAGTCAATACTGCCGCATTTCCGTTTTCCGCATTAAAAAGCGCATACATTTTGGAGCGTATCGCCCCTAAATCATCTTCCTTATTAAAATAGTCATCAAGCATAGTTAAAATTAAGTTATTTATGCGAGCTACCCGATACCGGTATAAAAAGCTTTTAAAGCCGGGATAACCCCGGCTTTACATCAATCATTTAATAAAATCAGTGCCTGGTCAGTCACCAGATAGCTTTCATTAAAACAGTGATAGTGCAGGCCTCCTTCATGTTCCGTAATGCTGGTTAAATGCCGGAAGCTAAATCCTAAATCCTGTAAATAGAGCACGCTGAATTGCTCACCTTTTTGTCGTAAGGTGGTTAATATTTTGTAATTGTGTAATAGGGTCTTTTGTACGATAGCGATACATTCGGAATAAGTCTTTTTTTCCTCGTATCTCCGCCGGTTGTGATAGCTGGTCCGGCAGGCGTCACTGCAAAAACATTGATCGATCCTTCCTACCAGTAAGCCATCGCATTCTTTACATGACCTTGAAATTTCTTTACGCATTTCCATAACGTTGATTCTTTAAGTTAAAAATGAATTAATTATGGCGCAGGGCACGGGAGACGCGACGAAGAAAAAAAGGAAACGGAATAAATAGCCAGCGTGCGGGAAAGCCTGTGGGTTTATGCCGAACGCTTTTTTTTGACCCGGAGCGGGTCCCGTAAATTTGTGCGTAATTGATGAACAAATATCCGCTACA
>Ga0207009_1109_pt1 | contig 13802 bp, 13 predicted proteins | sample Alteio_BWMinCont_81_FD_153479 | JGI IMG/M metagenome (GOLD analysis project Ga0207009, IMG submission 153479) | Enriched cells from forest soil in Barre Woods Harvard Forest LTER site, Petersham, Massachusetts, United States -... | ecosystem: Environmental > Terrestrial > Soil > Temperate forest >... | reverse complement strand
TTACAAAGTTCCGCGCCTGTTCCGATTTCTTGAGCAAATCCCAACCAATGCCGCCGGGAAAAAAGTGAGAACCGACTTATGAGCAATGAGACAAAAGTGGCCATCGTTTCCGGTGGCAGCAAGGGGTTGGGACTGGCCGTTGTGAACGACCTTCTGGCCCAAGGGTATCGGGTGGCAACCTGCAGCCGGAAGCGAAGCGAGCACATCGAAAACCTGGAGGCAAATCCGGCCATCCAACCGGGCCGTTTTTTGTGGCTGCAATGTGAAATGGGGGACGAACCAGCCGAGGCGCTTTTCTTTGAACGAGCCATGGAGTGGGCGGACACGGATGGATTATATGCCCTGGTCAATAACGCCGCGATTGCCGGCGAAGGCATTCTGGCGACATTTCCGACGGTGGATGCCGGCCACATTTTGAACATCAATTTGATCAGCCCCCTGCGAATGAGCCGCCTGGCGTTGCGCCGGATGCTCGCACAAAACCGCCCCGCACGCATCGTCAACATAAGTTCGATTGTGGGCTTGCGAGGTTACACCGGGCTGTCGGCCTATTCCGCGAGCAAGGCCGGGCTGGACGGCATGACGCGATCGCTGGCGCGGGAAGTGGGCCGCCGGGCCATCACGGTGAACTCGGTGGCTCCCGGTTATCTGACCACCGATTTATCCGCCTCGCTGGGACCGGATCAACGCCGGCAGATCATCAATCGCACGCCGCTGGGGCGGCTGGGCGAAGTGTCCGACGTGGTGCCGGCAATCCGCTTTCTGCTTGGTGAGGACGCGGGCTTCATTACCGGCCAGACTTTCGTAGTGGACGGCGGCATCAGTTGTTGAAACCCAATTTTTATCCGGGATAAATCATTATGTCAGTGATGGGCCATCTTAACAGGGCAGTTAAAACACTGGATACCGTTTGTTCGAAAATCCAACTCCGGTTGGGCGAGAGACGCGGTGGCCTGATTACAATTTTTGTTCATAATCTATTTTTGGATACGGCCGAAATCGAGCGCAACCTCGCGTGTCCGCAACAATGCCTGACGGTGGCGCAGTTGGAGCGTGCCATCAATTATTTCCAGTCTGTTGGCTACCGTTTTGTATCACCGGTGGAGATCATCGCGGGTCTGGCCCCAAAGGGCAGGCATGTGTTGCTGACATTCGACGACGGCTATTTTAACAATCTGAGGGCGCTGCCGCTGATGGAGTCGTATGCCGTACCGGCGCTGTTTTTTGTTCCCGCCCGGATGATTCAGGATGGCACGGCTTATTGGTGGGATGAATTGTATCGGACCCGGCGGGGGCAAGGCTGCAGCCATGAGGAGGCGGGCGCGGAAATTCATCCATTGGCCATGCGACCCACCGAAGAGGTGATGCAGCAACTGGCCGGGAAACTCGGGGTGCGCGAGTTCCGTGCGGTGACCGACGTGGATCGCCTCTTCTCCCCGCAGGAACTGCGCGCATTCGCCGCCCATCCGCTCGTCTTCATCGGCAATCACGGCTGCCTTCACGAATACTTGCCGGCTTATCCGGAGCAGGAGGCCCGCAGGGCGATTTCCGAGGCGCAGCAACTCATTCACGAGATGACCGGCAAACCTCCACTTGCCATCGCTTATCCTGTCGGGGCCTATTCAGAGCAAATCATCCAGTTTGCAAAGGACGCCGGGTTGCGGCTGGGGTTCGGGACGGACGCACGGAAGGAATATGTGCCAAAATTAGGCGAGGACAATCGCGCAATGCGGCTGGGCCGGCACACGCTTTGGGGTGTGGGTGCGGAGAGTATTGAAGCACAATGCGAATACATGCGGTCCGATTTAGGACTGCATTGTCGTTACCGGACTTTCATGGAACAACTCAAACAGCGGGTCCGCCGCGTGCGAACTTAAAAAGCCTGGTCGCCATCCAGCAGCGTCAGATGAAACGGCTGGGTCAGCGGTACTGCATTTCCAAGATCGCGCAGGAAAAACGTGCCGCGGCCCCTGGGGAAAAAGCCGCTGGCGGCCAACGCCTGTTGAAACCACGGAGCCGAGGCCATCGTTTGCACCACGTCACAACCGGCCCCGCCCAGCATGCTGGCGAGCGCTTGAACGGCTGATCGCCAGACGTTCCCCTCGGTCTCCGCGAGGAAGCAATCCACAATTTTTCCCACACGGATGCCGTCCCGCTCGCCCATGCTCGTCAGCGCGAATCCCACCAGGCGTTTTTCAGCCCTGCACAGCCAGCCGCTCACCCTTCCCCCCGGCGCACGCAAAAAATAGTTCAGCAATTCCAGTGTCCGTGACGTGCAGACAAAATGTTGCCGGCTCTGGCGGAACAAATCGGAAACCTCATCGGTAAATTCATGAACCGGTTCGAGTTTGAAATCGCGATCCGTCCGCGGTCTGAACACGGATCGGGACAAATCAATGGCCAGCAAGGCCGCCTGTTTGGGAATATGATGCCGCCCGTGGATCAATCTCCATGCCGGGAAGCTCGCCGGCCGAAGGACTCTATGAAATACCGGTACGGTGCAGACCGCCTTGAAACCAGCCCCGATCAAAACTTTCTGGCCAATTTCGGTGGAGCCAAGGGAATACTGCACGGTCCCGCGTCCAAATGCCTGCAACATCAACATGGCCCCCAGCATTCCGCCCTGTTGATTGGAAAGCCAGTCCACCGGATGAACTGCCGTCACCGCCAAAGCTGGATCGCCAGGCGACACAAACTCCGTGGTCGTGACGCCAATGTGCGCGGATATTTGACCGTTCGCATGGATAATAAAGCTGCGGGCGCCATCCCAAGGACCCCGGCGTTCAAAATACTTCCAATGCAGCATTCCGTCCGTGAAATACTGGCGCTGGTTTTCGGGCATTTGAAATCCATCACACAAAAAGCGCGACAAATCAGGCAGCTGGCTTTCCGCAGTTGCCATGGCTTGAGGGGTGTTTTGTTTTGGTTGATCCATGGAGGGAATTTAAGGCAATTCCAACCGGCTCATCGGCTCCAGGTGCATCGCACGCCTGCGGCCGTCAGAACCGGGAGTCCAATTCTCAGCCAACATGGTTGCTGGCCTTTCCATGCGAACAAAGTGGCAATCGTTGCCACTTTTGCAAGCAATTAACGCAATCAAGACGCTACCATAGCAGTTAGTAGGGCGCAGAAGTCGGAGGTCGGGAGCTGAGGGGCTTGGTGAGGTCCAGCTTGGCAGTCTGCAAAGATGACCGGAAATAGTTAGAGGCCCCTCGACTTCGCTCGGGATGACGGCTTTTTTTCTCTCATTACGAAGTTGCTGAGCCTGTCCCGATATGGTGGACATGGTAGGGAAGGTGGAACAACCTGAGGCAAGAATATGAGTGAGGTCAAAACCAAGCGAGTAAAGCGGCAGTATGATGAGGAGTTCAGACGCAATGCGGTAGCGATGGTGCAAAGCAGCGAGAAGCCATTGAGCGAGATAGCGAGGGAACTCGGGATACCCCACCACAGCCTGCGGGACTGGAGCCGCGGGCATCATCGCAAGAAACCGGTGCCGGCGCCCACGGCGCAGGAGTTGCGGAGGGAAATGGTGCGGCTGCGCCGGGAGAACGAGAGCCTGGCGGCGCGGTGTGAAGTTTTAAAAAAAGCGTTGGGCATCCTTGCCGAACCCTCCCCGAACGATTCGCGCGCATGAAAGCGTTGCAAAGCGACTATCGGATTGGGGATCTGTGCAAGGCCTTCGGAGTGTCGCGCAGCGGTTATCACCGCTGGCGCAGCGCCGGGGCCAGTGCGCGGGCTGGAGAGGATGCCCTGCTCTGCGAGCAACTTCGCGTGGTGCATGAGCAGAGTCGCGGCACCTATGGACGGCCACGGCTCTGGGCGGCGTTGCGGTCGGCCGGGCGCCGCCATTCACCCAAGCGCATAGGACGGCTGATGCGGGTGATGGGGCTGAGGGGAGTGCGGCGGGGACGTTTTAAAGTGCAGACCACCGAGAGCAACCACGAACTCAAACGTGCACCCAACCGCCTTCTCAACGCTCCGCCGCCGCAACGCCGCGACCAGGTATGGGTTGCCGACATGACTTTCGTGCACACCAAGGAGGGCTGGCTTTACGTCGCCGGAGTACTGGACCGGCACAGCCGCCGTGTGTTGGGCATGGCCTTCGCAGCGCGGATGGATTCCAGCCTGCCGGAGATGGCCTTGCGCCAGGCAATCGCCCGCCGTGGCAGACTTCCCCAAGGAGGGTTGCTCCACCACAGCGATCAGGGACTTCAGTATGCCAGCAAGAGCTACCAGAATCTGCTGGCCCAACAGGCCATCACTCCCAGCATGAGCCGCAAGGCCAACTGCTATGATAACGCCCACATGGAATCCTTCTGGGGTACGCTCAAGGCCGAGACCCTCGCAGGACGCTCCTTCTCCACACGCGCCCAAGCTCGCCTGGCAATCTTCGACTACGTGGAAACCTTCTACAACCGCGTGCGGCTCCACAGCGCTCTCGGCTTTCAATCCCCTGTGGACTTTGAACAACTAACTAACTATTAAACCATCTGTCTTCCCAACTATGTCCACTAAAGCGGGACAACTTCATGCACTTCGTAATGCCATTGTCTTCGCAGTTGCACTGCTCTCCCCCGCCTCCCCAATCTGCGTGAATCATTCAAATCTGCGGATAAACCTCCTCTGCTTCTTTTCCTGATTGCTGCCCTTCACCCCACTGCCTCAAAAAGTCTCGAGTTCCAGATTCATCCGTTCCTGATTGCAGCCCATGACCCTTCTGCCTCTCAAAGTCTCGAGTTCCTGATTATGCCGCCCACCTCAGGCTCGCCCACCAACCAACCACCACTACTCCCCTCCGCCACCTCGGCCCACGGCATTGTCTCTCCCGCCCCAGCGGGATCGGCTTTCTGTTTCTTTTCCTGATTTCCTGATTTCCAGATTCCATCCCCTTCTGCTTGTGAAATTTTCACAAATAACCCCCGCCTCAAATCAGCACGCGCCTTTAATTGGTTTGATTTGGTTTGATTCGACTTTAAATGACTTGAACCTGGTTTGCTGTAGCGGCGGTCTCCGACCGTCGATCCGACCGCTCACGCGAAGCGGTACTCAACCTGGAACCTGAATTTGGAACATGGAACCCTCCTTTCCCCGTTTTGAATTGGTTTGATTTGGTTTGCCGGTTCGGTGGGTTCAAGGCGGCAAACGCGAAGAGCGCAAGGACAGGGAGAGGATGCTTGTCACGTCTGCGTCTTGGGAAGCTGGCAGCTTCCCCTACATCTTTGCCTGTCACGCGTCATAAAGCGGCTGCAGGGGAACCTGTCAGGTTCCCAGCCCCGCGGCGGAAGCCGGGGCGGCAATCCGCACCCAGACCCGTTCTTCGGGTGGTGGCATATCCACCGCCTCATCCGCGCCCTTATTCAAACATCCGTGTCAAGGCCGTACGCGACCAACGCTGGCCTGAAAGTGCATGACACGCTTTTAAAAAATTCGCGGTGCAAAACGACAACATGTAGCGGCGGTTTCCGAGGAGGCGGAAGGGAATAGTGGCGGTCGGTGGGCGGGCGAGAAAGACCATCGGTCGCTAAAAAATCGCGGCGCAAAACTGCGCGTTGTAGCCATGGTCGGGATTGATACGAGGTCAAATGTCAATGTCAGCCTGACCCCGCCTGCCTTATTCTTTCGTTTTCTGAAGTCATGTTGATTATTCATCCTTAACAACTATAGTGTTAATTTTACTGATTAACCATCCACGCTTAGTTGCCTCCACAGTAACAGTCCTTCCGGTTATATATTCAACTTCTAATTTCTCCTTATAAATGTCAGCTGCCTTTATCCCTGTGGCACTTGGTTTCCCCTTGGTGTCGATTAACCATACAATCTTGTTACCACGATCAGGAGCCATTAATTGGAGCAGGCTGACATCATCGAAAATGCTTATATCCAAACCGCTTGTCTGTATAAGTGCTCTATTGTCCGTTATGCCTTTTGTAACTTTAGGCCAATCTCGCAACCGCATGTTAGTAAGATTTTCTAATCCGGGTATGCGCGGGCTGTTAATTTCGTCCACATAATAAACAGTATAGTCATGTGATGCCGGCGACTGTTGATTGTTTAGCATGATAGCTAGCAGTTTTATTCGATCCGTGTTGTCGTAGCCATGTATAAATGCATTCTCGTCAGAACCCCATCTTTGCTTTTGGTAGTCTGGATCAATTAATGCCCAAGCTTTATCGTAGCGCTTAAACTGAATATTGTCGTAGAACTGTTTGGTAACTTGGTAAGAGGGGATTTCTTCAAGAGAGTTTGGGGCAAAATGGTTGATCAGATATACCTCCATCGAAGTTATTATGATAAAACCAGCTAGCGCACCACCGGCCGCCCATCTCCCATCTGTTATCTGGGCTTCAGATTTCAGTTTCTTAAACAGTAAATAGGTTAGAACGCCAACGACTGCATTTATGAGAAGAACAATTATAAGTGGGATGATGAATGGATTGCTGACAAGCGTGTACAGGTAGCTGTTCATAGATATGTGTTAGTTACTCTCTCTTCATTCTAGAAAGAGATAAAACAACTCGCGTCCGATGATTGAATGGCTCAATAAGAATTAAAGGAAATATATTAAAGGCTGTCAATTATTAATTCAAAATAACTATACCACCCCGCATGGCACATTAGGGGTCAATGCGGCTACTACTGACGAGACACTCATGTAGTTCTTGAAGAATTGGGCAAACGACTTGACACGTGTCGGTTCCAGAGGAGCGTCAAAGGCTGCCATATAAATATCCGCGATCTAATACAGGACACATTCTTCATCCTGTGTGTGCAGTATTCTACAGGTAATCGCCGAAGGAAGAAATAGGCAGAACCACCCAATTCAGACAGGGAAAACTACCCAATCCTGCGATTAGTTTTACTCTGGAATTCCTCATCTTAACGCCATTCTTGTCTGATCCTATTTCCACTCAAACAGTCACGACACAATCCCTAGCCGGTGCGATCCACGGAGATAGGCACGGAGATAGAGCAGAGCAGGAGATAGGGGTCAGGCGACAATTCTTGACAGAGTTCTGTCAGAAATTGTCGCCTGACCCCTATTCTTTCTATTCCCCTTTACTGGCCGCTGTCGCGATTGAAAGGGGCTACACCCGCCAGCGCAGCGACCTGGGTATCGGACAAGGAACCCAATTCCGGCATCAGTGCCACTAGGAAGGATGGTGTAATGGTGCCGATGCCCTGGACTTGCTTAAGACGATTGACCTTGAGCAGAAGATCCGGGGATAGATTGATTTTCTACGCCATGAGGTCCTGGATGTGTTCAGCCTGTTTTTTGAGGAAAGCCACGGTTTTGGCGATGAGTGCGAGAAGTTTTTTGTCGGAGATGGTTTCCTTAAGATTATTGTTTTGGGTGATCTGCCTGAGCAAATGGGCGCGATGTTTAACCAATGCGGAGAGCTCCTGCTGAAATGGATCGCCAGGGGCCATGGGCAAGGGGAGGAAAGCTGCGGCGAAGTCCACAAGGAGTTCTGCGTCGATTCTATCAGTTTTGGCCAGACGGCCCTTGGCCCTTGCAAAGCCGCGTACCTGGCGGGCATTGACCCGGACGATGGGACAACGGGCGGCATGAGCCAGTGTAACCAAAAGAGACTCATACCCGCCGCTGGATTCGCAAACCAGGACAGCGTCGGCAGGAAGAGTTTTAAGCCAGCGGCCAATCGCTTTTCAGTGTTGGGAATTTGCCGGGGTTGATTGAGATGATGGATGTCGAGATGAGACTTGGAAACGTCGATTCCGGTGTAGATTTTCATAGAGGTTTATGTTTATGCTTTTCCTTGCGATACGAACTCAGAAGGTTCACGCAACTGTTCAAGTTGGAAACACGCGTCGGGGGAGGATCGAGCTGACCCGCGAACTCCAAGGTTCAAGGCAACAGCGATCTTATCCCCCGACGACTTTTTACCGGGAAGCTGCGCAGCCTCCCAGCAAAACCAGTGCTCGGGTTTTAATTCCGCTCACCGGTCGAGACTAAGATACAAGGCAACAATTCTTGACAGAGTTCTGTCAGAAATTGTTGCCTGACTCCTATTCTGCCATTTCCTATTCCGCCTTACGCGGCAGGGATGGGCGCAAAGTCCGGACGCAGCATTGAGGAACTGGAGATGGAGAACCGCCGGCTACGGGGCATCATTTGCGCTCGACGGTTTTTCCATAAAGCATTAAATTGAAAGGCGATAGCAATTTTCTCCGCCTGAGAATCCTTATGAAAAACTTTATTTTGATATTTGTGTTTGTTGTGAGTGCCGGAAGTCTTTCGTCTGCTCAGAGTTCTGTCGACACACAAGCAAATGGAAGCTCACTGAGATGCAACCGATTTTTGGACCAGTTGGTTAGTTAGTTGAGGGAGTAGAAAGAGGTTTCGAACTGAGAAGGGGAAAGGTAATGGAGGGAGGAATGCTTGCGGTGGGTATTGTAGTAAGCCTCGATGTAATGGAAGATTTCGGTTTTGGCGTCGGAGAGGCTGTGGAAACAGCCATCTTGAAGCATTTCGAGTTTGAGAGTGCCGATGAAGGATTCGGTCCAGGCGTTGTGATAGGGATTGGCGCGTGCGGACATGCTCTGGCGCAGGCCGGCCCTGGCCAGAGCGTTTCGGAAAGCGGTGCTGGAGTATTGGCTTCCGCGATCGCTGTGGAAGATGGCGCCGGCAGCGCGAGGGCGGCTTTGAAGAGCGTTTTTGAGGGCGTCGAGAACCAGGTCCGAGCGCAGATGATCGGCAATGCTCCAGCCCACGATGCGTCTGGAAAAGAGGTCGATAACAACGGCCAGGTAGAGCCAGCCGGTACTGGAGGGAATGAAGGTAATGTCGCCGGCCCAGACGCGATTGGGAGCCTTGGGAAGGGGCTGGCCATGGAGCAGATTGGGCGAAGGCCGGTCGGCCCGGCCGTCGCTGGTTTTTGGCACGAAGTTGCGTGGTTGCAGAGCGCGCAGGGAGCGTTGTGCCATGAGACGGCGTGCCCTGGCAGGAGCGCATGCCACCTGCCGGTCAGCCAGCTCAGCGACTACACGGCGGTAACCGTAGCGTCTGCGGTGGTGGCGGAAGATGGTCTCGATGAGATCGCCCATTTGGAGGTCGGCAATCTGGTTGCTGGTGGGAGCGGCCGCGTGGTAAAAGCTGCTGCGGGGCTGCTCCAACACAACGCAGACTTTGCGGATGCTGGCCCCGGTCTTCTTTGCAAGGAGTTCGATCATCGCGCGGGCTTGGAGCGGGGATTGGTTGCGAGGATAACGGCAGCCTTTTTTAAAATGTCGTTCTCCAGTTTGAGGTTGGCGTTCTCGCGGCGCAGGCGGCGCAACTCGTCCGCCGCGGAGAGCTCGCCTGCGGCCCGCGCCCCTTTGTTCCCGGACTGCGCCGCCTCAAGACTCCCAACGCCTTTGCGCACCCAAGCATACAGGACTCCTTCGCTGATCTCCAGTTCCTGGGCCACTTCCGCCACCGGTTTGCCGGTGTTGACCAAGCCTATCGCCTGCTCTTTGAACTCTGCACTGTATCGTCTTCGACTCACGGATGTCATTTTAGCTTATTTCCTTATTCCCTGGTCCAAGATTCTAGCGCACTTCACACCAAACACGGAGTCCGCAAATCAAAGTCGGAATTTAACAACCAAACAAACAATTGTTAAGCTTCTGGCTGCAATTAAAGAACAGGAGAATCAAATCATTCAAGCGCAGGGGGTCCCCCAATGTTATAATCGTCTAAGCACGGATGTTCTTGGTGTGGCTGTAGATCCACAAACGGGACTCGTGAAAAACGCCATGCTGCTAAATTGTCTTAAAGATTATGCCAATTCTGGTGAAACGAAAGATGATACCATTCCAGCCGATGCTACCCCCGATGAAAAAGCGTTAATAATTGCTTTGAAAAAGGAATATCAGGAAAACATTTCTACTGTTGCGTTAGCTGTAACAATCTATAAAGAACAAGGCGCCCTGTTAGAAACACTATGCAAGCGACTCATGGAACTGGCCAAGACTGATCCCGATGCGAAAGCCCTTGTAGACCGTTACCAAATCAAACCGCCAGCGAAACATTGAACATTGTCGCAGTTCTTGGTTTGCCGCCCTCGCCTCTTCGGGATATTGGCGCCGTGCGCGGGAGGGCTTGGCATCGCGCACGGAGTGACGCGATCCACCCCTTCGAGTCTCGACTACGCCCGCTCAAGAGGGGGGAGAAGAAGTCGGAGATCGGGAGCCGAGGGGCTTGGTGAGGTCCAGCTTGGCAGGCTGCAAAGATGGCCGCCTCTCGACAAGCTCGAGATTAAAGAAATAGATGGAGTTTTGCCGCCCTAGCTCCCGCCTTGGCGGGACCTCTCCCTGCGGTCGAGTCTCGGCTACGCTCGGGATGACGGCTTTTTATAGACGGGGTCAGCTATTTTTTCTTGCCGGATGCTTGAAACGACGACACCGCAGGTTTCTTCTGATTACTGGCTTTCTTTGCGCTGTGTTGTGCTTGCTGTTTTTGCTTATTTTTCGGATTTGAATCGCCCATAATTATCGATGTTAACACACATCCGATTAATAGCGACGAATCTTTGGAGCCGGTGAGGGATGTGCTAAAGTAATTTATATGAACGCGGAGCATCTTGGTGACGCTTTGGATCACTGGAAGGGTGCGATCATCAGACAACTGCATACAAATGATTGGCTGCAAGAGTTTGCGGTTGAGCCCATGATAAGCGATCAACAGCCCTGGGACCCGCAGAATATTCGCGTTTACCGGCGTTTGCTGGGCCTTCATGACAACGAGCCCGTTTTCCACACAAACGCAGTGTTTAGGCATCAAACAAGGGAAGCGTATTTTGCTGAGCTTACCCATCGTGGCGACCTGTTTCTCGATCCAGATACCGGGATAGCGACGGGGGCAGCAGATGATGCACACATTACACTGGAAGATATTCACTCGCTGTTTAGAGGCGATTACGTGATTGATCGATGCCTGGTGGTGTTCCAACCCGCCGCCCGTGGTTTCTTCTCACTGCGTATCAAGGAAATCACGGAAAGGGTGATTGCTGCCGAGAATAATCTGGATAGGGATTTATATTGTTGCTCGTATAAATGCGGCAGGGTGGCGATGCTTTTCTTTTCTGTAAATCGCGGGCGGTTGCTGAAACTTCCTGGGATATTCGACGGCTTTATTGGCAGTGGCGGAAGCAGTAAGATCAGAATCTGGCCACCGTAAGCCATCAGCGCCCATGAACTGCAAATTGCTTTACGTGTGCGCCTTTTGATCGTTCCTGAACAGCAGCACCAAAAGCATGCCTGCCATGTAAGCGGTCGAAATCAAGGCGAACACCAAAGAGATCAGAATCTCCATCAGACGGAACGCAAATGAAGTAGGAATCTTGATCATACCATTTGGACGAATGATCAAAGTGAAATGTTCAACGGGGCGATCCATTGACATTCCCCGGATCAGGACGACCTTTAGTTAGCTCCAGCGACTCCCGTGAACCGGAAAGGAACGGGCAATAGATCGTTGGAGCGTTGTTTTTACCGCAGAACATCCTCGAAGTTCAGCTTGTCAAATACATTGGGTTTAAGGGGTTCGGGAGGTGCATTGGAGAATAGGGCTCAGGCAGCAATTCCTGACAAACTGGAGCGAGTCACGGTTTATCAACGCTCTTCACCTTTTTCAGGAACGGCTCAATCGATCCGGCTTCTGCGATCTCCTTGCCGAATTCCGTGCTCATGAAATCGGGCGATGGGATGATTCCCACCCTGCCGAGATCGAGGCGGTCGGCATCCCAGCAGGTGGCCACGGTGGGGTCGGGGTGATGCCGTTTGCTCGTGTGCCAGGCGCAGGCGTAGTGCAATAGATCGAACTGCGCGTCGGGCAGGTGGAACATGCTTCCGCGCAGGCTGGCGGCGAATGCGGCGCCGCGCCCGCCATGCTCGATGTCGCCGCCTTCGTTCTCGCGCTTGCTGTCGTGGAAGAGGGCGAAAAGACGGACCACGGTGACATCCGCCCCCGTGCGGGTGGCGAGCAGGAGGGCGTTCCGCTCCACCCTGCGCCAGTGATCCGGGCCGTGCACGGAATGCAAGCGGGTGTAAAACTGCCCGGCCACGTGGGTCCAGAGTTTGTCGAAGTCGATCTGCATGGATGCGGGTGTGTATGGGGAGAATTGCCGAAGCCCAGCTTCGGGGGCAAGTGCGTTCCCACGTGCAACGTGGGAACGAGGGGCTTCGCCCCGTCGCGGCGGGGCTGCGCCCGCTCAAGACGGGGGAGAAGAAGTCGGAGGTCGGGGGCCGAGGGGCTTGGTGGGATCCAACTTGGCAGTCTGCAAAGATGACCGGAAATAGTGAGAGGTCCCTCGACTTCGCTCGGGATGACGGCTTTTTTTCGAGGGGATGCCGCGAGCGAGGCTTGGGAAATCGCCGGCCCCACGGCATTTTCTGTTTCTTTTCCTGATTGCAGCCCATGACCCCTCTGCCTCTCAAAGTCTCGAGTATGCCGCCCACCTCGGCCCGATCGCATCGTCTGCTTCTTTTCCTGATTTCCTGATTCAGTCATTCTCGAGTTCCTGATTAAATTTCCTGCTTTCTTCATCCGCTTGTGAAATTTTTCACAAATAACACTTGCCTCAAATCAGAGGGCGCAAGTAAGTTTCAGCGCGGCTGAAAAAGCCGCGCGCGATGAGTCGAACCACACAGGAAATACAATCACCCGATACACTGGCCCAGGCTGCAAAAAACCTGGAACAGCTCGGCGTGACCGCAGACGAGATTCTCGGCGAGAAATTGATCGTCAACATGGGGCCTTCCCACCCTGCGACGCACGGCGTGCTGCGCATCGTGCTGGAGCTGGACGGCGAGCTGATCACGAAGGGGACGCCCGACATCGGCTACCTGCACCGCGGCGACGAAAAAATCGCGGAAAACATGCAATACAACCAGTTCGTGCCGTACACGGACCGGCTGGATTACCTCGCCCCGCTGGCAAACAACGTGGCGTACTCGCTCGCCGTGGAAAAATTGATGGGCTGGGAATTGCCGCCGCGGGGCAAGGCGATCCGCGTGATCTGCTGCGAGCTGGCGCGCATCTCCTCGCACCTGCTGGGCATCGGCACATTCGCGATGGATACCGGCGCGATGACCGTTTTCCTCTACACGTTCACGGAGCGCGAAAAGATATACAACCTGTGCGAGCAGATTTCCGGCGCGCGCTTCACCACCAGCTACACGCGCATCGGCGGCCAGACGCGCGACCTGCCGGAAGGCTGCGTGGAGGCGATCCGCAAATTCATCAACGAGGTGATCCCCGTGATCGACGAGACGGAAAACCTCCTCTCGCGCAACCGCATTTTCGTGGATCGCACGAAGGACGTGGGCGTGATCACGAAAGAGCAGGCGCTCAGCTACGCCCTCTCCGGCCCGAACCTGCGCGGCTCGGGAATCGATCACGACATCCGCAAGAAGCATCCGTATCTCGATTACCAGAATTACGAATTCGACATCCCGATCGGCTCGGCCGGCGATTGTTACGACCGCTACCTCGTGCGCATGGAGGAGATGCGGCAGAGCGTGCGCATCCTGCACCAGGTGCTCGACAAACTGCCGGACGGCCCGATCAACGTGCAGGACCCGAAGAATTTCCCGCCGCCGAAGAAGGCCGTGCTCACGAAGATGGAGGAACTCATCCACCATTTCATCGTGCACACCGAGGGCATCGACGCGCCTCCCGGCGAAGTCTATTTCGGCGCGGAGAATCCGAAGGGCGAACTCGGCTTTTACATCAATTCCTTGGGGGGCGGCACGCCGCACCGGATGAAGATCCGCTCGCCCTCGTTTGTAAACCTGAGCAT
>Ga0207009_1108_pt1 | contig 13829 bp, 11 predicted proteins | sample Alteio_BWMinCont_81_FD_153479 | JGI IMG/M metagenome (GOLD analysis project Ga0207009, IMG submission 153479) | Enriched cells from forest soil in Barre Woods Harvard Forest LTER site, Petersham, Massachusetts, United States -... | ecosystem: Environmental > Terrestrial > Soil > Temperate forest >... | reverse complement strand
TCCATTTATCGCCGTAAATCAAGCGACGGGAAAGCTACGTTGGAAGACATTTTGCAAAAAGGAGTTGAACAGGTAGCCGCAGGATACGTCATATATGGTTCATCAACCATGCTGGTTTATACCACAGGAAAAGGCGTAAACGGATTTACTTTAGATCCTTCCATCGGCGAATTTTGTTTATCACACCCTGATATGCGCATACCTAAAGACGGCACCATATATTCCATAAACGAAGGATACTATACCCATTTTCCGGACGGCGTAAAAAAATATATTAAGTACTGCCAGGTAGAAGATACTAAAACCCATCGGCCGTATACTTCAAGGTATATTGGGTCAATGGTGGCAGATATGCACCGCAATATGATATTGGGCGGCATATTTATTTACCCCATAACTGCCAGCGCGCCCAACGGTAAATTACGCCTGGTTTATGAGTGTAATCCCATAGCTTTTATTATTGAGCAGGCAGGCGGAAAAGCCAGTAATGGCTACGAACGTATTTTAGAGCTTGAGGTTACCGAACTGCACCAGCGCTCAGCTATATTTGTAGGTTCAGAGAACATGGTAAAAAAAGCCGAAGAAATGATGGCTTTCTTTTCGCCCCAGCAAACCAAAAAAACCTTTGAAGGCGAAGTGATTATTCAATAACTTTAATCAGTCACCTTTAAATATACTCCTGCAGATCTAAGGGTTGCTATTCAAATCTAAAAATGTCTTTGATTGGCGCTTGTCTGCCGGGATTTTAACAAATTCTTTGTAGCACGAGTCCACATACAAGGTTAGGTTAAATTTGCCTCGATAAACAGTTGAAGAGGGCCGGTAAAGAATGATAAAATTTTCCATTTCCTGCCCTTTAATAGGTATAAAGTTTTGAAGGTTCTCCGGCGAAAATACCTGGGCAATTTGTGTTGAGATTTTGTCATTGGCTTCCAGCTTCGCTTCCTTTGCCCGGTTTTGCTGTGCTTTGTTACTGCCTGTCAGACTAAGTTGTAAACCCCCACGGTTATTTCCGGATGCATCGGTTTGGTAATGTACGGTATTGCCGCCAAAGGGCGTTGCCACAGGTGTTGCAACTATGCCCATGTTAGTTTCCTTATTAATAATTTTTACCTCTTTAAGCAGGTTCTCGCTAAGTTCCAGGAAAATTTCTTTGTATTTTAAGTTGGCCACCAAAATCGTATCCGGTTTATAGGATGAGCGCGAATAAGAGATCAGGTCGCCTTTGGCAGCTTTTATAGCATACTTTCCCTCAGCGGTGGAGATCGCAGTTACATGCGATTTTAAATTCTCCACCTTCACCCCGGCAAGACCGGTATGTGTTTGATATTCAAATACCCGCCCGGTTAGTATATTTTGTGCAGATGAGTTATTAGTAAAAAGAACAAAAAGTAACAACAATAATGAACTAAGTATAAAATTTTTATAAAGAAACTTCCTAAGCATGAATATATCTATGAGGTAAATTAAATAGGTTAATTACTACCTGTCAATTTTAATCAATTTTAGTTTATTAACGAATTTGTTGTGAAAATCTTTCATTACAAGTTCTTTCGGGTATTTTATTTTTCAGCAGAAGCCAGCACACTATTTTTATCAGCCCGTTTTTGTAGTTGCACTTTTATGCCCTTAAAAATTTTTATCGGTCCTTCTGCAGCAAACATATTCACCAGCCAGGAGGGTAGGGAGCCGCCCGGGTCCAAATGTATTGCGTATTCAACTTTTACCTGGTCATTCCCTGTTGGGGTTATTAGCCATTTTCCGGTTGCATCGGTAATCCTTACCACACCTTGTTTTGGAGCTACAAAACCGGTTACAACCGGCCCTGCAATGGTTACCGTTTTGGTTTCGGGGTTTTGGCTAACGATCAGGTGCGCTACAAAATCCCTGTTTGCTGTTGGCCAGGGCAAATTGACTTCCGAATAATAATAAAGTTCAGTAGCCGAAACTTGTTTTATTAGCACGGATGATTTGGTGTGATATATCCAGTCGGCAGCGGTATTTACGTCCATTATCAAATCAACTAATTGTGCCGGTGTAGCATTAAAGGTGCCTTCTACTTTAACCGCCTTAATTTTTGATTCGGGTACCGCGCAGGTATAAACCTTAATACCGTCTTTTTCAGTATTCAGCTTCCATGTACTTTGTGCGGACGCCGGTACCAGTTTCCCTATAACCAGCACCAGGATAAGTAATATATTTTTCATTTTGAATTTAATGAGTAGGAGTTATCCTTATTTGCGAACAAAGTAACGGCTTAGAAACGGAGACCGTTTCATCTGAATGTCACAATTATTCAATCGATTGATTAATAGATATTATTTATTTTTTTTCCGGATAATAATGACACGAAACTGTTAATCGGTATAGACATCTTAGGCTATCAATTCCGGCAGATTTGCATTCTGTGGTATAAATGAACCGCTCTAACCTGTACAACCTTTTCAACAAATCCATCCAATCCCAAAAATTTTCTTACTTTTGTATCCCGTACACAAACAATTGGTAGCGGCCTCAAACCGCTGCCCAATTCAACAATAATCATGACTAAATACATATTTGTTACGGGCGGTGTTACCTCGTCGTTAGGCAAGGGCATTATATCGGCTTCATTGGCCAAATTGCTGCAGGCACGCGGTTACAGCGTAACCATTCAAAAATTCGATCCTTATATCAACATCGACCCCGGAACATTAAATCCGTACGAACACGGCGAATGCTATGTTACCGAAGATGGCGCCGAAACCGACCTTGATTTGGGCCATTACGAGCGTTTTTTAAATACGCCAACTTCAAAAGCCAATAACATCACTACCGGCCGCATTTACCAAAATGTGATCAATAAAGAACGTGAGGGTGCATTTTTAGGCAAAACCGTTCAGGTGGTACCACATATTACCGACGAGATCAAAAGAAACATCCGCATACTGGGCGATAGCGGCCAATATGATATCGTGATCACCGAATTAGGTGGTACTGTGGGTGATATTGAATCATTACCCTATATTGAAGCGGTTAGGCAATTCCGGTGGGAGATAGGCTCAGGTAATTCATTGGTAATACACCTAACTTTAATTCCTTTTTTGGCTGCCGCCGGCGAGTTGAAAACAAAGCCAACCCAGCACTCGGTAAAGATGTTGCTGGAGTATGGTATCCAGCCCGATATACTGGTTTGCCGTACCGAACATCACTTAAACCAGGACATCAGAAAAAAAATTGCCCTGTTTTGTAACGTTGGCGTAGGTGCAGTTGTCGAATCAATAGACGCATCAACCATATATGATGTGCCTTTGTTAATGTTAAAAGAGCATTTAGACAGAACGGTATTAGCCAAATTAAAGCTGCCACATAAAAATGAGCCCGACCTGGAAAGCTGGAAAGACTTTTTGGGCCGCCTGAAAAATCCTACATCCGATGTGCGGATAGGGCTGGTGGGTAAGTATGTTGAGCTGCCTGATGCTTATAAATCCATCATCGAATCATTTATACATGCCGGTGCAAAAAACGAGTGCAAGGTTCGGGTTGAATACATCCCGTCCGAGCAGTTAACGCCGGGTAATGCTGTTGATAAGTTACAGGGCCTGCATGGCGTTTTAGTAGCTCCCGGTTTTGGCGAACGCGGCTTTGAAGGAAAAATTGAGGCTATACGTTATGTACGCGAAAACAACATTCCATTTTTTGGTATCTGCCTGGGCATGCAATGTGCCGTGGTAGAATATGCCCGTAATGTTTTAGGTTTAAAAGATGCAAGCAGCACCGAAATGAATCCCGAAACACCGCATCCGGTTATTGCCATGATGGAAGAGCAAAAGAAAGTAGTTAACAAAGGCGGCACCATGCGTTTGGGCGCTTATGACTGCGAAATAAAAAAAGGCAGCAAGGCAGCAGCAATTTATGGTAAAACCAGCATAAGCGAGCGTCACCGTCATCGTTATGAGTTTAATAACGAGTATTTAAAGGAATATGAAAAAGCAGGTTTATTACCTACCGGATTTAACCCGGAAAATAACCTGGTAGAGATAGTAGAGTTAAAAAATCACCCATTTTTTGTGGGTGCACAGTTCCATCCCGAATTAAAATCAACTGTTGCAAATCCGCATCCACTTTTTATTAACTTTGTCGCCGCTTCGCTGGCCTATGCCCGCAAGAAATAATAGATAGTACACAATACATAATGGATAAAAATACGTTTACAGGATTATTCCTGATCATGCTCATCATAGCCGGCTCGGTTTATTTTATGAAGCCGTCGCCAGCCGAGCTGCAAAAAGAAAGAGCTGCACAACACCAGGACTCCTTGAAAAAAGCAGGCATACTACCTGCTGCATCTGCTACTAAAACAGATACTTCAAAAACAGTTAAGCAGGTTATTGATACCGCCGCGTTGAAAAGTCCGTTTGGCGCTTCTACAGTTGGAACACAAAAATTTGTTACGCTTGAAAACGATTCGGTTAAAATTAAATTAAGTACGCAAGGCGGCCGGGTTTATTCTGTCGAATTAAAAAATTACCGGACATTTGATAAAAAGCCGCTGATTTTATTCGATGGCAACCAGAATAGCTTTGGATATACCTTCGCGGTTGGCGCTACCACGGTAAAAACCAACGACAGGTACTTTACCCCAAGCGCTACCGACCTAAAGGTAACCGGTAAAGATTCAAGCTCGGTTACCATGCGTTTAAGTTATAGCGCAACGCAGTATATTGATTATATCTACACACTGAAAGGCGATGGTTATAAATTAGGCTTTGTGATAAAACCGGTTGGTTTAGACAATGTAATAGCTAACAATAGTGCCATTAATTTAGATTGGGCCACCAGCGCGCGTAAACAGGAAATGAGCCTGGTGCCCGAGCGTCAATACACTACCGTATGGTTTAATAAAATTGGTGATGGTGTTGATGATATTAGCGAAACCAAAGATGACCAAAAAGAAATCGACGGCAAATTACAATGGGTGGCATTTAAAGCGCATTTTTTCTCAAGTGTGCTGATCACTAAAGATGGTTTTAGCAAATCAAACCTGGTAGTTAATACCGATACCTCAAACCACAACGATATCAAACAAATGAAAGCCAGCCTGGTGCTGGCGCGTGAAGCGGACGGTACCTACCCAATGGAGTTTTATTTCGGCCCTAACCGTTTTTCAACTTTAAAGCCCTATAGTTACGATTTGCAAAAGCTGGTTTACTTAGGTTGGGGTCCGTTAAAACTAATAAACCGTTGGGCAGTATTGCCGGTGTTCCAGGTGTTGCAAAACTTTAACTGGAACTATGGTATGATCATCCTGGCATTGACTATCATACTTAAATTGGTTTTATCGCCGCTTACCTATAAGTCATACCTGTCTATGGCCAAAATGCGGGTTTTAAAGCCGGAGATGGACGAAATTAAAACCAAAGTAGGAGAGGACAACCCAACATTATTACAACAGGAATATCTCAAGCTTTACAAAAAAGCAGGGGTGAACCCGCTGGGTGGCTGTTTGCCGTTGTTGATACAGATGCCTATTGTTATTGCGTTCTTTCGTTTTTTCCCAAGCTTGTTTGAGCTGCGCGGGCAAAGCTTTTTATGGATGCACGATCTGTCAACTTATGACTCATTCATTACTTTCGGTGTAAGCATTCCGTTTATCGGTGATCACTTGAGTTTAATGTGTGTGCTGATGACTATTTCCACGCTGATCTATACTTACTTTAACAACCAGATCTCGGGTGTTAGCGGGCAGATGAAATACATTGGTTACATTACACCGGTTATCTTCCTGGGCGCATTGAATGGTTATCCTTCGGGCTTAAATTATTATTACTTTTTGGCCAACATGCTAACCTTTTTACAACAATACATTATCCGCTTAATGGTTGATGATAAAAAAATACATGCCCAGATACAGGAAAACAAAAAGAAACCAGATGATCCTAAAAAGAAAAAATCTGGTTTTAGCGCCAAGATGGAAGAAATGATGCGTAACCAACAGCAATTACAGGCGAAAAAAAAATAATATCGCCTATTAATTTTGTTACTTATAAAGAAGCCATGGTTGTAACAATCATGGCTTTTTCTTCGTAAGACCAGCTGGAAAAAACTGTCTTCGATATTGCGGAAGTTTACAGCTAAAAGCAATAAGGAGCATGACTCTAAACGGTAATGATATTGTGGCAGGAAAAAAGTTAGCACGCTTAAAAAAATACTTCTATATCGCTATTACCATAGTGTTTATATTTTTTTTACCCGGTGTTTTAAAGGCCCAGATTTCCGCCACAGGCAGCCCATCTGCATTAAGCACCAGTTATGGCACTCCATCTTCTCCAACCGGTTTTGCGGTTTCCGGCGCAAATTTGACGGCGGATGTTTTAGTTACACCACCCTTCGGCTTTGAAATAAGCCTGGACGGCGTTAATTACAGTAATACGATCACTACCGCTGCGGGAGTCATTTCGCCAAAATCGTTTTATATCCGGCTAAAAGCAACTACTCCGGTTGGTACCTATACAGGCAATATTGTATTAAGCAGTCCGGGCGTATCAAGCAAGAATATTACTATGCCCGTCAGCACGGTAACACCTGCCCAGCTAACAATAACTGCAAGTAATGTTACCAAAGCCTATGGCTCTGTTTTAACTAATACAACAGGCTCCACTTTTTTTACTTCCAGTGGACTTAAAAATTCCGAAACTATCGGCAACGTTTCCATAGCTTATGGTTTGGGTTCGGCCGCGTTGGCTAATGTAGGAACTTATCAGGGCTCGGTAACAGTTTCGGCACCAGCAGGGGGGACATTTAGAGCAAATAATTATGCCATTTCTTATATTGACGGGAATATCATTGTTAGTCCGGCGCGTTTAATCGTTACCGCCAATGATACCAGTAAACTGTATGGCGATGCTGATCCTAATTTCACCGCAACCTACCAGGGCTTTGTCAATGGCGATGGTATCGCTCAAATAACTACGCTACCAACATTTACAGCCGGGACTACCCCCGCATCGCCTGTTGGCCAATATACAATTACCGTGGGCGGCGGCGTATCGCCAAATTACCTGTTTTTGTATGTGCCCGGTATACTTACCGTTAACCCTGCACCCCTAATTGTTAAGGCTGATGATAAAAGTAGACTACAAGACGCCCCCAACCCCGTGTTTACAGTAACTTACCAGGGCTTTGTAAACGGCGAGGGCCCCGCACAACTAACAAGCCCACCGGATATTTCCACTAATGCTTCCCCATTATCACCAGTGGGCCAATATCTAATTACACCCAGTGGTGGCGTTGCATTTAACTATGCATTCATCTACGTAACGGGAATACTTAGCATAAATCCGGCCGAACTCACCCTGGGAATACCCAATACCTTTACACCCAATGGCGATGGTGTAAATGATACCTGGAACATTAAAAATTTAGATACCTATACCAACACAACCGTCGAAATATTGAGCCGGTACGGCGCCAGGATATTTTTTTCAAATGGATACCCGATTCCATGGGATGGGAAATATAAAGGAGCCGACGTACCTTCCGGGACCTATTATTACATTATTACTACCGGGATAGGTAAGAAACCGCATATCGGCTTTGTAGCCGTTATCAGGTAAGGGCATCGCCGTTTTATTCGTTCCTGGTGCAACAGTTTTTTGGTGGAAATTTATGCTGATTTTTATTTCCCGGCTAAAAAAATTAGTACATTTACTTCCATGTATGCAATTGTTGATATAGAGACCACCGGGGGGCATGCCAGTGCCAATGGCATAACCGAAATTGCTATTTGCATACATGACGGTAAAGAAGTAGTTAAACGATATTCAACACTGGTAAATCCCTACCGGGAGATCCCCATTTATATCCAGGCGTTAACCGGTATCAGTAATGATATGGTCAAAAACGCGCCGTCATTCGGACAGGTGGCTCATGAAATTTATCAATTGCTAAACGGGCAGATATTTGTTGCCCATAACGTTAATTTCGATTACTCTTTTGTGCGTTATCATTTAGGCGTAGCCGGATACGATCTGCAAAGCAATAAATTATGTACAGTTAGGTTGGGTCGTAAAATATTGCCCGGTTTGCCGTCCTACAGCCTGGGTAAACTATGCCGGCATTTAGGTATAGACAACGAAAGCCGCCACCGTGCCGCAGGGGATGCCAATGCAACAGCAATCCTGTTTAGCTTATTGCTGCAAAATGACAAGGATAATCATATCAAAGCAGCTTTAAAGCAAAACTCGAAAGAGCAGGTACTGCCGCCAAACTTGCCAAAAAAAGCTATAACAAATTTACCGTCTTTACCGGGCGTATATTATTTTCATGATGCAAAAGGGAAAGTTATATACGTGGGTAAGGCTAAGAATATTAAAAAACGGGTTTGCAGTCATTTTACAGGCAATAACCCCGGCCTGCAACGTCAGGAGTTTTTGCGAAATATTCACGAGATCACCCACCAGGTTTGCGGTACCGAATTGGTTGCCTTTGTGCTGGAAGCAGTTGAAATAAAACGTTTGTGGCCCAAATATAATCGTTCATTAAAGCGGTTTGAGCATGCCTATGGCTTATATGTGTTTGAAGACCAGCGCGGATACCTGCGCCTGGCAGTAGATAAACATCGTAAACATCAGCAAACGGTTTACACCTGTAACACATTGCTGGAAGGCTACAGCTTGTTAAATCGCCTGATTGAAACCTTTGGTCTTTGTCCAAAACTTTGTTTTATACAGAACAATACCCAGCCGTGTACAGGAGTAGATGGCGACAAATGCGCCTGCACCGGCTACGGAACCGTAAATGACTACAACAAAAAAGTAAACTTCGCGCTGGATGAATTAAAAGAGGCCCTGCCCACCTACGCTATCCGCGACGAAGGTCGTACACATGATGAACATAGCTGCATCCTGATAGAAAAGGGCCAGTTTTACGGCATGGGCTACATCGCTGATGATGCAGAAGCCAATAACCTGCACCAGCTTAAAAATTACCTCACTCCATATCCGGGTAATGATTATATCAAAACTATGGTGAATAATTATGCTGTTAGGTATCCGCATCGAAAAGTTATGTTTGCCGGATAGCGATTAGGGATTGGTTAATGACCCCAGAAAACTTCACAAGTTTGACTAAGTTTGAAAACAACCTATGCAATCGATTGTAATTATATCATTTTTGTATATTGCATGCTTCAAATTATCATCAAAAACTAACTAAAATAAAATATAATACCATGGCAGGAAAATTAACCGGAAAAGTTGCAATTATAACCGGCGCCAGCGCCGGCATAGGGAGGGCAAGTGCATTAGCATTAGCCGAAGAAGGCGCGCATATCATATTAACCGCACGCAGAACAGAAAGACTGAATGAGCTGGTGACCGAAATTAAAAAATTAGGATCGGACGCCACCGTTGTTGCAGGCGATGCCCGCGACGAAAGCACCGCATTAGCTACAGTTAAAGCGGCCCTTGCCGTAACCGGTAAAATAGATATCCTGCTAAATAACGCCGGAATGGGTATTTACAAAAACCTGGCCGATACCAGTCTGGAAGATTATGACACCATGATGGACACCAACATGCGTTCGGGTTTCCTATTTACAAGGTATGTAGTACCAGAGATGATCAAACAAAAAAGCGGCACCATATTAATGCTGTCGTCAATGGCGGGTGTTTATGGTTTTGCCGGCGAGGCGGTTTATTGCTCAACCAAATTTGCACAGGTAGGTTTTGCGCAAGCGTTAGACAGGGAGTTGAGACCGCATGGTATCAAAGTAGGCGCTATTTGCCCGGGTGGTGTAAAAACCGAATTTGCAATAGGTACTGGTCGTACACAGGAAGGTGTTGATCAATCAGGCATGTTGGAAGCAGAGGATGTTGCCGGGGCAGTATTATTGGCTTGCACACAATCGTCAAACTCCCGCATTATCGAGATACAAATGCGCACCATGGCGGAAGCATTGGCGTAACAAACAATAAATTACTTTAAAAGGTCTGACAGTTATTAACTGTCAGACCTTTTGTTTTATAGCTAATCAAGCCAGCCCATCAAATCATTTACCTGGTACTGGTAATGAAGGATAGTATCTGCATAAATACCTGAAACGATTTTCCAGTTTTTCTGCTCCATAATAAATTCAGGTGGTTCTAATCCTAAGTTAGCAGCAGCTTTACTATAAAAATCTGCTCTGCCGGGATGACTGGGTGAACACGCGTTGTAAATAGTCCCAAAAGCTTGTTTATCTATTATAGCACAGCTTATACCTATACAATCCGATAAATGAATCAAATTAACCGGGGCATTACCATTAGGTATTTCTTTTTTGCCAGCCAGGAACCGTCCCGGCTCACGCCCCGGGCCTATCAATCCGGCGAAGCGAATAATGGTAGTTTGAAACTCGGTTTGCTGTCTTAACCTGCTTTCTGCTTCCAACAATACTTTGCCCGAAGCGCTATCCGGCTTTGGCTCATTTAACTCATTAACCTCGCCGTTAATATCGCCATATACACCAGTCGAGCTGATAAATACCACCTGTTTAATGCTATAGGACTTGATCTTATTTATAACTCGTTGTATTTTATTCAAATAATCTTCGCCATTCCCCGCACCCACTTTTGGCGGGAAACAGATCCATAATATATCGCAATCAAAAAATTGCGCATCATACGTTGCATCATCCGGCGTAAAGTTTACCAGGTAGGGGCGAATGCCCGCATCGGTCAGTTGTTGTAGCCTGTTTACAGAAGTTGTAGAGCCCTTAACTATTACACCTTTTTCAACAAGGACTCTTCCCAGGCTAAATCCGTACCAACCACATCCTAAAATACTAACTGTTTTTCTGCCCGGCATCAATTATTGGCTTTTTTTAGTTTTTTTCAAGCTTAAAGTTTAAAAAACAGCTATTTTTTAAAAAAATTAACAATTTTTTATATCGTAAAATACGCCATAAAAGTAATTGTATATTATGATTTAGACGGATAATAATTTATTATATGGTTTTCCATTATTTTGATCTTAATTCACTCACATTGCGGGTTTTAGCCATGCTAATGGTAATTGCTTATTTATGTACATTTGTCAGCAAAATTTATCAATCTTTAAATTTTTGGATTGATAAAATATAAAACCTGCAAAAAAATATGTCTTCTGTCCGGCATCAAAGCGGATCGTTAATTCATGATTTTGCGAAACTTTTTGATTGGATAAACATACTCAAATAATATATTTTACTATGACCATAGGAGTCCCAAAAGAGATCAAAAATAATGAAAACCGGGTAGCTGTAACGCCCGCGGGAGTTGAAGCGCTGTTATCGGCCGGACATTCAGTTAAAATTCAAACCGGCGCCGGGACAGGTTCGGGTTTTACTGATCAAAGCTATGAAAAAGCCGGGGCTATAATCGTCGCAACAGCTGATGAGGCATGGGCAGAAGCAATGGTAATGAAAGTGAAAGAGCCGATTGAAAGCGAATTCAAATATTTCAGAAGCGATTTAATATTGTTCACTTACCTGCACTTAGCTGCCGAAGCTAAGTTAACCCACGCTTTAGTAGAGAAGAAAGTTACTTCTATAGCCTACGAAACTATCCAGTTACCCAATGGAACATTACCACTATTAACGCCCATGAGTGAAGTTGCGGGCCGCATGGCCGTACAGGTTGGTGCAAGTTTCCTTGAAAAACCCAATGGCGGTAAAGGTGTGCTTTTAAGTGGTGTACCGGGAGTAAGAAGAGGAAAAGTAACTATAATTGGGGGCGGTGTTGCCGGTACCAATGCGGCGAAAATTGCCATTGGTTTAGGCGCTGAGGTTACCATAATTGATAACAATTTAGACAGACTGCGCCAGTTAGACGATATTTTTGGTTACCAAGTCTCTACCATTGCCTCTAATTCAGCAAGCATTGCCAAAGCGGTTAAAAATTCCGACCTGGTAATAGGTGCGGTATTAATTCCGGGTGCAAAATCCCCCAAGTTGGTTACCGAATCTATGGTTAAAGTAATGGAGCCCGGATCGGTTATAGTTGATATTGCTATTGACCAGGGCGGTATGTTTGAAACTGCCGACAGGGTTACTACACACGATAACCCGGTTTATCTGAAACATGATGTATTACATTACTCGGTAGGCAACATGCCGGGCGCTGTACCTTATACATCCACCATCGCGCTTACCAACGCAACTTTACTATATGCTTTGCAAATTGCCAATAAAGGCTTTACAAAAGCCTTTGCTGATAACGCATCCCTGTTAAAAGGATTAAATACGCATGATGGTAAGGTGACTTACAAAGCTGTAGCCGACGTTCATGGCTTACCATATTCGGAAGCGAAGTTTTAATTTGAGTTGGAAAGTCTTGAGTCTGAAGTCCTAAGTCGGCTTCAGACTCAAGACTAATCATTCTCCCCACGCTGTAATTATCAGCTTTCTTCCTTCGCCGTAATTACGATGTTCGCATAAATAGATTCCCTGCCAGGTGCCAAGGGCCAGTCTGCCGTTTCGGATAGGTATGGTAACCGAATTACCTAATAACGCAGCCTTTAAGTGGGCGGGCATATCATCGGGCCCTTCATCATCATGTTGGTAATCCGGATCATTTTCCGGGACAGCCTTGTTAAAAAACATTTCAAAGTCCTTTCTCACTGTCGGATCAGCATTTTCATTAATGGTTAATGATGCCGAGGTGTGCTGAATAAATACCTGGCAAATACCCGCCTTGATTTCGCCGATCTCCGGCAATGCATTTATTATCTCCGACGTAATGATATGGAAGCCTCTTCGTCGTTCAGTCAGGCGGATGGCTTGCTGGTATATTTTCATTTAATGTATGCTTGAAAATTTAACAATAGATAATCGAATAAATTGACAATACCTCTATTGCCACTTGTATTGTGATAAAATATTTCCTTTATCGTCAAAAACAATAAGACATTGCTTCTGGCCTTCAAAGCCAGTTATTAGTCTATTGTCATGAATACCAGCTACGGTAGGATAATAGTAGCTTACCAAAACTAATTTATTATCAGGTAAAATTAACCACGACTCAAATGATCTGCCGGACTTTTCGACATTAAAAAGAATAATGTCGTTTATTTTATATGCCTGATTTTCTTTTAAAGCCAGCCATTCTTTAAAAGGGTTCCTGCCACGGAAATAAGAACCCTGGTATTTCGAAGGTGCGCCTCTGAAAAAACTGAAGGAAAAATCAACTTGTTTATCATCTTTATAGTACCGGAATACAAAGTTATTTAGCTTAACGACCTTAGCTATAGTATCCTCATACTTTATCAGCCAGTTTACTGCGGTTGAGTCACCAATGTTAATATTTGCTTCAAAATGAAAATTTGGAGGGAGTAGTTTTCCGTTAAGTATAATGCCTCTATATGGCCGATAGCCCACTTTGAAATTATCTGTAATTTTTTTATATAATACAGGATATAACTTTTCCCAATCAAATTTAATTAATAATTCATGTGCAAAGTTTTCATAAATATATTCATTAATCTTGCCGGGCATTCTTGTGCCCAACATCCGGTCTTTATTTGAACCTACGTAATCACCCATAACGGTCGTAAAAAAATGGTTGATATTTAAATCATAGGTTACTACCTTATTAACTGTCCACGGCAGCATATATTCCATTTGTTGACGTGATATGATCTTAATAGTGTCGTTATCTTTTTTGATGATTTCTAAGACACAGGTTGGATAATCATCAGTCCAAAAATCATGTTGTAAATTTTCGATAGCTGTCTTGATGTTTTTTTCTTTACATAATTCATTTGCAATGAGTTGATGATGTTCTTCCTTGAAATTATTTGAAACATTTGTAGAAAATATAGCATTGCCTTTA
>Ga0207009_1107_pt1 | contig 13842 bp, 11 predicted proteins | sample Alteio_BWMinCont_81_FD_153479 | JGI IMG/M metagenome (GOLD analysis project Ga0207009, IMG submission 153479) | Enriched cells from forest soil in Barre Woods Harvard Forest LTER site, Petersham, Massachusetts, United States -... | ecosystem: Environmental > Terrestrial > Soil > Temperate forest >... | reverse complement strand
TTGGAATATCACCCTGCGGCCAACTTCCATTCCGATCGCTTCTCGAAAGCCGCTCGGCATCCCGGAACGGTGACACTCGGTCAGCCCTGATCGGCGAAGTCATCGACGCTTGGGAAGCGGCGAACGGCGAGCCACCAAGACGCTGTGCGCCGCTCTTCAGCGCTTTGTCCGACTTGCAGGTCCGGGAAAAGAAGGCATCTGACCGAACGGCCCCCATTCACAGCTCGCGCGTTCCGACAGCAGCCGATTGTCGGCCAAAGGAGCGGTGACGTGGACGACGCCAAGCCACTACCGCACAGCTTGGAGGCGGAGCGTGCCGTCCTGGGTGCGGCGCTTCTGAATCCGGAGGCGATTATCAAGGTGCTTCCGACTCTGCGTGCTTCGCACTTCTTCTTGCCACAGAACCGGATTCTGTACCGGACCATGGAAACGCTCAGCGCGACCGGAAAGCCGATCGACGAGGTGGTCTTCCTCACGGCTCTGCAAACTTCCGGAGAACTCGAGGCAGCTGGCGGCGCCGGGTATTTGTCTTCGCTCACCGATGGATTGCCGCGGGCAACGAACATCGAGCATTACGCGGGAATCATTCTTGCCAAGGCGCGCTCTCGCGATTTGCTCTACTTCGCCGACCGACTGCAATCGCGGGCATGGGATGAACCCGAGCCGGAGAAACTCGCCGAGGAAGCCATCGGGGAGCTGCTGAATATCGCGAGCAATCAGCCAAATGCCATTCGTGCGCGCGACTGGCAGCAGATTTCGAAGTCAGCGGTCGAACAGCTCGTGAGCGCGAAGCTGAACCCCGAAAAGGCTGCTCGCATGTTCTTCGGCATTCCGGACCTCGACGAGATGGTTTCCGATCTTCGCCGCAAAGAGCTCTGCCTGATCGTCGCGCCGACCTCGAACGGAAAGACCCTTCTCGCGTCGCAGCTCGCCACGAATGCCGCGCGAACCGGTTTCAAAGGCCTCTTTTCAGCGCGGAGATGCCGGCCGAGCAGCTCGCGATGCGGGAGATAGCCTATCAGTCGAAAGTGAAGTTCTATTTCACGCAGCGTCCCGAAACACTGAGCACCGAGGAGCTCCAAAGACTTTCCGAAGCGACGTCAGAAATTCTCAGCCTGCAGATTGCAGACCAGGACGTTACACCGTCACGAATATGGGCGACCGCGGAGGCCGCAAAGCGGACACACGGTCTGGACCTCCTTGTCGTGGACTATGACCAGCTGGTGATCGAGGCTGGGATGGATCCAAAAGCGGACGACGACAACGTCTTTCGTCACCAGCGCGCCTTCGTTCTCGCGGCAAAGAGGCTCGCAGAGCGGCTGGACATCTGCGTCGTGTTGCTGTGTCAGCTTCGCAAGGTCTCTCCGAAAGTCGCCGCCGGCTCGACGCCGCGCCTGGACGATATCTGGGGCGACAGTTCTGTGCGCAATACACCCCACGTGATCCTGTGGCTCGTTCGGGAGTTCTTCCAGCGCGACATGGACTTGGCATACGAGCGGAAAACGTGCGCTTACATCCTCAAGGCCCGTAACGGGCGGACGGGCATGGTGCCTCTAGACTTCGATCCCGAATGGGTTCGGTTCCAGAATCCGCCCAAGCCCCAGACCGAAACGCCGGATTGGGTGACCCGGTGAACGGCGCCGCCGAAAAGCTGTGCAGTATCCGGCACTACTGCTTTGTTCAGGGCGTTTTGCGGGATCAGGACGATTTCCGCCAAGCGTTCAGGACCGTCAACCGCCTTTACGTCCAAGCGCGCCACAACATCGAGTCAAACGCCCAGGTATATACGGGGCAGAAGCCCGTCACGCGACGCAGGAGGGCCGCCTAGGCATTCCACCCATGGCAACCTCTGCCCAAGTCGAAGAAAGCGGGCTTCCCCGGTACGCAGCCCGGCATTACGCCGTGGCCGAAATTGCCGGCATGTGGAATCTCAGCGACGATGCCGTGCGGAAGATTTCCGAAAAGGAACCGGGGGTCCTGGCCATCGGTGATTCACGTCCAACCGTCCGAAAGAGACGCTACACAACTCTACGAATCCCCGAGGATGTCCTTGCGAGAGTTCATAGAAGACTTTCCAAGGTGTAGACTGCGCGCCCTATGCTGACCATCTACCGCCGGCACAAAAAGGATTGCGAGCACCGAAGCGAAGGCCGGAAGTACCGCCGTTGTCGGTGCCCGATCTGGGTGGATGGTTTTCTCGACGCCAACGAAATCCGGAAGTCGCTCGACACGGCCGATTGGCAAAAGGCTCACGACCGCGTCCGGGAGTGGGAAGCAAAAGGCCAGATCGGGAGGAAACTGCAGCAAGAGCCGATTACCATCGAATCTGCGCGCGATGAGTTCCTGCGGGAATTAAAAGCAAGAAATCTCAGGGAGACGTCGATCGACAAGTACCGCGTCCTATTTCGCCAAATGGTCGCATTTGCTCAAGAGAGCGGGCGCCGTTACATCACGGAGTTCGACCTCCAGTCGCTTCGTCAGTTCCGTGCTTCCTGGCCGAATCGCAATTTGTCAGCCCTTAAGAAGTTGGAGCGACTTCGCGCCTTCTACCGTTTCGCCTATGACAGCAAGTGGGTGTGTGAGAACTACGCCTCCAAGATCGCAAACCCGAAAGTAGTGGATCGGCCGACGCTACCCTTCAGCCGCGAGGAAATGATTCAGATCTTGGCGGCTTGTGACAGGTACGGCGAAAATCGCGGCCACGCCGGACGTGAGGATGAGCGCCGCGTCCGCGCGTTGGTTCTCCTCCTCCGGTACACGGGCATGCGAATCGGCGACGCGGTCACGTTAAAACGGGTGCGCATCAAGGGGAATAAGCTGTTTCTGTACACCGCGAAAACTGGAACTCCGGTTTACTGCCCCCTGCCGAACAGCGTGATCGAAGCGCTTGAAGCAAGCCCGCGCACGAACGAGGAACATTTCTTCTGGACGGGCGAATCGAAGATCAAAAGCGCGGTGGGTAATTGGCAGCGCGCTCTAAAGCGACTGTTCCGGCTTGCCGCGGTTCCGGAGGGGCATGCCCACCGCTTCCGAGATACGTTTGCGGTCGAGCGGTTACTCGCCGGCGTTCCCATCGAGCGAGTCTCGATCCTGCTCGGGCATTCGAGCCTCAAGGTAACGGAGCGACATTACGCGCCGTGGGTGCGCTCTCGCCAGGAACAGCTCGAGGCCGATGTGCGCCGCACATGGGAGACCGACCCGAGCGTGCCGACGGAAACGAAGGGTACACCACAGGTACACGCGATTAAGCCAGTCATCCAGTAACTTGAAAACAAAACAAATAAAAAAGTGGAGGCGGGGGGAGTCGAACCCCCGTCCGAAAAGCCTTGCCACCCGAAGACTACATGCTTGTCCCGTTCCTAAGGTTTCGCCGCGAGAGCTCAGAGCGGGCAAGACACGCCCGAGGCTAGTCCGATTGGGTCTCGCCGCCTGGCTACGGACCGAAGCTTGGCGGCCAGCCTACTGTGTGACGCCTCATCCCAACCGCGTAGACAACGGTTAGGGAAGCGCGCAGCTTACTTTAGGTTAGGCTGCGAGTGCCAACTGTGAGTTGCCAGTTGTCTTAGTTCACCCTATTGCGGGAAGGTGAGACCCGGCATGCCTTCGGGCCGCTACAGCTTCCGTCGAAACCGTGTCGCCCCCGATGGTAGACGTATTTTATCACGGGTGGGAAGCCGCAATGCACCTAGGCTGAGCGGCGGTTGCCGAAGAAGTGGGCGATAAAGAGGACCAGGGCGACCAGCAGGATGATATCAAGCAGCACCCCGGTCACGTGGAACAACACAAAAGACCCGATCCAGACGAAGAAGAGAACCAACGCGAATATCAGCAGTAGATAGCGCATATGTATGAGGATGCTCCCATGAGAAAACCCCGCAGCTGCGTCAGGTCATGTGAAGGATCGACGCGCAGCCCCAGTGGTCGATCATGCCGTTCTCGATTCCCCACTCAGCCATACGGATCGCGTCGTCCGGATTGTCAGGGCTGCCGTGGATTCCAGACACCCGCTCCCACTCCGGCCAGTCCTGAAATTGCAGGATTCCGTAGGACATCTTTCCGTTTGAATCGAGATGGTGAACCACGCGGCCCATGCTCTCGCAGGGGATCAGGTGCTCGATCGCAATATCCGCCGTAGCCTGGCTGGCGGGCACCCCCGGCGTCAGCTTGGCTGCGTGCCAATAGGGACGGCTGTCATACCTTGCGCCCAGGACCATCGCTTGGCGGTAGATCACGTTGCGTGAAGGCGCAGGCTCGGCTCGCTCCACTAAATCAGCAGCCGAACGGAGCGGGTAGAACGCCGCGCCATGAGCCAGCATTCCCGTGAGCACCACCGCGAAAGATATGACGCCGACGTAGAAACACTTCTCGATTTCGCGAGTTGCCCTGCCCTTTGCCTTGGCCGGACCACGTGCTGCTCGCCTGCGTTGTTTTGTTCGCTTTCTCGCCATACGCGCTTCCCCGCCTCATCATGATGCCCGAAATCCGCCCCGAGCGCAGCACATTATAGGCGAACAAAAGGCGAATAGTCAATCCTTTCGTTGCGTAACGCCCGCCCACCTTAGTCCTAGCTTACCGGGCCGGCGCTACCAGGATTAGAGTGCGGCCCGTCCGCAACGTATCCGAACGGCTTACCTCGAATTCGGCTGCTATTCGGAGAACTCTACCTGTCCTCAAGGACAGGATTCCAGCATTCACGCAGGCGCGTATCTTGCCGATACGACAAGAGTTACGCGCGGATGAAGTGTTCGGTGACTTTTCGAATAAGAGTACGGACGGCCTATTGTTGCGCAGCAGAGGAATCGCGTTCAATAGACCCACGTAGAGAACCAGGACGCTTTGAAGGGTTGAGCTGTACGCAGACCCGCCTCGGGACAGGATGAGGAGATGAGCTTGATGCTAGTGCATACAGAGAAACCGAGACACGCACCCGGACACGAGTCGGACCGACGTCGGCGGACGAGCAGGCCGTGCGGATTTACCGTGCCGGAACTTCTGATCACGTGTCTGGTAGGGACTGTCTTAACGGCAGTGTCGATTCCGATGTTCTACAACGCGCTCAACAACATGAGGCTCAGCAACATGGTCAGCAATCTGAGCGGGACAATCTCCGGCACGCGGTACCAGGCCATCATGAAAAACCAGGTGTACACGCTGGTCATCACGGTGCCTGCGAACACCTACGTGGTGACGAACGTGACGACCAGCACCGCCGGCGCAGCGACTCCTCTCGCCAACGGGCAAACCATCAAGCTCAACGGCGGCACCGCTGCGACTTACACGTATTACCTCTGCCCCAACGGGACGGTGTACGGCGCAAGCGGAGGGTGCCCGGGGCAGACAGGCTTTGCCAGCGTCGCGCCGACAACTCTCTCGGTTAGTTACGGATCCAGGCAAGTGAATATCGCAGTATCGACGGTGGGAAATGTCACGACGACAACTATCCAATAGCGACAACAAGCAGTCTCGCGCGACAGGTTTCTCGCTGATCGAGGTCGTGATCGCGATCGCGATCCTATCGATCGGCCTGCTCTCGGTAGCGCTTCTGGTCAGCGGCACGCTGAGTGCCGGAACACGTTCACGGTATATGAACATCGCAAACGTGTTGGCTTCCGAGAAACTCGACAACCTTAACAAGTGGCCTTCGAGCGACCCGAACGTCGCTGCCGGAGGCTCGCTGACCGGTCCGGCAATGTGCGTATCCGGCGACGCGTATTGCGACCAGGTAACGGTGGCCGAAGCCTCGGGTGCGGACTTCGAGACGCAGACGCAGGTGGTGGCCGGGAATCCGGTGACCACAACCATCGTGCATACGAGCGCCGGGTGCGTGGACACCCCGGCCAATTGCGGCGTGTCGATGCCTAGCAGCAGCGCTTCGACGTTCACGCGTCGCTGGCTGATCACGGACAACCCGTCGATCGTAAATGCCTCAACGGGAGCCACGACGACCGCCACTGGACTGATGCGCATCACCGTGGTGGTGGCGCTGGACAACTCACCCACGCAGGTGCCAGTGACTTTCCAAATGAGCATGGTGCGCCCATGAGAATTGCAGAGGGACAAATGCAAACGCGCGAACCTGGGAGCGGCTTCGCCCTCGCGGAAATGCTGGTAGCGATGGCCATCTTTCTTATCGTAGCCTCCGCAGCGTTCACCCTGTTCAACCAGCACGAGGCCGTCGTGATTCAGCAACAGAGCCTCTCGGGCGTGAACATCGGGATGCGTAACGCGATGTCGCAATTGGAAATGGACCTAGCGGGCGCAGGCCAGAACCTGCTCGGCGGAGTTTTGGCCAACGGAATTCCGGTGTCGCCGTTCGGGATCGGTGTGATCATTCAGAATAACGTGCCGGGCACTGCGGCTGCCTGTGCTGCGAACACCTCCAGCTGGGCTTATCCGACATCCAGCGCTTGCTTCGATTCCCTGCAGATTGTCTCCATGAAAACATGCTCAGGCGCGAATGCGCCGGCTCTGACGATGACCGACACCGAGAATCTGACCACAAACGCAACAATGGTGGCGGCGGATGCGAACGGAGGAACCGGCGCGGTCCTGACTGCTGACGCCGCCTGCTACGCGTCGGGAGATGAACTGCTGATTCTGACATCCAATAACACAGCCAGCCCTCCCCAGTGCGGAAGCGCGAATTATTCCACCTATTGCATGACGGTGGTTACGATGAACGGTACTCCGAGCGTCGTCGCCGGCACGATTCACCTGCCCCACACGTTGACCGGAACCGCCGGAGTGTCCGCCGCATGCCCTGGAAGCTCGTGCAGCGATCCATTGGGAATCACCATAGGGAATCAAGGAAACAATTTCTCCAACGCGTTGAACTCCAGCTTTAGCCCGGGAGCGTACATTATCAACCTTGGCCCCGGCACCAGCGACGTATGGTATTCGGTCCAGACGAATCCTTCGAACTCCACCGATCCACAGCTGATGCGCTGCACGGGAGCACCCTGCACGTCCGCAACCGGTCAGGTAGTCGCGGACCAAGTGGTCGGATTCAAGGTCGGAGCCGGACTCTGGAACAATCAGCAGACGAGCGCGACAGACATCGCCTCGTACTTCTTCAATTCGATCAAGTTCTGCAACGGCGGTATCAACAGCACAAACTGCAGCACCACGCCGCCGCCGATTAATGATCCGAGCGACTTTTCACTGGTTCGTTCGATTCGCATTTCCATGATCGCGCGCACACAGCCGAAAGTGAACCAAACGTTCGCGCAGATCAAGAACGGTTTTGACGGCGGTCCATACTTAGTTCAACAGGCTTCGGTCGTTGTGGACCTTCGCAACATGAGTATCAACGAATTCGGGAATTGACAATGCAACTCGACAGAGGTGAAACCACCATGGAATCTGTAAAGCAAGATATAGCGATCGAGGCGAGCAACTCAGCTGCCGCCAGGAAACGGAAGGAGGGTTCGCGCGGCGTCGCACTGATCGTCACGCTCACCCTGCTCGCGCTCTTGAGCGCCGCGAGCCTGGCGATGGTGCTGACGGTATCCTCGGATACGCTGATCAACGGCTATTATCGCAATTACCGCGGATCGTTCTATGCCGCCGACTCGGGCGTGAACGTCGTGGTCGAGACAATCAAGAACGCAATACTCACGGCGGGCAATCAGTCTGCCACGCCCCCGATGGTGGGGATTCCTGCGTCAGTCACGAGCTCCTACGCTCCCTATCAGGCAGGATACTATTCTGTCGGCGACCCCGGTTCATGGGGAGGGCAATTCCAAATGATCGCCAACCCCAATGCCACGGCAGTAATCACCGGCCCCACGGGCAACACCGCGGGAACGCCGAATCCGTCCGATCCGAACAACCCTACGGACCTGACCTATAGTTTCATCTACACATACACGGTTACCGTTCAGGGAAAATCCACGAGCGGCGAAGCCGAACAGATTACCGAAACGGGTACGATCACCTATGGGAGCATCTCCGGTAGCGGCGCGGCCGGCACACCTCCATCATTCTCCAAGTGGGGTGCCTTCATCACGAACTTTGCGGCGTGCCAGGGACCCCTGGCTCCAGGAACAATGACTGGGCCGTTCTTTACTGATGGACAGTGGAACTTCGGAAACTTCAGCAGCCCCGGCTACACCTTTACAGACAGCGTCGGCCAGCAGGGTGCTCAAGCCAGCTGGTGGAACGGAGCCAACTGCACGAACTCGGCGACGACGCCGAACGGCATCAACAAACCGACGTTCCCGACCGGCGGATTGCAGCTGAGTCAAAACGCGGTCACGCCCCCATCCAACAATTACAACCAGGAACAGGCGATTCTGGACGGCAAGGGAACCCCCCCTTGCACGGTAACCCCGTGCGCGCCGGATCCTGCCCCGAGCCAAACGCAGATGGCAAGCGAACTCAAAACGGCTGCGGGCACGGCCTTTCCAACCACCGGAACTCCTACAAGCGGCGTTTATTTCCCGACCTATACGAGTGGAACGAACCTGGCCGGTCAGACCTGCACAACAACGACGCCCTGCTACGGAAATGACAACAGCGGAATTCCCGGAGCTGGTGGCGGCTTCCTAGTTGAAGGCAATGCTACCGTCACGCTTGCCGCCACGACTACCGGCGGCAATCCGACGCAGACGTACACGATCGTTCAGGGCAGCACGACGACGACGATCGTGGTGAATAACACGGCAGGAACGACCACAGTCACGTCGGGCGGCAACACCACAACAATGCAGGGTGTGCCGGAACAGCTGGATCCGAACTCGGGTGCCGTGATCACGCAAACAGACCCCTCCGGCACGGCGGTCAATCCGACGCTCATTTACGTGAACGGGCAGATCACCGGCATGTCCGGAACGGTCCAGAACGACGTGGGGATCACGGTGACGGCGTCCAACACTATTAGCATTACCGGCGACATTACCTACGCGCAATCGCCAGTGTCCATCCCGTCCGATACGCTGAACACTTCGACGAACGCGGGCGTTTTGGGCATTTACACCAACTCAAATATCAATCTGTACGCAAATAGCAGCGGATCCAATGCCGGCAACCTCACCGTCGATGCCAGCCTTGCGGCAATCGGGAGCAGTGCGGGCACCAGCGGCTTCGAGACTCCGGGGACCGGCGGCATCAATACCTGGACCGTTCTGGGTGGCCGCGCAGAGGACCAAGCACACTCGGTAAACCTGAACGCCGGAAACACGTATTACGACCGGCGCTTCGCCAACAACTTCGGGCCGCCGTGGTTCCCCACTGGCGTACCACAGCCGGGACAGCTCCCGGTTTCATCCACGGAGGCGGTTTCGGTCGCACGCACCTCCTGGCAGGAAGACAACCGCTTCTAACAGAGCTTTAGGTACCTGCTGGCCTGCGACGCGTCCACGCAATCGGGCGCTCGCAGGCCAGTTTCATTTTTGGTCAGAGCCTTAGTCACCGAAGTGCACGATTCTCGCGCTGGCGCTAGGGTCGTTCGCCTGGGTTTCGCACCATCCCCCCGCCGTCAAAGTCTCCCCTCGCCTGCCGATACAGCAATTGGGATGTTGGATTTACCGTCGGAATGGTTTACGCTATGCGGCATCGTAGTCCCGGCGGAAGTCCCCAGAACACGGGGAAGTATCCTGTGGCCCAACTCCGTCGAATGGACCCAGTCGCCTTTCGTTAACCGCGTGAAGTAACAATGGCCCGCTCTGCGGGCACGCAACTGCCAACCGTTGGGCAGGCGTATCAACGATCACGGTTCGAAGGAGAACGCCGGCCATGATTCGCTTCCTGCGTTTGCACTTCCTGCTGTCGGCGGTTCTCGCTTGTTCTTGGTGTGTATGCGCGCAGAGTAGTTCGCCGCTGCCTGTCTCAACGCCGCCGGCTGCCTCGGCCGACTCCTTGACGATTCCCGGTCCGCTGCGTTCCTTTCTGCGGCTGGCGGGGATCAGCCAGAAGGTTTCGCCGGAACAGATTCTTCCGCTTCTCGGACATTTCGTCGAAATCTACGGATACGAAGGCTGGAACGAAAACTCCACGAAACCCACGGAAGCTCTCCTGCTTGTGAAGCGCTACGTAGACCAGGCCAGAGCCCTGCAGCTGATGGCCGGAGTTGAGGGAACACTGCGCTTCAACACCTGCGAAGGCTCCAAGCCTTTGCTTACCGCGCTTGGCTACCGTCTGAAAAACGGATGTCAGCCGGCTGCTGAGATCGAGGTGAGCGACCCGGACCGATCATTTCTCACGCTCGATTCCGGCTTTCCCTTGGTCGATCTGCAAGACGCTTTGCGGGAGGGCAAACCGTTTCGAGTCGCCTACACGTCTTCTCAGATTCCGGTCATCTGGGGCAAGGACGTGTGGACGGCCGGTGGAAAGTCGACGAAGAGCGGCGACGTGCTCGATGCTCTGCTGAGCGACCCCGTATTGGCTCGTCTGTACTGGGCAATTTCTGCCGTCGACGCCGAAACGCGTGACCAGGTTTACAAGCCGATCGGAGTGAAGAATCTCCTCCCGATCGCTCCCGTCCTTGATTTTTACGGTGCGGAGCTTTACATGCGCAACGGCCGGATCGCTGTGCCGGGCGGCGGCGGAGCGGAAGCGGCCTGGAAGAAGCTGGTCGGCGCCGATCCCGCCTCCCCCAGCGCATTCGCGGACCGGCTGTTGGGCGCAGATGAGGGGCGCATGGCGCAGTTTTACGATTCCATCGCGCGCGGCGGTGCGCCGCAGCAGGCCTACTTCACCGACAGTACGCGGCTGGAGAAAATGTATCGTGCATTTCGCGGAAACGATTCGTCTGACGACGCTGTGAAATCCATTTTCCGGCCGGGCGCTGATCTGCTGATTCTGACCACCCGGCTGCCATTGGACTCAGGAGGAGAGCCGCAGGTTCCCGGCAATATTGCCGTGTGGAAGGACACCTTTCGGCAGAAGCCGGCCACCAAGGCTGCCAAGGAATGGGCCAAGAAGGCATCTGGTTGGAATACACCCGACGACTTGATCGAGGGGCTGGTCAGCTCTTCGCGGGGAATCGATCAGCACGGTCCCGTCCAGACGTATCTGACGTTAACCGCCATCGACCGCTCGCGGCCCGAAGGCCAACGCATGAGCCCCGATACGGCAAAGCTACTGGCGACGCACGCGCTGAAACTCCGCGATCAGTACCAGGTATTCGTAGAGTTCAGCGACTTGAACGACGCGTCGATGAGCCGGTTTGTCCACCTCGCCGACCGCACCGGGACGATTCAGGATGTGCTCGCCCGGGGCGACACGATGGGGATCCTCGAGGCGAATATCGGGCTCTGGGAGATTCTTGTTCGCCAGGGAGAAATTTCCGAGGCAAACGTGAATGGAAGCTGGCAGCGCGCCCTCGACCCGTTTGCCAGCGTGAACACATCTGAGCAGTTGTTTGACGCGACGGAGAAATCGCTGTCCGCGTTGATGCAGGACGCAACCGGCAATCCCGACATCTCCGAAGAAAAAATCATCCGGCTCCTGGCCGGGCCGCCTCAGCTCACGCGTGACGGCCAGCTGACGCACGACCGCGCCGCGGCGCGAATTCGGGCCGTGCTTACCGACCAGCGTCTCGTCTCGCTCGATACCCTGCAGGAACTGGCGACCTTGCTGCAAAAAAGAATGAGCACTCCCGAAGGGATCGATACTGCTGAGGCCTCGCAACTCGCAGCAGAGCTCGAAGATACCCGTGCGCCGCGCGCCATGTTCACGCAGGCCGAGCGCCTTCAGTGGGCGCCGGGGCACTGGCAGAGCCGCCACATCCTGGGGGAAATGAAGACCGACGTGCAAAAGTCTCTCAGCCAACCCGCATCCGCCGGCCAGACCGCCCTCGTTCGTGGCGAGCTCACACCTTTTCTGCGGGACGCGCTTGTCGGATTGAATTACGCCTATTATGAGCCTCCAGGCGGAGACATTCTCCACAACAGCCCCATGCTGGTGCGCTCGCACGACTTCCTCGCTTCGGAGTCGGTCAGCGAAAATCGCTCGTGGCTCGCACCGGAAATATTCGGCGTCGGCGTTACAGCCGGGAACGGTGCTCATCTTTCCGGTTCCCTCGCAGGACTCCCTTACGTGCTGTCGGCCGTGGAACAGGACTTCATTGTCCCGTCCAATGTGCAGGCGCTCATCTGGCATGAAACCGCAGCCCAGCTTTTGACCTCCGCGGTCTCGGCGCGCTGGTGGACCACTTCTCCAGCAGAGCTTCACGCGGCCGCACTTTACCAGAAGGCCGGCGAAGAACTGATCTCCTGGGCGGCTACCGACTCGACCGTCAGGGCGCAGGTCATGGACATTCTTTACGAACGCCTGCCGCCGGTGACCATGCAGGCGATCGGAAGCAAACTCGCTGCCGGCGACGCCCAACAGGTTCTTGCCACCATCGCCCCCGCCGACGGGTTTTGCCTCGCCGTGGAGTTTCGAAAGCGCTACCCCGGCAAGTCGACCGGCCCTGCCGCGACCGAACTCGACGCCTTGGTCCAACAAGACGTCGTGGGAACAAATCCCATGCGCATCGAGGCGGACTTCGGCGTCCCTCACCCCGTTCTCGCGCAGAGCTACGCCAACGAAATGCTGAACATGAAGCCGCTTCCTTCCGTGATGGGATACGCAAGCGAACTGCTCGCTGAATCCTGGGAATCGACTAATCTTTATTGGGCCCGGCTGGCCGACGAAATGGGTTACTCGCCCGTGATGATGAATCAGCTGGTCCCTGTGTTGACACGGCGCATGGTCGAGAAGATCTTCGCCAGTGACTTCGACGACTGGCACGCGCTCGTCCAGGCCATACAGGAGACGGGCGACGAATTCCGCCGCGGAGAAGTGGCGGGGATCCCGAAGGCGAGCGCGGCGCTGCGTCCGTAAGCGGCGATCAAGCTAGCGCTGACGATTCTTAATTTCTGAGTTGTACTCGATAACACGATGGCACGGCTCGCGAGGCACACATGACTGCACGTAAACTTCTTTACGCTTTCCTGGCTCTCGGCATCATGGCCAGTTCCGCCAGGTGGATCGCGGCCCGGCAGAATCCGCCCAGCATTCACGTAAGCGTCGAGATGGTGCAGTTGGACGTGGCCGTTACCGATAAAAAAGGCTCTTATGTAAGTGGGTTGAAGCCAAACGACTTCGTTGTCTCCGAGGATGGCATCTCGCAAAAGATGGCCCTGTTTGCCGAAGGCGATAATGCCCCTCGCAGCCTCGTCGAAATCGCGGGCGGCAGTGCACCCGCGCCTGTGACCGCTCCACAGATCCTGGCCAACGCGAACGCTGCAGCTACGCCGCCACCGGCCCCAGCCCTCGCCGCTGCCGCCCCTGCACCACCGGTCAATAGGGCAACGGGCGCCGCATCCCAGCCCGACGAAGGCAGTCCTCTCGCCGGCGCCAGCGTCTTCGTGCTCTTCGATACCAGCAACTACATGTATCGCGGCTTCGTCTTCGCGCAGGACGCGATCTCCAATTTCGTCCGCTCACTGCAGGGGCCGGATCGCATTGCGCTTTATTCGTACAGCCGCAACCTGTTCCGCGCAGCGCCACTGACGCCCGATCGCTCCGCAGTTCTGCGCGGCATTCGCACCACGGTGGCCGGCGATAGCGCAGCCCTTTATGACGCAATCCTCACCACGCTTCGCGACGCCCAGCGCTACACCGGCCGTCGCGTCGTAGTCGTGTTCTCCAATGGCCCGGATAGCGCGAGCCTTGCGCCTCCGGAGGACGTCGAAGAATTAGCGCAGTCCGAAGGCGTAGCCATCTACATGATCAGCACGCGCCAGGCCGAGATAGAGCCGCTTTCCACCAAGGTCTTCGAGAGAATCAGCACCTCAACCGGAGGCGAATCCTTCTTCGCCAAGAACTGGACCGACGAAGAGAAAGCTTTTTCGG
>Ga0207009_1079_pt1 | contig 13862 bp, 16 predicted proteins | sample Alteio_BWMinCont_81_FD_153479 | JGI IMG/M metagenome (GOLD analysis project Ga0207009, IMG submission 153479) | Enriched cells from forest soil in Barre Woods Harvard Forest LTER site, Petersham, Massachusetts, United States -... | ecosystem: Environmental > Terrestrial > Soil > Temperate forest >... | reverse complement strand
GGTTTGGCGCGGCCCTTGCGGGTGCGCGCGTTGGTATGCGTACGCTGACCGCGTACCGGCAGTCCCTTGCGATGCCGCAGGCCACGGTAGCAGCCAAGATCCATGAGGCGCTTGATGTTCATCGCCACGTCGCGGCGCAAATCGCCTTCGACTTTGTAATGTTTGTCGATGTCCTCGCGGATTTTGAGAATTTCGGCCTCGGTGCATTGGTTGACGCGCTTGGTCGCCGCAACCCCGGTGCGCTCGCAAATCTCAAGCGCGTTGGTCGGCCCGATGCCAAAGATATAACGCAACGAAATATGCAACGGCTTCTGCGCCGGAATATTCACACCTGCAATACGGGCCACAAGGTTCTCCTCTTATTTTATAGGGTCGCGACCGCGATCTCCATGCATCTTCGCTTCCACCGCCTTGCATCGAAAGCAAAACGACCGCTCCGGCACCTTGCGATTAAAGTACCGTTAACTAATCGGAAGCGAGACGCAAAAAAACGCCCGATTCCCCACTCCGGGAGCCGAGGAGGCGTAATATAAAGATGTCTGTATGGCTGTCAAGCCTCTTAAGCCCTGAAAAAACGGACTTTTCTTCTATATGACGGGCATACCCGCCGACGGCGCTTGTCCGTTTCTGGGCGGCGGAACGACCGTTTTCGGGTCTTCCAGATCGAGAAGGTAAGGGATCCGAATGTCAAAACGCGTCCCCTTGTATAACTCCGATTGCACCGCAATCGTGCCGCCCAGAAGCTTGACCTCGCGTTCGACGGCCTCCATGCCGACGCCGTGGCCGGAAAGGTCGGTAATGCTGTCACGGGTCGAAAAGCCCCAATTGAAAATGTGTTGGATAACCGCCTGATCATCCTCGTTGCGCCACGAGCCTTCCGGATCGGCGCCGGCAAGCCGCGCACGGATACGCGACGGATCGATGCCGTTGCCGTCATCGCCGATAACAAAGTGCAGCCATTCATGCTGTGCATTATCGACTATGATTTCGGTATGCACCGAAACCTGTCCGGCCGGATCTTTACCGCGGGCCATGCGCGTGATCGGCGGCTCGATGCCATGATCGACGATGTTGCGGCAAATATGCGTGAGCGAAAAAATGAAATTCTGAATTGGATGGGTAAGCACGCGCGGATTGGAACCGGTAAAACGAACCGGCTTGATTTGTTTGCCCATCAATTCGGCAAGATCCTGAAGTTCGCGCGCGAACGCGCGGAAACAATCATTGGCCGCTACAGCGGCAATTGTGATAAGAAAATGATGAACGATTCCCGGATCGACCTTTCGCGCCTGCATCTCGTGCACAAATTCGTAGATCGCGCTTTCTTCGACTTCATGCGTATTGCCGCGCCATTCGTAGTCCTGGCCGACCAGATCGCGCACCTCGTTCTTGACCGCACTCAGCGCGTCGGCGATCCGCTGGCAACCGCTTTTGAGCCGGGACTGGAACATCTCGTCCGACGTAAGCGCTTCGCTGCGCAGATCGATCTCAAGCTTGTGAATAATCTCGCCAAGCTCGGCGAGGTGGAAATGCTTGACGGCGGCTTTCAAGGTATGCAGCGAGCGCAAGAACGGCGCGGATTCCGAACGCTTGACCGGCGCCCCATCGGCGGCTTCGAGAAAATCGCGTATCTGGGTCAAGGTCGTACGGAATTGGTTGCGCTCCTTGAAAATGCGGCAAATCATTTCGGCAAAATTTTGCTGCTGCCTGAAGCGTTGCTGCGCCGCGTACTCCTCGGTCTGGTCGGTTGCGATCACCACGACCTGAAACAAGGCGCCATTCCGCGCGCAAATCGGCCGGTACATGAGGCTGATGCGCCGCTCCCGGCTGTGCGGAAAGAACTGCGGCATGAATTTGATCACATCGTCGAAGCCAAGCGCGTGGTTCGGCATGTAAAGAATATCCATCCAGTCCTTGAAATTCTCACGCTGGCTTTCGGGGATACGCAAAACATCCTGAATATTCTTGTCGGCCGGCATCGTCTCGAGCAGATCGATACAGGCTTGCGAATATACCTGTCCGCACAGGCCATCCCTGTCGAACGACAAGAAGCCCTGTCCCAGGCTGTTGACCAGAACTTCGGTGAGGCGCGCTTGTTGGCTCACGTGCTGGTGCACGCGGTAATTCATGTAATAGAGGTAGCCGATGCCCGCAAACGACGCCGCGATCATGATGGCGAGGGCCCAGGGCTGAGTCACCGGGGTGTAGCCGAAAACCGGCTTGGCGATTGCGCCCAACAATACGACCACGATGGCCGTCATGCCGGCCAACGACGTATGAATGATGTCGACCTGACGGTTCGCCTCGGTCAAAACGGCCTGACTGGCAAGCGCGTCTTGCGAAAAAGCCCGGGACGATTCAACCGGCGGCGGGGGAGCGAGGGGATGAATTGTGTCCGGCATGGCAGGCCGTTGTTCCACCATGCTCAGCGCGGCCTTCCGTCGTCATCATGCAGCGCGACGTAAACCTGGAATAACTGCCCATCCAGATGAAACGGAACAATCATGTATTTGCCGCGATGAAAATGACTGACGAAATGCCCTTTGCCGGTAACCACACAAGGAATGCCAAGCCTGAGACTGAAACCGCGGGCGCCCAGATTGGCCTTGATCTGGCCAAAGATCATATTGGTGATCTCGCCAACGGCATCGACCGCCATTTCATGCGTGATCGATATCGATTTGCCGATGACCTGCGGAAGAATATCGCGGATGGTTTCGAAGGTAAGGCACAGGGTTAGCGTGCCCTCCAGTCTTGTTTGCACCATGCCGATGACGCCCGAAACATCGCCAACCAGCGCAACCAGGCCATTGCCGGTTTCGGGCTCTCCCGGCACCACCTCGACGCCGAAGGTCTCATGCATGGCCTTATGGACGGCGTTCGAAATATCGCGCGCCAGCTGCTCGTCCAGGACCAAATGCGCGGTTTCCAGCATTGCCTATCCTTCTTATCCGGTTTTTACCGCGCTCAGCCCGACATGGCGTTGGTGGTCTGACGCTTGCGCTTGATCCACTCGTGAATTTCGAACAACTTTTTGGCGAGATCCGTCGGCGACACCGGTTTGATGATGTAGGACGTGGCGCCAGCCTTGATCGCCTTCATGATGTTCTGCTGTTCGGATTCAGCCGTCAGCATAACGAACGCCGTGTCGGCATATTCCGCTTTGGCGCGAAAATAGCTCAGCACCTCGAGGCCCGAGATAGTCGGCATATTCCAGTCGAGAAACACGATGTCGTAAGGTTGGCCGGCCTCACGGGCCTTCTGAACGAGATCGATAGCTTCGTTGCCGTCGGCGGCCGTTTGAACGTTGGTGATCTTGGATTCCTGCAATGTGTTGCGCACAAATTGCCGGATCAGAAAATGATCGTCGGCGACGAGAACCTTGAGATTAGCCAGTTGACTCACGTCTCTTCTCCTTCGCAGCGGTCTTCGGGATACAACTTTTGCCGGGTGGAAGAAGTCCGGCGCGCGACATGATAATGAACAGCAAGACCAGGGCCGGGGTTAAAACGGCAACTGGAATTTTTCGCATAAAAACCTTGCCGCATAGTTAAGGATATGCAACCGAAAAGTAAAAAAGCCAATGAGTTCAACAAAAAGGCGGTCGCGCGCCGGTTATGAAGGGCAGGATATACACTTTATCCGGGTAATGAAATGTTAAGAAAATAAGCCACAACGGGGATTCGCATCTGGAAAGAAATACTGCTGCTTCTCATGGGAATGGGCGATCGCCATCAAGCGGCTTTAACTTTTTCAAGAACCGACTCAATCTTGCGCTGAACATCCGCTACAGGCGCCATCCCATCGACTTCCTTGAGCAGACCCTTTTGCCTGTAATAGGGCAGGATGGGCGCTGTTTGCTCATGAAACGCCTTAAGGCGGGTTTTGAGAGTGTCGGCGTTGTCGTCGGGACGGCGGATGAATTCCTTGCCGCCGCACTGGTCGCAAACGCCGGGTTTTTCGGTCGGCTTGAATTTATCATGATAACCGGCACCGCATGCGGCACAAGTAAAGCGGCCGACGATGCGCTCGATGAGGGCCGGTTCATTCACTTTCAATTCTATGACGGCATCGAGCTTTTTCTCTTTCGAGGCTAGCATGCGATCAAGCGCTTCGGCCTGCGGCACTGTGCGCGGAAAACCATCGAGGATAAAGCCATTATCGCAATCCGGAAACATAATGCGTTCTTCGATCAGCTTGATCATGAGGGCGTCCGGCACCAATCCGCCGGCTTTCATGACTTTTTCGGCTTCAAGCCCGAGCGGCTCCTTATGCCGGATGGACGCACGCAGCATGTCGCCGGTCGAAAGTTGAATCAGACCATGTTTATCTTCAAGCAGTTTCGCTTGAGTACCCTTGCCGGCTCCCGGCGGGCCTAACAGAATGATGTTCATACCGGGCCCCGCTCCCCCCTGGAAATCTTACGAACCGCCGCGCAACCTGGATTTTTTGATAAGCCCTTCATACTGATGCGCGATGAGATGCGATTGGACGCGCGACAAGGTATCGATCGTCACACTCACAACGATGAGCAGCGATGTGCCGCCGAGATAGAACGGGATCGCACCGCGGCTCATAAGAAACTCGGGCAGCAGGCAAATGCCGGCTAGATAAAGAGCGCCAAGCACAGTAAGCCGCGTAAGAACATAATCGAAATAATCGGCGGTGTTCTTGCCGGGCCGGATACCGGGCACATAACCGCCATACTTCTTGAGATTGTCGGCATTCTCCACCGGGTTAAACACCACCGCCGTATAAAAGAACGCGAAGAAGATGATGAACGCGGCGTACAGAACCATGAACAACGGCTTGCCGTGACCGAGCGAAGCGACCACGTCGGCGATCCAACCGCCTTTTTGCTGGATATTGGTGAAACTCGCCAGCGTAAGCGGAAACAGCAGAATCGAACTGGCAAAAATCGGCGGAATGACGCCCGAAGTATTGATTTTGAGCGGCATATGCGTCGCCTCGCCGCCGAACATCCGGTTGCCGACCTGGCGCTTTGGATACTGCACGAGGATGCGCCGTTGCGCGCGCTCGCACAGAACGCATACCGCCAGCACACCCAGCACCAGCACGAGAATGAGCAGAATGAACCAGCTCGACAGCGCCCCAGTGCGTCCCAACTCAAGCGTCTGCGCCAACGCATGCGGCAGGTTGGCGACGATGCCCGAATAAATGATGAGCGAAGTGCCGTTGCCGATTCCGCGCGCGGTTACTTGTTCGCCAAGCCACATGAGAAACACCGTGCCGCCGGTGAGCGTCACCATAGTGCTAAGGCGGAAGAAGCCGCCGGAAATGACGACTGCCGAGCCTCCCATCATGTTTTGAAGCCCTATCGCCAGCGCATAGGACTGTACAAGCGCGAAAAGGACGGTGAGATAACGCGAATACTGGTTGAGCCTGATGCGGCCCTGCTCGCCTTCCTTCTTAAGCGCCTCGAAATAAGGCAAAATGGCCGACAGCAATTGCACGATGATCGAGGCAGTGATGTAGGGCATCACACTCAAAGCAAAAATCGTCATGCGCTTCAAGGCGCCGCCCGAGAACATATCGAACATGCCAAGAATACCGCCAGCCTGCTGCTTGAAAAGTTCGCCCAGCACGACTGGATCGATACCGGGGATCGGGATATAGGTCCCGATGCGATAGACAATGAGCGCCATGACCGTAAACTTGATGCGGCTTTTTAACTCCGTCGCCTTCGAAAAGGCGGAAAGACTCATATTGGCGGCGAGAGATTCGGCGGGCGAGGGCATTTTCGATTTTCAGGCTAAAGGATTAAGAGCGCAACCTGATATAGAGAATTAGGCACGCCAAAACAAGCCCGCTATCCCGCATAGCACAATCCGGTGGACATGCGACGAGAATCAAGGAAACTCTCGTTTTCACGGTCGACACCCCGCTTTTCATGCCCGTTGCCTCCAGCTGCCGGAGCCTTGATATGCCCTCTTTCCCGAACCTGTCCTGTCGCGCTTGCGTCTTCACCGCTGTTGCCGGGATTTTTCTGCTCACATCAAGCACCAACGTATGGGCCGACGAGGTGAATGTCTCGTCACGCGTTGCGGCGGCGACAATTTTCCCCGACCGCGCGATTGTCACACGCGAGGCGAAGACCCATGTAACCGCCGGCCCCCACACGATTGTGATCGCCGATGTTCCGGCGGGATTGGATGAAAGCTCCCTGCGCGTTCAAGGCAAGGCGACGGTCGATGTTAAAATCGGCACCGTCGAAGTGAAACGGGTCTTTCTGACGGAAGCAGCCAACGCGGCGCAGCGCGAAAAGACGGCGGCGCTCGAAGCCAAGCAAGGCGAAAAAGCGCTCGCCGAAGCCGAGATCAAGGCACTCGAAAGCCGCGAAGCCTTCATCGACCGGATCGTATCGGCCGGCGCCGATAAAACCGACAGCGCGGGCGTCACAAAACTGGATTTTACTCCGGAGAAATGGGCGCAAGCCTGGAATCTCGTGCAAACCGGCATGACGGAGACGCAAAAAGGCCTCGCCACCAAAAAAATGGCGCTGGACAAACTGGATGAAGAGATCACGAAGCTTCAACAAGAACTGGCGCAAGTGCAATCGACGCATGCCAAGGAACGGCGCGACGTGCACATTCAGATCGAGGCCGCGCAGGATACCGATCTGCAATTGTCGCTCAATTATCAAACGTTCGGCGCACGCTGGGCTCCCGTTTACGATGCGCGGCTCGATACCGGCAACGCCGCGCTTACGCTTGAGCAATATGGACAAGCCGCGCAGCAAACCGGCGAAGACTGGACGAATGTGGAGTTGACTTTATCGACTGCGCAGCCTTCGTTCGGTTCGGAAATGCCGCAGCTCCGCGAATGGGTTGTCCAGCTTTACAAGCGGATGGAGGCGAGGGCATTCAATGGGGCTAATCTGGCCACAGCCTCGTCGTCAAGCCCGGCAGCGCAGATGAGAGCTAATGCCGATGCCGCGAAAAAACCCTTCGAGGAAAAGGACGTTGTCGCACAGACGCAACAGGCCATCGTGCAATCATCCGAATACGCGGCCGAATTCCGGGTTCCGGGTCAAGTCGATCTGAAATCGGCCAACGATCCGACGAAAATGTTTATCGGATCGGCGCATATGAAGGCGACTCTCAGTTCACAGGTGACGCCGCGATTGGTGCAGCAGGCCTATCTGTTCGCCAAGGCGACGAACGGAGAGAAATATCCCTTGGTTCCCGGCCTTGTCGCTAAATACCGCGACGGCGCCTTTATAGGTAATGCGGCAATGTCAATGCTGCGGCCGGGCGAAACCGCCGATCTTTCTTTTGGCACCGACGACCGCGTAAAGGTAATGTACCGCCGGACGCATGAAGAGAAGAACAACCCGACCCTGATCGTGGTCGGCGATATGTCGGCCGAACGGGAGTATGAAACGAAAATCCAGAATCTTCACAAAGACCCAATCGACATCACCGTTTTCGAGCAATACCCCGTCTCGAACGATGCCGACGTAAAATCGGAGATCCTGGATGACACGACGACACCTGGTTACGGCAAAGATCTCGACAACCGGCAGGGCATCATCGTCTGGTCGGCCAGCCTCAAGCCGCAGGAAGAAAAAACCTACACGATCGGCTTTCGCGTGAAATATCCGAAGGATGGGCAGTTGATGGGATTGTAAGAGTTCTTGCGATCCCTACGCCGCCGCATCTTGCGATGTACGTTGAGGGGTGGCTTTCGCTTTTTCGTCGCTGATTTTTTCAGCCTTTAGGTCTTCGGCATATTGCCATAACGGCTTGCCGTTTTGCAGCTCGCGGCAATTGAATCGGGCGACCTCTTCCAGCGAACCCGTCGCCGCCCAGACCATTTGCTGACGTTTGGCGCTGTTCCCGTGGGCGAGCATGTTCAGCAGCGTCTCCCGATAGGGCTGGTATCCCAATTTGGTATATTGAGTCTGCACGCGATCGAGCCATTGCTTGATATCGTCGATAATCGGGCAGGTGTCGCCGAGGCTGTTGACCACGAGCTTTCCATCCAGGCCGTAACGCATCGCGCGCCACTTGTTTTCGCGCAAACGCCAGGTGCTGGGCCGCGGCATTTCATCGAGCCAGCTTTGATTGTGATCGAACCACATGCTCAACGCATGCACGAAAGCCACGATGGCCAGCGCTTCGCCCAGATTGGAAAGCTGGTCGAAAACGCGGATTTCGAGCGTTCCGTAGCGCGGGCTGGGACGAATATCCCACCACAGATCCTTGAGGTTACGGATCGAACCGGCACGGTACATGGTCTGGCAGAGGGAGACATATTCCTGCCAGGTTTTGAAGCTGTAGGGCATGCCGGCAATCGGCAGGGATTCGGCAATTGTCGGCCGCACCGAGGCGAGGCCGGTTTCAATACCATCCTCGAAAGGCGAGCCGGCGGCGAGCGCGATGAAATGCGGCAGAAAGTGCATGTAGAAGTTATGATACCGGATGCACTTCTCCGAGCTTTCCATGCCGATATGGATATGGGTTCCGAGCGCCGCAAAACGTTGATTGAGGATTTTGCGGCCCTCCTGCAGATAGGCATAGCGCGGATCGTCATTGCGCTGGGTTTCGCACAGCTTGATGGTCGGAGGACGGCCGGTGCCAGTCACCAGAAGGCCCCTTTTGTCCGCCAGCTCAAGGACCGTGCGGATGTTGCGGCCCATTTGTTCTTCGACATCGTGGGCGTTACGGCACACGCCGGTCGTGAGCTCGACCATATGTTTGAGCAATTCTTTATGAAAGGACGGCTGATTGGCTTCGGCGATAATCTCAGCCCCGAAATGCGCGGGCTTGAGAGTCGTCTTGTCCATAAGCGCCAGCTCGAACTCGACGCCAAGCGTAAGGGGCTCGCTCTTGGCGAACGCCAGCTGTTCGTTGATTTCCTTAAGCTCTTTCCGCTGTATGGCGGATTCCGTCTTGCTTTCGAAGACGCCTTTAAGCCAATGAACTACGGACATGATGCCCTCCTTCGCTGGTTGGCGGAACACGGCGGTGATAGCTTTGCAAGCTCAGCTCACGCCCATCGGGGCGAATTTACGCGATCAATCTTGCGGTTAAGGAGCTGACGGCACTTTGGACAAAATATTTTACCGGTAAACTTAGTAAGGAAGCCATACGATACAGGCTATTCTTCCTGTGTCAATTTGACTCATTGGCCCAACCGTTAATTAAAAAGGGTAGGTCGGTTGCCGAGTCGGCTACGCCGGTATTGCCCCTCTATAAGAAAATCGCAGGAATTTCCCTAGTGCGATGTATTGTCAGGCTTTTCGAGGGTTAAACGAAGCCGGTTATCAGGCGTAAACGCGCACCAGATGCGAACCACAACCGCCGAAAGAAGGATCGGTCTTGGCGATTGCGGGCGCCTTGTCTTGCGGAGAAAAGATCAATTCCGTGAGATCACGAGCCTTGTACGAAGACACAATCACGGCCGGCTTGCTGTCCAGCGCGGCAAGATCGGGAATAATTCCCTTCGGGCTGGGTGTCTGAACGGACGCAACAAATTCCTGCGTTTTGTATTTCCACACAAGAACATGGTCTGCATGTGACGCGGCAACGGCGACCAGCCCCGACTTGCCCAGAAATGTCACGCCGACGACTTCGTTCCTCAGGTCGGCGGCCATATCCACGGGCGCCTGCAGCCGAATGACGCGGCCATCCGGCGCGATCAGGCCAAACAGGCTGCTGGCTGCCTGCTGGCCGGGGAGAATATATCCCACGACCGCTATCCAGCCATCGTGCGATATATCCATATGCGCGAAGGTGCTCGCCGGCGTGACGTTGAGCATGATTTTGTGCAGCAGCTTGCCCGAATTCATGTCCACCCAGGCAAGATTCGTGAGGTAGTCGCCCCAGCCCTGATTTAAAACCATGAGCGTCCGCCCATGATCCACCAGCCGGCTTTCATGGGGCTTGACGCCGTAGGACGAAAATTTGCGGATCGTTTTCATGTTCGATGAATCGCGCACGACAAGCTGGCCGTCGGTGCGACGCTCATTGTCCTCGGACGTGACGAGCACAGATGCGCCTGGAATATAGGCCGCGTGGCCGAAGAAAATATTATCGCCGGACGTTTCGAAATGCGCGACCAGCGCTTTTTCCTTGAGATCGACCAAAGCGCCTTTGCGTCCCCATTTTTCGAAGGTCGCGATCTGATGGGGACGATCCGGATTCTGGGTAAGAGTATGCCCGAAGAACGGGGTATCGATCTTGAAGGACCGTGCGGAAGCGACGTCGAGTATCTTGACAAGTCCCGGCGGCGTCATCGCGGCGACGTTGTAGACTTCGCCGGAAAGCGCGGCGAGGTTGTCCGTATCGCAGACCAGCAGAAGTTCGCGGCTTGACGCAACATCGGCGGCCCAGGCGCGCGGCGAATCCATCAAAAACGCGCCGCCAGCCAACAGCGCAAGAGACATTCCCGTGGCCTTAAGAAAATGCCGGCGCGAAAAAAGAGCCGTTGTTATTTCATCCTGCATAGCGGTTCCGAAACGCCGGGCAATTTGCCGAGCAGCTTATGGTTCATCATTTCGATGTCAGTTGATTATGCCCGCACGCCGGGCGCGGCAAATAATGACAACAGCAGCGCCGCCACGGCAGGAAAACATCCAGAACGCATGAACTCCCAATACAGAGGTGTCCGCAGCCCGAATAAGACCCGGCACAATTCGTGATTAATATCAAATCGATGCTAAGTTTTTATTAATAAGATCCAATGAAATTCCCGCCCCCTGCTATCTCACTGGTTTTTTTTGAAGTTTCAGTCTCCACTTCGACTGAGGGCGCGGGAAGGGATCGGCGGCAGCGAGGCCAACCGGCCAACGTTTGGAGGTTACGGCAGGGCTTTTTCCTGCTTTTTCTTCGCCGTAACGGTCACCGTTCCGCCCGCTTTCTCAATCGCTGCAATGGCCGATTTGGAGGCGCCGGCGACGGTGAGTTGAATCTTCGCCTTGATTTCGCCCTTGCCGAGCATACGCACGCCATCGCGTGCGCGCGACGCTATGCCGGCTTTCATGAGGCTTTCGGAGGTAATCTCTACCTTGGCATCGACGCGGCCAGCATCGATCGCCTTTTGCAACAGGCCGAGATTGATTTCGGCATAGTCTTTCGCGAAAATATTGTTGAAACCACGTTTTGGCAAACGGCGATGCAGCGGCATCTGGCCGCCTTCGAAGCCACGGATCGAAACGCCGGTCCGCGCCTTCTGTCCCTTGACGCCGCGGCCGCAGGTCTTCCCCTTGCCGGAGCCGATGCCGCGCCCGACCGTGATCCGCTTTTTGCGGGCACCGGGGTTATCGCGTAGGTCGTTCAATTTCATTTCTCGTCCACCTTCACCAGATGCCTCACCTTCGTGATCATACCACGCACGGAGGGCGTGTCTTCAAGCTCACGTTTGCTGCGTATCTTGCCGAGACCAAGGCCGATCAACGTTTCGCGCATACCGGGCTTGCGACCTGTGGCTCCGCCGGTTTGCGTGACGATGAGCGTTTTGCCGCTCTTTGCTGTTTTTGCCATAACTTCAATCCTCCAGGGATTAGTATTTAGTATATAGGGATTAAAGTCTAAATGCCGACTTCTTATTCCTTATTCCCTAGTCCCTATATACTAACTCCTATTCTTTCCCTTCAATCTGCTCGGCCTGCTTCTTGCCGAGAATTTCGCTCACCTTCTTGCCGCGCCGCATTGCAACCGAGCGCGGGCTGCAGACCTGCTCCAACGCTGCGAAGGTCGCCTTGATCATGTTGTGCGGATTCGACGAGCCCACCGATTTCGCCACCACGTCGTGGATGCCGAGCGCTTCGAATACCGCGCGCATCGGTCCACCGGCGATGATACCGGTACCAGCCGGCGCCGTGCGCAAAACCACGCGTCCTGCGCCGTAGCGGCCCTGAACGTCGTGATGCAGCGTACGGCCTTCGCGCAACGGAATGCGGCGCATGCGGCGCTTGGCCGCATCGGTCGCCTTGCGGATCGCTTCCGGCACTTCGCGCGCCTTGCCGGTGCCGAGGCCAACACGGCCCTTGCCGTCGCCGATGACAACCACTGCCGCCATCGCAAAACGCTTGCCGCCCTTGACCACCTTGGCGACGCGGTTGATGCCGACGAGCTTTTCGATAAGTTCGTTGCCTTCGCGTTCTTCGCCTTCGTTCTTCTTTGTTCTTTCAGTCCGTGCCATATTCTTTTTCCTTCCTAAAACGACAGCCCGGCCGCGCGCGCAGCCTCGGCTAATTCCTTGACCCGGCCGTGATAGAGACAGCCGCCGCGGTCGAACACAACTTCCTTGATGCCGGCCTTGAGCGCGCGTTCGGCGACGATCTGGCCGATGGTCTTGGCGGCTGCCTTGTCGGCGCCCGTTTTGAGTTTGCCGCGCAAATCCTTTTCAACGCTCGAGGCGGCGACCAGCGTTTTGCCGGCCTTATCGTCGATGATCTGGGCATAGATATGCTTGCCCGAACGGTACACGGACAGGCGCAGACGTCCGCGCGATTTGCGCACGATCTGAAAGCGATTGCGTTCGGCGCGGCGGTGGCGCGATTGTTCGGTTGATAGCATTATTTCTTCTTACCCTCTTTGCGGCGGATCCATTCGCCCTGATACTTGATGCCTTTGCCCTTGTAAGGCTCCGGTTTCTTGAAGCCACGAATTTCGGCCGCGATTTGTCCCACTTTTTGCTTGTCATTGCCAGTAATGGTAATGACGGTTTGCTTGTCGACCTTGGCTGTGATGCCTTCGGGGATCGGGTATTTGATTTCGTGGCTGAAGCCGAGCTGCAGCACCAGATCCTTACCGGCCAACGCAGCACGAAAGCCGACACCCTCAATCTCAAGCACCACTTTAAAGCCTTCAGTGACACCCTTGACCATGTTGTTAATATTGTTACGCGTTGTACCCCATAGCACGCGTGAGCGCGGCGTGTCCTCGCGCATGCTCACGGCCAGCTTGCCGTCCGCCAGCTTGACCTCGACCTCCGCCGGGGCCACGAGTGAAAGGTTGCCGGTCTTGCCCTTGACGGCGACCGTTTGGCCCTTCACTTCGGCCACCACACCTTGCGGCAGGGGTACAGGATATTTACCTACGCGTGACATTGACTAGCTCCAGCTCCTTTAGAAAATCCGGCACAGCACTTCGCCGCCGACATTTTGCACGCGTGCTTCGTTATCGGAAAGCACGCCGCGCGGCGTCGACAGGATTGAAACGCCAAGACCGTTGAACACCTTGCCCAAATCCTTGATGCCCGAATAAACACGGCGTCCCGGCTTCGAGACGCGCTCGATCTTGCGGATCGCGGGCGCATCTTCGTGATATTTGAGCTCGATCTCCAGCTCCGCCTGGCCGGTGCCGCGCTGGGTCTCGGTGAAGCCGCGAATATAACCCTCGCGCTGCAGCGCTTCGAGCACATTCTTGCGCAGTTTCGACGACGGGCAAGCGACTTTCGCGAGGCCCGCCATCTGGCCATTGCGAATGCGCGTTAACATATCACCCAATGTATCGGTTATTGACATCGGCGCCCCCTTACCAACTCGCCTTGGTCACGCCGGGAATCTGGCCCATCGAGGCCAGTTCGCGCAGCTTGATGCGGCATAATTTGAACTTGCGATAGACCGCGCGCGGCCGTCCGGTGAGCAAGCAGCGGTTGCGTTGACGCACGCGCGCGCTATTGCGCGGCATTTTTGCGAGCTTCATCACGGCGGCGAAGCGATCCTCCATCGTCGTTTCCTTGTTCATGACGATCGCCTTGAGCTTTTCGCGCCGCACGCGGTATTGCTTGGCGAGCTTGCGGCGATTCTTTTCTTTCTCGATCATGCAGGTCTTGGCCATGTTTTTCCTCTTTTACTGTTGGAACGGCATATCGAAAGCGCGCAACAATTC
>Ga0207009_1106_pt1 | contig 13876 bp, 12 predicted proteins | sample Alteio_BWMinCont_81_FD_153479 | JGI IMG/M metagenome (GOLD analysis project Ga0207009, IMG submission 153479) | Enriched cells from forest soil in Barre Woods Harvard Forest LTER site, Petersham, Massachusetts, United States -... | ecosystem: Environmental > Terrestrial > Soil > Temperate forest >... | reverse complement strand
TCGATATAACCTATGCTTACACGCTAAATAAAGGTTCGCATATCCGTACCGGGCAAGTGGATACCGGTGCATTCTTTATTGCCTATTTCTTTCCGCGCATAGCAGTTTACGATGATATCGATGGCTGGAACGATCACCACTACCGTGGCACCGAAGAGTTTTACAACGATTTCAGTCATTTTAATGCCGAAATAACTGTACCGGGTAATTACCAGGTATGGGCCACGGGCAATTTGACCAACGTTGATGACGTTTATATCCCGAAATTTTCTAAACTAATAGCTGATGCCGGCCTAAGTGATAAGACAACCAATATCATTACTGAAGCAGACCTGAAGGAAGGCAATATAAGTCCGAAGAATGCCTTTAATACCTGGAAATTTGATGCTGACAGTGTTACTGATATTGCGTTTGCCACCAGTAACCATTATTTGTGGAAAGCCAGTAGTTTGGTGGTTGATCCGAAAACAGGGAGACGATCGCGGGTTGACGCGGTTTTTAATCCGGCGCATAAAAGTTATGTTGATGTAATTGATTATGCCCGTAAAACGGTTGAAGCAATGAGCTACCAGTTTCCGAAATGGCCCTACCCCTACCCGCACGAAACCGTGTTTGACGGACTTGACCAAATGGAGTACCCTATGATGGTAAATGACGCACCTTATGAAAAAGCGGAGGATAACATTGAGCTAACCGACCACGAGATATTTCATAGCATGTTTCCGTTTTATATGGGTATTAACGAAACTAAATATGCCTGGATGGATGAAGGATGGGCAACTATAGGCGAGTGGACGATCAGTCACATCATCAACAATAAAATTACCGACTTATATGCGATAGATAGTTTTGAAAAAGACGCCGGCAAAGAAGAGGACGTACCCATTATGACGTTGAGTACACAACTTTCCAGCCAGGTAGCCTATGAAAACAACTCATACCCCAAACCTGCCCTGGGTTATTTGTATGTGAAAGATATGCTGGGCGATGAGCTTTTTACCAAAGCCCTTCATTATTATATAGCGCAGTGGCATGGCAAACATCCTATGCCTTATGACTTTTTTTACTGTATGAACACGGGGTCGGGTGTAAACTTAAACTGGTTTTGGAAGAGCTGGTTTTTTGACCGCGGTTTTCCCGATCTGGCCATAACTAAAGTATCTAATCAGAAAAATCAATATACGGTGATTATAACCAGTGTAGGCACCAAACCTGTGCCTGTTGATTTAACTATAACCTATCGGGGTGGCAGCACTAAGGTTATACATCAAAGTATAGCTGCCTGGAAAAACGGAAACAAAACCTATTCCGTAAATTTCACAGCGACCAAACGGGTCCAAAAGATCACTTTAGGTACGGGCTATGATCCGGATATCAATAAGGCGGATAATATTTGGGAAGCGAAATAATCTGAACCATGATTTGCAGGATTTATAGATTAGCCTAATGCCCATTAAATTTAATAGAGGCAATCCTCAAATCCCACAAATCACGGTTCAGGCAAAGGCATTATTTATTTGAATGCAAGCCAACACTATTTCCTTCGGTATCCATAAAAAACGCCATATAACCTATCTCATCACTGATCTTGGTTTTAGGCATAGTAACTGTGCCGCCCGAGGTGGAAATTTTAGTTAAAACAGCTTCCATATCAGGGTTTGCATTTAAATAAATTTTCGCGCCATCGGCGCTTGGCTTATGCATAGGGCTTTCTACTATACCACCGCCAACTTTTCCGTTCATCATATCTGCCGGGAAATAGGCCATTTTCATGCCCATCATTTCCTGAACATCCATACTGATCGAAAAAATAGTTTCATAAAATTTCTTTGCTCTGGTGATATCATTTACCGATATTTCGAACCAGTTTAACGCATTTGTACCATCCATAATTTTTTAAGATTTAATGTTTTTTAAGTAAGTGTTTTTTAAATTTTTCAAGTCAAACTTACGGTCATTTTCACAAGTACATAGCGTGTATATACGCCAACCTTAGGGGTTGATTGCGCCAAGTGTTTGTTGTAAGTTTGTTTATCTCAATCAACTCAAAATGAAACACGTATCCATCCTCGTTCCTAACAGTCCCTGTATACTCAGCAGCGTTATAGGTGCCTATAAGATACTTACATCTGCCAACAATGCCTTGATACATGCAGGTAAAAAACCGGCATTTGATGTGAAGATGGTAGGGTTAAATCACGAAACATCCTTATATGATGGTTTATTTTCTGTTCGCCCTGAAATACTAATGCAGGATGTGGACAAAACCGATTTGATTATTATCCCGGCTTTTAACGGCGATATCCCATCCGGCCTTAAACAGAACAGCGCTTACATACCATGGATTATACAGCAATATAAGCAGGGTGCAGAAGTAGCCAGTTTATGCACCGGAGCATTTTTGCTGGCCTCCACCGGTTTATTAAAAGGTAAAAAATGCTCAACCCACTGGATGGCTGCCGATGCCTTCAGGCAAGCCTTCCCGGATGTTAAATTACTGGCCGAACGAATCATTACTGATGAAATGGGCATATACTCAAGTGGCGGCGCTTACTCGTTTCTAAATCTGATGATCTACCTTGTAGAAAAATTTTGCGGACGCGAGCTGGCCGTGTATTGTGCTAAATTAATGGAGATTGAGATCGAACGTAAAAGCCAGTCGCCGTTTGCCATATTTACCGGGCAAAAAGAGCATGAAGACGAGCCGATAAAAAAAGCGCAACTATATATGGAAAACAATGTGGCCGCCAAAATATCTGTAGACCAGTTGTCAGAGATGTTTGCCATCAGCAGGCGTAACTTTGAGCGCCGCTTTAAAAAAGCTACTACCAATACCCCGGTTGAATACCTGCAACGGGTGAAAATTGAAGCCGCCAAAAAAAGTCTGGAATCTACCCGCGAAAATATTAACGAAGTGATGTACAATGTAGGTTATTCAGACAGCAAAGCTTTCCGCAATATGTTTAAAAAAATAACCGGCCTATCGCCGGTTAGCTATCGCAATAAATATAACCGGGAAATGGCGATCATATAACTAAAAGCCTGGCTTTACCATATTATCTGTAAGCTCCACTTTTATCTGATCAGGATCAGTAATTACAATTTCGGGCTTACCCTTAAAATCGATTATCTTTCCGGTTACGGTAACTTCCTTACCTTTATAATCATCCTCGGGTTTTCCTTTAAACTTGGGTCGGTCTGTACCACTTATCATCAGCGTTAACTTTTGATTAGGATTAAAGCCATCTACATCAAGCAGGGTCATGTTGCTATTTGCAAAAAACTTACTGCCAAATATCTTTCCGGTAACGGTAACTGTTTCATTAAGGTGTTTATCAGCGTCTTTGGCGGCAATTGTTGTAGTTTGTGCAGATGCCTTAAAAGCGAATAATATAGCGGCGACAATAATTAGTTTTTTCATAACAAATGGTGTGACATTTTATTGATGCCAAGGTATGAATAAATTTAACAGCGGTATTAATTCACAATAAATTACAGCAAATATTACATTACATGGTCGGCAGCATCTTCGGCCATTTCAATAATAATGGTATCCATCCTGTTCAATTCATTTTGGATAAAAACAAGTATATCACTATCCGATGGGTCGTCCATTAGTATAGTTGTTAATCCCATTAAATTTGCCAGTGGGCTGCGTATCAGATGCGATTGTTTCCAGGCCATAACTTTTATGCTATTCACCTGGTTCTGTATTCTTGAATAAGCTATCTTTAAGCTCTCTTCCGATTTCTTTCTTTCGGTTATGTCTGACAACGCCATCATTAACCCAAATATTTCATTTTTCTCGTTTTTTATGGGAAACAATCGTACGTAATACCAAAATACCGAACCGTCAGCCTGCGGGTAATTGGCTTCATAACTTATATTCTTCCCTTTTAATACTTCAACAGCATACTTTGAAAACTGCGGAAATCTTTCTTTGGGGAAATAATCAGCGAGTTGATCACCTTTTGCCGGGAAATGTTTAAATTGACTATTTACAAATTCAGTAGCTTTCTGATTAAATGCCATTACGTTCAACTTCTTGTCAAGCAAGGCGTAAGCCGTATCAGTAGTATCCATAATGGTTTTCAGGTTTGCTTCTGATCTTTTCAAAATATCTTCATCTCTTTTTCGGTCGGTGATATCTATCATTGACCCAATGATAGAGGGGACACCATTAATGATTACGCTGCTGCCCAGAATCTCGACATAGTTCACCGTTCCATCTTTCTTTTTTCCCTTAAATTCATAATGAACATTGTCCACTTTTCCTTCATATCGTGACTGAATATTGTTTCTAACCCTCGCTTTGTCTTCTTCACTTATAATAATATCAATAATGCTTCCCTGTGTATTAGTCAATTCATGTTGTTGGTACCCAAAAATTTCGGCAAACCTGGGATTTAGGTATAAAAATTTTTCCTCCTGAATAATGTAAATACCTACCATTGATTTTTCTGCCAATGTCCTGAATTTTATTTCAGCTTCCCGAATCTCTGCTTCCATCTGTTTTCTTTCTGTAATATCGCGGATAACTGTAATAATTGCCCCAAGATCAGGGTCTGACAATTTGTTACAAAGCTGAGATTCTATCCAGATATAATGCCCGTTTTTATGAAGAATCCTGTAAATGATATTTATAGTTTTACCGGGATTCAGCAACACCTCTCCGTGTACTTTTTTTATCATTTCTAAATCATCAGGATGGATCAGATTAAAATAATCCTGGTTCATTTTTTCATCGGCCCAACCATTAATCGCTTCCATTGACGGACTGCGATAAATAATTTGCCAGTTGCTATCATTTAACTTTATACCTACAAACACGTTTTCTACAATTGCTTTGAAACGGGCATTTGCTTTGCGATATTTCTCCTCACTTTTTTTAATAATATTATTGCTGTTCAAAATATCCTTAATTAAGGATTTGATATTCTTTATGATATAGAACGAAAGAGAAAGAGCAATAAGCAGGGAAAATAAAATTAAAAGGAAGAAATTTCTTGACGTACGCTGGTATATTTCTTTACTATTATTGAATATTTCTTTTCCAACCCGCACTTGTAATTCCATTAACTGGGTCACCTTTATAATAAAAGGGGGTAGCCCGGTAGAAGATTCTTTTTGAATTAAATCATCAAGTGCATGAGTGTCTTCTTTGGATAGTATGGATTCCAGGTTTTCATTTGTTTTATCTGCCTGATTTTTTATTACATCCATTTGCGCCACCAAAAGCTGTTCCTCTGGTGTGAGATAAGAGAGTTTGTAGTAATGCCAGTTGGTATTAATAATTTCCCGGGCTGTCTGTACCTGTTTTTTTGCTTCAATAAAAGTAAGTTCATGATCTTTAACCTTCCGCGCCATGGGCTGAATGTAAGTCATGTATTCAAAGCGCATGTTTGCCAATTGCTGCATACATAACACCCGATCGGCATAAAGCGTCCGGGTGTTTTCGTTCATTTCCCTCAGATCATCAATACCATAAAGGCCCAACCCTATCAAACTGGCTGCCGTTATAAATATTAACAGGTATAACTTAGCTGAAGTACTAAACTTACTTAACATAGCATTTTATCACAGTTAACCTGGTAATCATGAGCGTCAAATTTGTTACCAGGGATTGCGATTTTATTTTTCGAAATGAATATAGTGAATATATTATGATAAGTTTATTTTAACGAAGTAATTTACCTTGTTACATTATCTTGTAACATCTACCCGCTGTTTTAGAAGCACTTTTAAAATATACTATTACAACTACTTAAATCCGATAATAAATTACAGCTGGCATGTTTTTAGGTCAAAAGCTCTTCTACCTGTAATTTTTTTCAAAAAAATTTAAACAAAGTGTAACATTATTGTTATATATTGTGTAACTTTAATTTATACAATTAATAAAAACCAAAAATTATATGAAACGTGTATTTATTGTTTGCTTGCTGGCGCTCGGGATGAACGCAACAACAAAGGCACAATGTCCTATTAATGAAATTTTAGCTACGCGTGATCTGTCGAAAATAGCTAATATGATAGACAACGATAGTGAATGTATAAAGCAGGCGCTGGTTTATAATCCGGAATACATCGGCTTTAAAATGTACCTTGATTATTTATATAATACTTCAAGCCCATGGATATATCATACTAATCCCGAAAAAGAAAAACTGTTTGCTGATTTTTATAGCAAGTGGGGTAAAGAATATCCAAGCCTGCGCTCAGAAATGCCAATGAATGGCGAATTTTATAAAGCTATGAAAGAAATGGTTGCAACAGATCCGGCTTTTTTTAAACAAGAGAAACATACATTAATTCCTTCAAAATATAAAGAGTGGTTGTATGTTCAGGATCTGAACCGTAAATATGGTGTAAATGCTGTAATACATGCGGAAAATGCGGCAGCTAAAATTGCCAATTTACCCACATTCAATTATTCTATGATAGCGAATAACTAATTATCGCCCCTGTTGACTGATTAAAGTATAAAGTCCTTTGTTGTGAGTGTTAAAACTCACGATTAAGGGCTTACTTTTTTAGCCTAATATCTCCGCAATTTCATCAAACCCTTTTTCGCGGGCCACATCGGCGGGTAATTTTCCACCTTCCATGCGTGTGTTTACTTCGGCACCGTTCTCTAATAGCAAGATCAGCATCTCGAGATTGCCGTTTTGCGCTGCAGAATGCAAAGGAGTAGCACCAGCTTGTTGTTTTACATTAACCTGAGCGCCATTTTCTATCAGCATACGTACAATTTCAGTGTAATTACCCGCGGAAGCTGAATGTATAGGATATACATTAAAACCATTATTTGAGGGTAGATTAACATCGGCGCCCTTTAATACTAAATAGCGCGCAACCTCGCTTTGGCCAAAATAACAGGCCAGGCCAAGTGGTGTAAAACCATCTTCGGCAAAAGCATCAATAGCATCGGGGTGTGTATAAACCAGGTGTGCAACAGCATCAAATTTGCCGGCCGCAGCAGCTTCAAACAGGTTAATCTCCTCCAAATATTTTAACAACAGCGCAGTAACCTCGGGCTTTTTATAATAGCAGGATAACATTAACGGCGATACATTATGGCTGGTGCGGGCAGTTGCCAACGCGGGGTTTTGCGTTAGCAATACGTTTAAACCAATCAGATCAGAGTTAATGATATATTCTTCCAGTTGTTCGAGGCTCATTATTTTCAATATTACTAAAAATTAAAAATTGCGCCAAATAAGTTGTTTAATCTATTAACTTTATATTTGTGCTTTACTACCCGAAATAAGGATGCCGTTAAAAGGAAATCAGTTTAGATCAAATAGTTTCAAAGAGGAAAATCTACCACGACAGTCTGCAACTAAGGTCGAAAAGGAGCGTATGGCTAAGCCAAAAACGGACAGAACACCTGTTTTTGATTTGCAGGATGGCAGGCTGGTAAAGATCATTGGTTTATTTTTCCTGGTGTTATCCTTGTACTTCTTAATAGCCTTTACCTCCTACCTGTTTACCTGGCAACAAGATCAGAGTTATGTTTCGGCAGCCAACGGCGGCTGGCATAATTTATTTAAAACGCAACAGGAATTGATTCAAAACGGCCTAAAAAATCCGGTTGTAGAGAACTGGCTGGGTAAATTTGGCGCTTTATTAGCCAATCAATTTATTTTTGAGTGGTTTGGTGTGGCGTCTTTCCTGTTTATACTGGTATTTTTTATTATCGGTTACCGTTTGCTATTTAAAGTAAAGCTGTATGCGGTAAATAAAACCCTCGGCTATTCGCTTTTTGGGCTGGTATTTATATCAATAGCTATTGGTTTTGTACATGCCTTTATCATTGACTACCCTCATTTTTTAGAGGGAAATTTTGGCTTTTGGAGCAACCGGTTGTTGGATGCGCAAATTGGCCAGGCCGGCACAGCCGGATTATTGGTATTTGCTGCACTTACCGTATTGATCATTGCTTATAACATTGACTTTAAATTACCCAAAAAGCGTGTTAAAGTTGCTGCGGATAGCGATGAGCCTGTTTTTAGCCAGTTGGTTGAACCTATTGGATATGATGCCGACGAATTACCAACTGCCGAATGGCCAAAAGGAGGCAATACTATGCGTCCTGGCCAGGCGATACAACAACCCATTGAGCAAACGCCGGTATTTCATGAGCCGGTAGTTTTAACACCGGATATAGATAGTTATGAACCCGGCACCGATAGTGGTGATATTCCGCTAACCGTTGAAACCGAACGCCCGAATCCGATCTTAAATATTGAAAAATCGGATGATGAAAAAGCCAAATCACTGGTTGACCAATTTGGAACCTACGATCATACACTTGAATTGGCATCCTATAAATACCCTACGCTTGACCTGCTGGAGAATTATGGTTCGGGTAAAATTGCCGTAAACTCGGAAGAACTGGAGGCCAACAAAAATAAGATCGTCGAAACGCTGAACCATTACAACATCGAGATCGATAAGATCAAAGCTACTATTGGGCCAACGGTTACTTTATATGAAATCATCCCGGCGCCGGGCGTACGTATCTCTAAAATTAAAAACCTGGAAGATGATATCGCCCTGAGCTTAGCGGCATTGGGTATCCGTATCATTGCCCCTATGCCGGGTAAAGGAACAATTGGTATTGAGGTGCCTAACCAGAATCCGGAAATGGTTTCTATGCGCTCGGTATTATCTACAGAGAAGTTTCAGAATACCACGATGGACCTGCCTATTGCTTTAGGTAAAACTATTTCAAATGAAGTGTTTATTGCCGACCTGGCCAAAATGCCCCACTTGCTGGTTGCGGGTGCAACCGGACAGGGCAAATCTGTCGGTATCAATGCCATTTTGGTTTCACTGCTTTATAAAAAGCACCCGTCCGAGCTGAAGTTTGTATTGGTGGACCCAAAGAAGGTTGAATTAACGCTTTTCCGTAAAATAGAAAGGCACTTTTTGGCTAAACTGCCAGATGAGGCTGATGCTATTATTACCGACACCAAAAAGGTGGTGAATACCTTGAACTCGTTGTGCATCGAAATGGATCAGCGTTATGATCTGTTAAAAGATGCGCAGGTGCGTAACTTAAAAGAGTACAACCATAAATTTATCAACCGTAAAATAAGTGACCCGGAGAAACACCGCTATCTGCCATTTATTGTACTGGTAATTGATGAGTTTGCCGACCTGATGATGACCGCAGGGAAAGAGGTGGAGATGCCAATAGCCCGGATTGCACAACTGGCCCGGGCGGTGGGTATCCATCTGGTTATTGCTACCCAGCGACCATCGGTTAACGTAATTACGGGTACCATAAAAGCTAACTTCCCGGCAAGACTTGCCTTTAGGGTATTGTCAAAGATAGATTCGCGGACAATATTGGATGCCGGCGGCGCCGACCAGCTGATTGGTCGCGGGGATATGTTATTATCTACGGGGAGTGACCTGATACGTTTACAATGCGCATTTGTAGATACGCCCGAAGTTGAAAGGATCTCTGATTTTATTGGCAACCAACGCGGCTATCCAACTGCCATGTTGCTACCTGAATATGTAGGCGAAGGCGAAAGCAGCAGTTCGAAAGAATTTGATGCTGATAACCGCGACCCAATGTTTGAAGAAGCTGCCCGCCTGATTGTAATGCACCAGCAGGGTTCAACTTCGCTTATCCAGCGTAAGTTAAAACTGGGCTATAACCGTGCAGGAAGAATTATTGACCAACTGGAAGCCGCGGGCATAGTTGGCCCGTTTGAAGGCAGCAAGGCCCGCGAGGTTTTGTATGCCGATGAGCATGAGCTGATGCAATATTTTGAAACACTTGAAAATAAGGATTAACCAATTACCCGCTTGTCATTTCTCCCTGCGGTCGAAATGACAGGGGGATATAAAACACTTTAAAAGAACAACCGTTCTCTACTTATGAAGACCATCATTTTATACACCCTTTTAATATTCGGTACAATAACAACTGCATTCGCTCAAAAAGATGCGGCGGCAAAAGCCATATTGAACCCGTTGAGTTTGAAATACCGCTCCTACTCGGCCATAAAAAGTGATTTTTCTTTTACGCTGGACAATGCCCAGGACAATATGAAAGCCACCCAAAACGGCACCCTGACAGTAGAGCCTAAAACCAATAAATATAAAATCAGCCTATATTCGCCAGGTGCGGCGAAAACTGACGTTGAGCAGGAGATCATCAGCGATGGTAAAAGCCAGTGGAGCTATAACAAAAGTGATAAGGAAGTACAATTAAGTAATATCGATAAAAGCAGTGCGGGTTTTAATCCGGCACAAATTTTTACGATATATGAGCATGGCTATAAATACCTGTACACCGGCGAAGTAAAAGAAGGCGGCAAGGTGTACCAGGTAATTGACCTTACGCCGGAAGATGATAAGATTACTTTTTTTAAAGTGAGGCTGATGATTGACAAAGTGAAAAAGATAATCTACAGTGCATTGGTATTTGATAAGAACGGCAGTAAATACAATTATGTGCTAAAAGACCTAATGCCTAATCCGCCCATAACTAATGATACTTTCACTTTTGACAGTAAGGCCCATCCGGGTGTTGAAGTGGTGGATTTGAGATAGATTTCTGAGGTAAAAGGAGAAAGGTAAAAAGGTTAAAGGTTATATTGCCAGCTTCAACTTTTTACCCTTTGCCTCCAATACCTTTTACCTCCACCAATACCTTTTACCTTTCTCCTTTTACCTTTCACCACTAATAACTATTTTTGAGGTCATGCTCCCCTTAACCACCCATTCGCTCGAGAAACTGGAAATGCTGTTAAAAACAGCCGGTTATAAGGTGCGCTATGAAAAAGGGAACTTTAAAACAGGCGCCTGTTTGCTGCAAAACAGTAAAATTATTGTGATCAATCGGTTTTCGAACCTGGAAAGCAAAATATTGGGACTTGCCGAATTACTGCAAAACCTGGAGATTGACCATGATTTGCTGGACGAAAAGCAAAACGCTTTCCTTTTCCAGCTCAAACAAACCAAATTACAACTGTGACCATTACTTTTTTAGGAACCGGAACTTCGCAGGGTGTGCCTGTAATTGCCTGCGGATGCGAGGTATGTACCTCTGCCGATCCGAGGGACAACCGGCTACGTTCCTCCATAATGGTTGAGGGAGAAGGCAAGGTAATTGTAATTGATTCGGGCCCGGATTTCAGGCAGCAAATGTTAAGAGAAAAAGTGCAGCATTTGGATGCTATTGTTTTTACCCACGAACATAAAGATCATATTGCCGGTATGGACGACATCCGCGCGTTTAATTATAAGCAAAATGCGCCCATTGACGTGTATGCCGACACCCGCGTACAAAATGCGTTAAAAAGAGAGTATCCTTATATTTTTGAAGAATTAAGATATCCCGGCATACCAGAAATCACCATTCATACGATTGACGATGAGCCATTCACCGTTGGCAATATTGGCTTTACGCCTATCGAGGTGATGCATTATAAATTGCCCGTAAAAGGTTTTCGTATGCATGATTTTACGTACATCACCGATGCAAAAACTATAGTCGATGCCGAAAAGGAGAAGATAAAAGGCTCAAAAATATTAGTGATCAACGCCCTGCAAAAGCAAAAGCACATTTCGCACTTTACACTGGGTGAAGCTATAGCATTCGCAGAAGAAATTGGGGCCGAAAAAACTTATTTCACCCACATCAGCCATCGCCTGGGCAGGCATGAGGTTATATCAAAAGATCTGCCGTTAAATATCGAGCTGGCTTATGATGGGCTGCGCATAAGTATTTAGTTAGTTGTAGTTGTAAAGGTTGTAGTAGTTGTAGAAGTTGTAGTAGAGGTTAAAAAAATATAACCTTTCAACAGTTTAAAACTTTTATAACTCTTTTGTGACCTTACAACGTTTTAAACTTTTATAACCTTTACAACTACTACAACCCTTACAACCTTTATACCCTTACAACCAACCTTCACAACTCAATTAAACTTACCCTGTCAATACATCCTTTATATTGATTTAAATGGCCCTTGTTGTGGGTATCAACTTTGCCGCGAATACGTAATAGTTTGTTATTCATTTGGGTAAATTTCCCGTCGTTGTATTCAAACAAGCCAATGCGTGTACCTACTAAATAGAGCTCACACTCCTGGCTGAAATTCACCCAAATGGCTTTATTGTTTACAGGAATGGCGGCTGCCTGGTCGTATAAAGCCGATTGCTCTTTACCCTCACGATATACCCCTGTAACTTCAATATACTGTTGATCGTAATAAGACAGGCTATCCAGCAAATGTGTAAAGCTTACCTTTTTAAAAGTTTGCTCGTCATCACAATCGCTGGTGTATGTCTTTTTGTCCGGGCTGCATGCCCCCATTATAAATACGATAAGCATAATCAGTACATGATAATATCGCCTGGCAAATAACGGCGCCAATATAGTATGGAGTGAATTCATTTTAGTGTATACGAAATTGGACTAATAAAGTATCAATTACAAGTTAATAAAATAAGGCCATTAAATGCGGTTAAATATTTGAATAAGTATTAGTTAATTGGTTAAAAATCAAACAATTTAGAAGTTAATTGTTTTTAAAATCATGGATAAATTTATCAAAAAAGAAAGGGTTACTTATTTGTTGGGCCGCTTGCCCGTTGCCGTAAGTATGTTTGGACATGGTTTTGAACGCATGCCTAAATTAAGCGGGTTCAGCAACCATATGGTACAGCAATTTAATAATGCAGTGTTACCGCTGGCCCTGGTAGAAGTTTTTAGCCATGTACTGCCGTTTGTAGAACTGTTGACCGGCGTTTTATTGATCATTGGTTTATTTACCCGAGCTGCGGCAGTATTAGGTGTTTTAATTATGCTGGCGCTGATATTCGGTTCGTCCATGATTGAGCAATGGGAAAATGTTTTTACCCAGATCATTTACGGACTTTGCTTTGCCCTGATTTATTATTTTGAACCTTATAACTATTATTCGGTCGACCGGTTGTTAAAAAGAGGACATCATTTGTAAATGCTTTGATATGCAAATGTGCAGATGATAGGGTATGCTTAACTGCAACAATAATAAGCCCTGTCTAATTTGCACATTTGCATATCCCCACATCTGCACATCAATTCCATTTGCACATTCGTGATTTTTTTTGTTATTTGTAGCTGTATTTAACCCTTACCATGCAACGAAGAAATTTCCTAAAGACCACCTCATTAGCCGGATTAACCCTTACTGCTGTAGCGGCCGGTACCCAAAGCTTATTAGCCGAATCAACAATTGATAACGCCGCATCGCCGGATCATAAAAATGCCGGTTTTGCTTTAAGTGAAGTTACCATAACCGAACTGCAGCATAAAATGCAGACTAATATTTACACCTCCCGGTCCATTGTGGAAATGTACCTTAAGCGCATACATGAAATTGATAAGAACGGGCCAAAGCTAAACGCAATAATTGAGCTAAATCCCGATGCATTAAAAATCGCAGATGCAATGGATAAAGAACGCAAAAGTGGGAAAGTACGCGGGCCAATGCATGGCATACCTATTCTAATAAAAGACAACATCAATACCGGCGACAAAATGCATACTACTGCAGGTGCATTAGCCATAGGTGACAATATAGCCAGCCACGATGCTTTTATAGCGAAAAAACTACGCGAAGCAGGTGCAGTAATTTTAGGCAAAACCAATTTAAGCGAATGGGCCAACTTCCGCTCAACCCGCTCAACCAGTGGTTGGAGCAGCCGGGGCGGGCAAACCAGGATGCCTTATGTAACTGTGCGTAACCCGAGCGGATCGAGCGCGGGCACCGGTTCGTCTATTTCGGCAAGCTTGTGTACAATTGGTATCGGTACCGAAACTAACGGTTCTATAGTTTCGCCATCATCCGTTAATGGATTGGTGGGT
>Ga0207009_1105_pt1 | contig 14270 bp, 9 predicted proteins | sample Alteio_BWMinCont_81_FD_153479 | JGI IMG/M metagenome (GOLD analysis project Ga0207009, IMG submission 153479) | Enriched cells from forest soil in Barre Woods Harvard Forest LTER site, Petersham, Massachusetts, United States -... | ecosystem: Environmental > Terrestrial > Soil > Temperate forest >... | reverse complement strand
CCGAACTATTTGGCCCGGTATTGACCGTTTACGTTTACGACGACAATGAATTTGATAAGCTACTGGATGTGGTAGATCAAACATCCATCTATGCCTTAACCGGTTCTATTATTTCGCAGGATAGATATGCCATAGCTAAAGCCACCTATCATTTACGCAATGCGGCCGGCAATTTTTATATCAATGATAAGCCAACAGGCGCGGTAGTGGGTCAGCAACCATTTGGCGGGGCAAGGGGATCAGGAACGAATGATAAAGCCGGGTCAATGCTTAACCTGCTGCGCTGGGTATCTCCGCGTACTATCAAAGAAACATTTGATCCACCAAAAGATTACAGGTATCCGTTTTTGAGTAAGGAAGTTTAAGCTAATTTCAGCTTGTTAGTTTACTAAACTTAAACACGTTATCCATATTGGCGCTGCTATAGGCACTTACTTTAAGATCGGTTATTTTGCCGGTGTTAAGGCTGTATACCCATCCATGTACCCCTAGTTGCTGCCCGTTTAACCATGCATTTTGCACAATGGAGGTTTTGCAAAGATTGTACACGCCTTCAATAACGTTATATTCCACCAAACGGTTAGAGCGCTCTTCATCGTTTTCTACCTGGTCCAGTTCTTTTGCGTGCAGGCGGTAAACGTCTTTAATATGGCTCAGCCAGTTATCTATTAATCCAAACTGATTATTGCTCATTGCCGCTATTATGCCCCCACAACCATAATGGCCGGTAACAATAACATGCTTTACTTTTAGCACATTCACGGCATAATCCAACACACTTAACATATTCATATCAGTATGCACAACCACATTAGCAATATTACGGTGCACAAATATTTCGCCCGGTTTAGTGTTGGTTATCTGGTTGGCGGGTACCCGGCTATCTGCGCAGCCTATCCATAAAATAGGAGGATTTTGTCCTTTTGCAAGATTTGCAAAATATTCGGGATCTATCTTTAAGGTGTCTTCTACAAACTGTTTGTTCCCGGCAAGCAAACTTGTATATAACTCACTGGTAGCAGCATTTTCGTCGATTTTAGCACACATAGATTAAAATTAAGACAGTAATTATTACCGCAAATATAGTAAATGAATGTCAATAGCCCCACCCAACCCTCCCCAGTAGGGAGGGCTTTTAATCGAAATACAAAAAAGTCTCCCCTACCGGGAGAGATTTAGAGGGGGCTATAATTTAAGCTCGATAATTACTATTTTTAGCAGCTAGTCATTTGATAAAAACCAAATTGTGAATAATAAACTAAAGCTATTAAGTCAAAAACGTGAAAAAGCACTTTTAGGAGGCGGAACAGCACGCATTGAAAGTCAGCATAAAAAGGGGAAACTTACCGCGCGCGAGCGTTTGCATTTTTTAATGGATGAAGGCTCTTTCCAGGAAATCGGCATGCTGGTATCACACCGCTCAACCGACTTTGGGATGGAGAAAGAGAAGTATCCCGGCGATGGTGTGATAACCGGGTACGGAACCATAAATGGCCGGATGACCTATGTTTTCTCGCAAGACTTTACCGTTTTTGGCGGTTCACTATCAGAAACACATGCCGAAAAGATCTGCAAAATAATGGAGCTGGCTATGAAAAATGGTGTTCCGATTGTCGGTTTGAATGATTCGGGCGGTGCACGGATACAGGAGGGTGTAGTTTCTTTAGGCGGCTATGCCGATATATTTTACCGCAATACGATGGCGTCAGGCGTTATCCCGCAGATCTCTGCTATTATGGGGCCATGCGCCGGTGGTGCAGTTTATTCGCCTGCAATTACTGATTTTATATTGATGGTTGAGCATACCTCGTATATGTTTGTCACCGGCCCTAATGTGGTAAAAACGGTAACACACGAGGTAGTGACATCCGAAGAATTGGGCGGTGCAAATACACATGCCACTAAATCGGGTGTAACCCATTTTGCCTGCGCTAACGAGATTGACGCTATTCAACACGTTAAAAAGCTGCTAAGCTATATGCCGCAAAACTGCGAAGATAAAGCGCCTGCCCTACCTTACGAGACCAAAAACGAATATCGTGAAGATCTGAATACCCTATTGCCCGAAATTGCCTCACAACCCTACGATATGCGCGAGGTAATTACGCATGTAATTGATGAAGATTCATTTTTAGAGGTCCATAAAGATTTTGCTGAGAACATCGTAGTAGGCTTTGCCCGTTTGGCGGGCCGCAGCATTGGTATTGTAGCCAATCAACCGGCATTTTTGGCAGGGGTGCTGGACATTAACTCCTCAACCAAAGGCGCGCGCTTTGTTCGCTTTTGCGATAGCTTTAATATCCCGCTGTTGGTTTTTGAAGATGTGCCGGGCTTTTTACCGGGCACCGACCAGGAATGGAACGCCATCATTACCAACGGGGCCAAACTACTGTACGCTTTTTGCGAAGCTACGGTTCCACGCATTACCGTAATTACCCGCAAAGCTTATGGTGGCGCTTACGACGTAATGAACTCAAAACATATTGGCGCTGACATGAACTTTGCCTGGCCATCGGCAGAGATTGCCGTAATGGGCGCCAAAGGCGCTGCTGAAATTATTTTCAAGCGCGAGATCAACGAAGCCGAAGACAAAGAAGCCAAATGGAAGGAAATGGAGCAACTGTATTCAGAAACCTTTGCCAACCCTTACCGTGCTGCCGAGCGCGGCTTTATTGACGAAGTGATTGAGCCCGCCGAAACCCGCCAAAAGCTCATCTTCGCTTTTAAAATGCTGGAGAATAAAGTGGTGAATAACCCGAGGAAAAAGCATGGGAATATACCGTTGTGATATCGGATTTCGGATGTTCGATTTAGGATTTAGATAATGGTATAGTGGCGTGGCTTGATTTAATTAGGCATTTCAATATTATACCACTTCCCCTCAAACCTGATATTCAACTTGCCGGGCGTTGATAAAACTTTAATATCTCCCATTTTAGGAATGCGGTTGCGGGCGCCATTTACATAGATAATTACCGGCTGGTGTGGGGGTACGGGCTGAATGCTTTGCCAATTGGTGTAAGCCCCCTGCCCGCCAAAAAGATGCGAAGCGGGCCAGCCATCGCGTGGTTTTAGCAATATGCCTGATACTTTTCCTTCGGGCGCTTTTAGCAGTTGTAACAATGAATAATTTCCGCCGCCACTGATCAGCAGGCCTTTATTAGTTGCCTTTGGGGACAGCTCGCTTTCTAAAGGGATACTGATACCATAACCTCCAAGCGATAAATAGATCGGATCGGGATAATTGTGCCAAAAGATGTGTATTTCTCCATCGTTGCCGATCAAGGTATGGGTCGTCATTTCATCCAGTTGAAAATCGGGCGTCAGATCTTTTTCATCGGCAGGTTTTAGCGGATAGGTGCTGATTAGATGATCCGGTTCTATTTGTACAGGCTTAACCCTATCGCGAAAAAACCATTTTTTCCCGTCGTAGGAATACCCTGTCCGCCCAGCTCCTATTTCGTCAGAGCCTTCCCCTAATGTGCAAAAACCGAGATAGCTTGAATAGGCATTCTGATCATACCGGGTGGTTATTTGCCCCATCCAGGTTTTATTAAAAAACGGCTGCCCGGCGGGGAACATACGTGCCTCGCCATCTATCGAACTTACGCGCAACACAAATTGCGCGCCTTTTACGGCTAACCTTCCGCCTTTACCATCCGCAGGGATAGGTTTTTCGATTGCGGTCCAAAACGGATCATTAGCCGGTATCAATAAACACGACATCCCCTGCATGGCCCAATATGGGTCAAAAGGTTCCATATACATTTCGGCCATGCTGGTATTGGCACCCCGATATCCCAAACTCAACAATCCATTTTTATCCAGGCAGCCGTACTCCCAAAAGTATTTTAATGATCCGGAAGCTATACGACGCGCTTCCCCGGCAGGCAATGAACAATTGCCATTTAAAACCGACCAGCCAATAGAAGCATTACACGCAAACCGATAGGTTAACGACCGGCCCCAGGGTATCGGCCCACCATCGCGGCCAAACAGATAATGGAAAGTTTTAAAAAATGCTGCGGTGGTTCTTTTTATCCGGCTACCAAATTGTCTGCGCCAGGTTGGGTCATATTTATAAATGAGTTGGTTATAGAGTTGAAACGCCCAGATATTATAATAATCTATCCCCCGGTTTGCTCCGTCTAAAAACCAACCGTCGCCCTGGTACCAGCCCATCAGGCGGTTATACATTTTTGTTAGTTGTTCGCGGTTAGAGGATACGCAATTCTTATCCAGTAAAGGCGCTACTGCCAAATGAAAATAATAAAAATTGTTGTTGCTCGATTTATTGTAAACCTGCTTTTTCAGCCATTCTAAAACATTACCCTTTTGCTTTGCCGTAAGCGGGTCCCAAAACCGCTGAGGATTTACATACACCGCCATGGCAAAAACAGAACCTACCTGGTCGCCGGGCTGTGGATCGCCCCAATAAGCCCCGCTATTGGGATCCGTCCCCTTAATGATGGCTTTAATATATGGTTCCGTTATAGAGCCATCATATCCCGGCACATGGTCTTTCCCCGTGGCTTTGCTATAAAATATCACGCCGATCATGGTACGTTCCAAAGCTCTTAACTGGGGAATGTTGACCTCCTGGAAGTTTTGCTCGAATTTGGCGAACCCGTCATCTACCTTCGGAAGGTCGGGCATGCCGGTCGTTTTGTCAAAATAAGGCATCATACCGGCGATGATCTTTTCGGTAATTTCCAGCCAATGCGCACGCGTATAACCGGTGTAGGGGCTTAGCTTAAAATTATCCGGCGTTAATAACTTAGTACTATTGCGAACAGCTATTTGCTGAGCTTTAAGATTCAAAGAAACGCCACCTGTAATCAGAATAAATAGGATGACCAGTTTAAATTTAGCACAAACCGGCATACCTATTTCGGGTTTATATTTTTAACCACTTTAAACTGGCTGCGGTTATAAACCTTCAGGTTGCGGAATAGCATTTTTGAATGGATCATACACCGAATGGCAATGCGGCCCGCGTTTAAAACCGGTCCGTTATTGATAAATCCATTGTCGGTAAATTCAACCATAACAATACCGTTTATGGCACCTACCAGTTTATTGCCGATCTGTAAAAATTGAAGTTTGTTCCATTTATTATAATCGTAAGGTTTATCTAAAGCGCTAAAAGACAAGGCAAAGCCAAACGGATTTTTCGCTAATACCGAGTTCTGCACATCATTGCGCATATCCGACATTTCACGGTAATACTCCCAATGGTAGTTCCGAACATCCTCGCCGTAAACTGTCGTCATCCGGCCCGTGGTTTTTAAGGGGTAATCTGCCATAAAATCTTCGCGGTTCATACCGGTGGCCTGCACCATCAATAAGCTTAAACCGCCCGGGCGCAGTATCTTGAAGTCATATTCCACATACAGATCGCCCTCAAAAGGTTTTTTAGACCATACATAAACCTGCGAATCCAGCAAGGCGCCGGTGTATTGTTTATTAATGGTTTCTACCAACAGGCCGTCCTTTGTGATTTTTACATTTAGCGGATTACCCTGAACATGCAGACTATCCATGTCAGTTGGATCGGTAAGTGAAAGCGCCAGCTTATTTTTCCAATCAGCACCCGGGTGAAAATTAAATTTTTTATGGTTTTGCCCGGCATAAGTATATTTCAGTTCCTGCTCAAATTTGGCATCAAAGCTGGTTGCCTGTTGGCGAAAACCGGTGTAAATTTCTTTCGGATTCAACTCACGGTTATAGAAACGGATATCTGATAAACACAAAGTCGGGTTCCCGGCGTAAACAGAGGCATTAACGCTGTCGCGATGAAATGGGCGTTGTTTAAAGTGGTCTTCCCGGCCAATTAAGACGCCATTTACATATAATGAATAATGTTCCTGTTGGTAGTTCCAGGTCAGCGTAAACTGATACCATTTGTATTGTTTAAGCGAGAAATGGCTTACGCTTACAAATGCGCGGTGCGGATACCTGAAATTATCATCGTAAAAATTGCCTTTGCCAAACTGAACCCGCAGTGATGGGTGCCAAAACGTGCTCCATAAAAACTTAAAGCTGGCCGAGTCGACATTTTGCGGGTTGGGGTTATCAGATAAAAAGGGATAATTGCCATAATAAGGATTGTCCATGTCCATTTTGGCCCGGTCGCGATAGGTCGCCAGGTCCTCTAACGACATTACCCAAAGACTTACAGACCCTGCATTGCTTTTCAGTGTATGCGCCTTCATCTCCAATGCGCTGTGAATGCTCGTCATGTTTAAGCCTGCCCTGCCGTCGCGGGTTATTACGCGTGCGGGACCTTTTAATTTTTCGTGGGCATCATCGTTGAAGTTAAAATCAGAGAGGTAACGGTAGGTTGGTTTTGGGGATTGCCCGTAGGTTATAGCTACCACAAGGTTCATCAAAACAAACAGGCCTGATAATTTAAGTTTCATCGGTTATCGGTTTATGCCGAATTTTAAAATCGGCCGGTTAGTAATTGGTTACCGCAATTTGGCTGTGCGGTTTATACACAAATATAACAAAAAACAAGATGTGTGCGCACACAATAGCTATTTGTTCCTAAATAAAAACCTTTTACCTTTACCTTTTCACCTTTACCCTCATGATAAGTATCGAGCAAATCCGACCCGAACTAACCTGGCGCCTGCGGCAAAGGGTATTATATCCTGCCGAAAAGCTATACGATATGCAAATGGACGAGGATAACTATGGCTATCACTTCGGCGCGTTTGAAAACAATGAGTTAGTTGGCGTGGTTTCGCTGTTTCAAAAAGACAAAGACTTCCAGTTCAGAAAATTTGCAGTTGACGAATCCATGCAAAACAAAGGCATCGGTACAAAGCTGTTAAATTTCATCATCCATTTTTCAAAAACCGGGGGTGGCGACCGCATCTGGTGCAATGCCCGGCTATCAGCCGTTGATTTTTATTTAAAATTGGGATTTAGTCAAACCGGAACATTCTTTTCAAAAAATGGCTTTGATTACGAGATCATGGAGAAAATGATTATCTAACTGAATCAACTACTTAACTCAATCAACCGCTCACCTTTTTAGCTTTTACCTTTCACCTTTATCACTATATTTGTGTCCCGCCAATAATCAGGTGGTTATAAACGCGTATGTCTAAAAAGAAATCTGACGAGCAAAAGCACGTTGCCATTGTAACCGATAAATCCTTATCCTTTTTTGAAAAATATATCAATAATCCCTCACCTACCGGTTTTGAATGGAAGGGCCAGGAGTTATGGCTGGAATATATCAAGCCGTACATCGACGATCATTATGTAGATACCTACGGTACCGCTGTTGGTATTATCAATCCTAAAGCCGAATATAAAGTAGTTATTGAGGCACACGCAGATGAAATATCCTGGTTTGTGAATTATATTACCAGTGATGGTTTGATCTATGTTATCCGCAATGGTGGTTCTGATCACCAGATAGCGCCGTCAAAACGCGTAAATATCCACACGGATAAAGGCATTGTTAAAGCAGTATTCGGTTGGCCGGCCATCCATACCCGTGGTGCAGGCGAAAAAGAAGAAGCGCCAACGCTTAAAAACATCTTCCTTGATTGCGGTTGTACCACTAAAGATGAAGTTGAGAAACTGGGTGTACATGTGGGCTGTGTAATTACTTATGAAGATGAGTTTATGACGCTTAATAACCGTTATTATGTAGGTCGTGCGTTGGATAATCGTGCCGGTGGTTTTATGATAGCCGAGGTTGCGCGTTTGCTTAAAGAGAATAAAAAGAAATTGCCTTTCGGCTTGTATATTGTAAACGCGGTTCAGGAAGAAATTGGCCTACGCGGCGCCGAAATGATAGCCCATAAAATTAAGCCTAATGTAGCTATTGTAACGGATGTTACGCACGATACCCAAACACCGATGATCAGTAAAATAAGCCAGGGTGACCTGGCTTGCGGTAAGGGCCCGGTAGTGTCATACGCGCCAGCCGTGCAAAACAACCTTAATAAACTATTGATAGAGACTGCCGAAAAAGCAAAGATCCCTTTTCAGCGCCAGGCATCATCCCGCTCAACAGGGACCGATACAGACGCGTTTGCCTACTCAAATGATGGCGTTCCATCGGCTTTAATCTCCTTGCCGTTACGCTATATGCATACAACGGTTGAGATGATCCATAAAGAGGATGTGGATAACGTGATCAGGCTGATCTACGAGGTATTGCTGAACATTAAATCAGGACAGGACTTTAGATATATTAAATAGCTCAACTAAAATTTTTAACAGTACCTTAGGTTAGCCTAAACACATAAATTTGCAAATAAAATCTCTATAACCAATTTATAATGAAACCTACATTACTTATTTTAGCCGCAGGCATGGCCAGCCGTTATGGCAGCATGAAACAGATAGATGGATTTGGCCCGCATGGCGAAACCATCATTGACTACTCTATTCACGACGCCATAAAGGCCGGCTTTGGCAAAATAAGCTTCATTATCCGTGAGGAGTTCCTTGACTCATTCAAAGGCATTTTCGAACCTAAATTAAAGGGCCGTATTGAAACCGATTATGTTTTTCAGAGCTTTGACCTAAAGCCATTTGGCATTGATAAGACCATTGAACGCGCAAAACCCTGGGGAACAGGGCACGCCGTATTAGCTGCGCGCAATCAAATAAACGAACCTTTTTGTGTAATCAATGCCGATGATTATTATGGTTATGATGCCTTTGAAAAAATGGCGAAGTTTTTAACTACCGAAGTTAAGGATGATACCTATTCGTTAATTGGCTACCAGATAGACAAAACTTTATCTGATTATGGTTCGGTGTCGCGTGGCGTATGTAAAGTTAATGACGAAGGCAATATGATCGAGATTAATGAGCGTACCGAGGTTTACTTTACCGAAGGCGGAAAAGTAGCTTATAAAGACGCAACCGGCGAACATCCTTTACCAAACGATACCCGTGTATCTATGAATTTCTGGGGATTCACACCGGCCGTATTTAAGCAGGCCGAGCCGATGTTTAAAAGGTTCGTTGAGGCCAACGAAAATAACCCCAAAGCTGAATTTTTTATCCCGCTGATTGCTGACGAGCTGATCAAAACCGGCGTGGCCGCATTTAAAGTGATACCAACCGCCTCGAAATGGTTTGGCGTTACTTATAAAGAAGATAAGCCCATCGTACAAAAATCAATTTCCGAATTGGTGGAAAATGGTACGTATCCGGCTAATCTTTGGGCGTAAGTAATTCGATATTGTAAAGAGAAAGTCCCGTTATATGGCGGGACTTTTTTGTTACTTGGTACTTTACTTCTTAGCCAACGTATATTTCCCAAAAAAATCATTATGCGTATATTTCCTGGCCTGCTCGGCTCCTGCAGCCTGCCAGCCTGCCAGATAACCCGGACTAGCATCGGCCGGAGGAGTCCTGTTAGAGATATATCCGTTTATGATCAGGTTATAATAAAACGGTTTATCGGTATCGATGATATTTTTTAAATAGCTAAGGGGGAAAGCTAACTCAACACTGAATGCACCGTTTTCATTAAATCCACTCGCTGCTTTTACGCCTTTTTCATTATAAACAGACAGGGTATCTAAGTCGTTAACTCCATAAATGCCGATCGATTTAAACCTCCCCACCAAAAGCACATTTCGATTATTCATTAAAGCAATGCGGGCTACAGCATTAGTATCGGCAACTCCGATCGTAAACCGAAGCGGCTGTTTATTATTTACATCAAAAATCGGGTAGCTGATAATCACCTTGCTTTTATCATTTTTGGCATCTGATGTTTGTAAGGCAAGTGCAAACCCGTAACTAATTATGGTATTGATAACATCCTGCTGTTTTGACTGTATTACCAGGTATAAGTTTTGGCTATCATTTGCAATAGAATAAAAAATAGCGGCTCCCGGATTATAGGCATTAAATTGGTTATTCCAATCATCCGTTTTGCCGTCTATCTTAATATTTGCAGGCGCCCAGGCACTATTTTCCTGTTTGTTAGGTAGCTTTTGAGCAAGGCACAAGGCAGTTCCTAAAAGAAAACAGAGTGTAAACAAGATTATTTTTTTCATTTGTGATGGGTTAGGGTGGCAAAGTAGCAAGCTAACTTAATAATTACAGCTATACCGTCCAAATATTTCTTTTCCGCCCCAGCTAAAGTCTCCAGATAGAATACCCTGCGGCATCAACTAATCTTATCTTTCCCAAACTAATAAACCCCTATTACTGTTGCTCATATATGCAAATCGAAATATTAGGCAATACCCAATACATCACCCAACAAAACAATACCCTCATCATTAAAACGGCCGAAGCCGAGGCGCGGGTAATGATCTATAGCCCGTCCGTAATCCGGGTTTGCATTAGTAAGCATTTTTTTGATGAGCGGGATAAATCGTTCGCCGTAATTCAAAACCCGGTTGATCTGCCGGATTACACAGAATCAGCAACAGAAATTATATTAACTACTTCGGCGTTAAAGCTGCGTATCAATAAATCACCGTTGCGCTTTAATTTTTATACGGCAGATGGCAAATCCTTAAGCGAGGATGATAGTCGCTTTGGTGTAAACTGGCAGGATTCGCGGGTGATCAATTACCGCAAGCTATACCCGGATGAAAAATTTATCGGCCTGGGCGAGAAAACCGGCAACCTCAACCGTCGTGGCAGCAGCTACGTGAACTGGAACACCGATGCCGCCCTGCATGGCGTGGATGCCGATCCGCTTTATAAAACCTTCCCGTTTTTTATCGGGCTGCATAGCGGTTTAACCTACGGACTATTTTTTGATAACACCCATAAAAGTTATTTCGATTTTGGCGCCACTACCGATGATGAAATGAGTTGGTTCGGCGCGGATGGCGGGGACATGAACTATTATTTTTTTGGCGCGCAGGGCATCAGGGAAATTTTACAGGATTACACCTGGTTAACCGGTCGCATGGAAATGCCGCCGCTATGGAGCCTGGGTTACCAGCAATGCCGCTGGAGCTATATGAGCGCGGATGAAGTGTTGGGTATCGCCAAAAAATTCCGCGATAGGGAAATACCTGCTGATGTAATGTATTGCGATATTGATTACATGGACGGCTTTAAAATCTTCACCTGGAACAAAGAAACTTTTCCTGATCCGAAGGGAATGATTGACGAGCTAAAGGCAATGGATTTTCGCCTGGTTACTATTGTTGATCCCGGGATAAAGATCGAAGAAGGCTATCAACAATACGACGAGGGTATTGCCAATAATTATTTTGCCACCTATCCTGATGGCGAACTTTATACCGCCAGCGTTTGGCCCGGTCGCTGTCACTTCCCCGATTTTACAAATGATGAAGTAAAGGAATGGTGGGGTGCCGCTTTTACCGCGTTAACCGATCCCGGTGTTGAAGGCTTTTGGAATGACATGAACGAACCCGCCGCCTGGGGGCAAAATATCCCATGGCTGGTAAAATTTGGCGAGCATTACATGCCCGAAATACGAAATACGTACGGCATGGAAATGGCCAAAGGCACCTACGAAGGCACCAGGAAGCTAATGGGCAACAAACGCCCGTTTATACTCACCCGTGCCGCTTATGCCGGTACGCAGCGTTATTCGGCGGTTTGGACGGGCGATAATGCGGCTACCGATGAGCATTTATTATTAGGACAGCGTTTGGTAAATAGTTTGGGACTAACCGGCATGTCAATGATAGGCGTGGACATAGGCGGATTTATGGGCAACCCTACGCCGGAACTGATGGTGCGCTGGAATTCGCTGGGCGTGTACACGCCTATGTTCCGCAATCATGCCGCGCAAGGCATGGTAATGCGCGAACCGTGGGAATGGGGTGAAGAAAATGAAGCTATCATCAAAAAGGACATTGAACAACGTTACAAACTATTGCCTTATATTTATTCAGGCTTTTACCAATCCACCCAAACGGGCCTGCCTTTATCGCGTACGCTGGCTATCGACTATACCAACGATGAAAACGTATTCGACGCTAATTTTCAAAACCAGTTTTTATTTGGGGATAGTATTTTAGTGACGCCGGTTATCAGCATACAGGTAATGGCCGAAATTTACTTGCCCAAAGGCGAATGGTACCGTTTAAGCTCAGAGGAGAAATTCAAGGGCAATCAATTTATGATAGCAGATGCGCCTTTAACTGATCTGCCGGTATTCGTCAAAGCTGGGGCAATCATCCCTATGCAAAATGTGATACAAAGCACAAACGAAAAAGGCGATGGCATTTTAGAACTGCATATCTGGAACGGGCATCAACCTACTGAGTTTGTTTATTATGAAGATGACGGTACATCATACAACTACCAAAATGGCAGCTATTATAAAAGGACAATTACTTTTGATCCGCATAAAAGATTGGTTATGCTTTCTGAAGTTGAAGGATCTTTTACCTCTAAATATTCAACCATCAAACTCAAATTGCATGGTTTTGAGGAAGATGTTAAAGTTATGGCTGAAGCTGTCAATGCTAATAAACTTATAGCTATCACTTACTGATAGGTTGTCATTCTGAGCGCGAGCGAAGAATCCTGAACACGCTAAATAAAGCGTTTACCTGTCCATTCAAGATTCTTCGCTCGCGCTCAGAATGACAAAAGCTGGTTGCAATGAAAACAAAAAGCCCGGCTGGATTTCTCCAACCGGGCTTCATTATAAAAAACTATATATTATTTATTGTCGTCTTTAACTTCTTCAAAGTCAACATCTGTTACCGTGTCAGAATGATCTTGTGCATGTGCGCCTGCATCACCTTCTGCTCCCGGTTGTGGCTGGCCCTGTTCGGCTGAAGCTTTGTACATATCTTCAGACGCTGCGGTCCATGCTGTGTTTAACTCATTTTGGGCAACTTCAATATCTGCTAAGTTTTTAGAAGAATAAGCGGCTTTCAATTTTGTCAGACCTTCTTCGATAGCTGATTTTTTGTCAGCAGGTATCTTATCGCCGTATTCTTTCAATTGCTTTTCGGTCGAGAAGATCAATGCATCAGCCGAGTTCAGTTTTTCAACTTCCTCTTTTGCTGCTTTATCTGCATCGGCGTTAGCTTCTGCTTCGTCTTTCATCTTCTTGATCTCTGCATCGGTTAAGCCTGATGAAGCCTCAATACGGATCTTTTGTTCCTTACCGGTTGCTTTATCCTTAGCCGATACATGCAATATACCGTTGGCATCAATATCAAAAGTCACTTCTACCTGTGGTACGCCGCGCGGTGCGGGTGGTATGCCATCCAGGTGGAAACGTCCAATGGTACGGTTACCGGAAGCAATAGGGCGCTCACCCTGTAATATGTGTATCTCTACTGACGGCTGGTTATCAGACGCGGTTGAGAAGGTTTCAGATTTTTTGGTAGGGATAGTTGTGTTAGCTTCTATCAGTTTGGTCATTACACCGCCCATAGTTTCAATACCTAATGAAAGTGGGGTAACGTCTAACAATAACACATCCTTTACTTCGCCGGTCAATACACCGCCTTGTATAGCTGCACCAATAGCAACCACTTCGTCGGGGTTAACACCTTTTGAAGGTGATTTGCCAAAGAATTTCTCAACAGCTTCCTGTATAGCAGGGATACGGGTTGAACCACCTACTAAGATGATCTCGTCTATATCTGATGTGCTGTAACCGGCATTTTTCAATGCAGTTTTACAAGGATCAATCGTACGTTTGATCAGACTGTCAGCTAATTGCTCAAATTTAGCACGGGTTAAAGTTTTAACCAAGTGCTTTGGCTGGCCATCGGCAGCAGTGATATATGGCAGGTTAATTTCTGTTTGAGCCGAACTTGATAATTCAATTTTAGCCTTTTCAGCAGATTCTTTTAAACGTTGTAAAGCCATTGGGTCCTTACGCAGGTCAACACCTTCATCGCTCTTAAATTCGTCTGCCATCCAGTCAATAATAACCTGGTCAAAGTCGTCACCACCTAAGTGTGTATCACCATCGGTTGATTTTACTTCAAATACACCATCACCCAATTCTAATACGGACACGTCATGTGTACCACCACCGCAGTCAAATACCACGATCTTCATGTCCTTGTGTGCTTTGTCCAAACCATAGGCAAGGGCAGCAGCAGTAGGCTCGTTAATAATACGACGTACTTTTAAGCCTGCAATTTCACCGGCTTCTTTAGTAGCCTGGCGCTGTGCATCGTTAAAATAAGCCGGAACGGTAATAACCGCTTCGGTTACTTCATGACCCAAAAAGTCTTCAGCAGTTTTCTTCATTTTTTGAAGGATCATTGCCGAGATCTCTTGTGGCGTGTACATACGATCGCCAATTTCAACAC
>Ga0207009_1104_pt1 | contig 14376 bp, 12 predicted proteins | sample Alteio_BWMinCont_81_FD_153479 | JGI IMG/M metagenome (GOLD analysis project Ga0207009, IMG submission 153479) | Enriched cells from forest soil in Barre Woods Harvard Forest LTER site, Petersham, Massachusetts, United States -... | ecosystem: Environmental > Terrestrial > Soil > Temperate forest >... | reverse complement strand
ATGAACCCGTTCGACGAAATCGCCGTGGAAGAAGCGGTGCGGCTGAAGGAGAAGGGCATCGCGACGGAAGTGGTGGTGGTGTCCATCGGTGGCGATGCCGTGCAGGAAGTGTTGCGCTCGGCGCTGGCAATGGGGGCCGACCGCGCTATTCTGATTGTAGCCGACAGCGAGATCCAGCCGCTGGGTGCGGCAAAATTACTCAAAGCCATCGTCGAAAAAGAACAGCCGCAGCTGGTCATCACCGGCAAGCAGGCCATCGACGACGACGCCAGCCAAACCGGCCAGATGCTGGCGGGACTCTTAGGTTGGGGGCAGGGGACGTTCGCATCGAAAATAGATTTTATTTCAGATTCCCCTCTCCCGCGGGCGGGAGAGGGTGCTGAGCGCAGCGAAGCGGGTGAGGGCAGGCACATTCTCGTAACCCGCGAGATCGACGGCGGGTTGATGACGGTAAAATTAAAGATGCCCTGCGTCGTGACCACCGACCTGCGCCTCAACGAGCCGCGCTACGCCGCGCTGCCCAACATCATGAAAGCCCGCTCCAAGCCGCTGGCAAGAATGATGGTGCAGGAATTCGGCGTCGATACCGCCCTGCGCCAGGCGCTCATCAAAGTCGAAGAACCCAAAAAACGCACCGGTGGCGGGAAGGTTGCGAGCGTGGAAGAGCTGGTGGATAAGCTGAAGAATGAGGCGAAGGTGATTTAAATAACCCTCCCCTTCCAGGGGGAGGAAAATTGAGGGGACGTAACATGCTGCTAGTACTCGCCGAACATAACAACATAGCACTGCACGCCTCGACGAAGCATGCGGTAACCGCAGCCACAAAAATTGGCGACGAGATTCACTTGCTAGTGGCCGGAAGTAATTGCGACGCGGCGGCAAAGCAGGCCTCTCAGCTTGCGGGCGTGGGTAAGGTGCTGGTGGCTGATGCGGCGCATTATGCCTGGCCGCTGGCGGAAAATATCGCGCCGCTGATCGCATCTATTGCCAAAAATTATTCGCATGTGCTGGCTACCGCTACGACGACGGCAAAGGACATCATGCCGCGCGCAGCCGCGCTGCTCGATGTGTCGCAGGTGTCGGAGATCGTGCAGGTCATTTCGCCGGACACTTTCATGCGCCCGTGTTATGCCGGAAATGCGCTGGAGACAGTGCGCAATAATGACGCCATAAAAATCATCACTGTGCGCCAGACGGCGTTTGCGGCGGCCCCCTCCCTAATCCTCCCCCCGACCGGGGGAGGAGAAATTATGAAAATCTCGGCGCTGCCCGATAGCAGACTCGCGCAATTCATAAGCGCGCAGGAAAATAAATCCGAGAGGCCGGAACTGACTTCGGCGCGGATTGTAGTGTCCGGAGGGCGCGGGTTTGGTTCGAAGGAGAATTTCAAAAAGCTGGAAGTGCTGGCGGACAAGCTCGGCGCGGCCATCGGCGCGTCGCGCGCGGCGGTCGATGCGGGGTATGTGCCCAACGATTACCAGGTCGGCCAGACCGGCAAGGTCGTCGCGCCCGACCTCTATATCGCCATCGGCATATCAGGCGCGATCCAGCATCTCGCTGGTATGAAGGACAGCAAAGTCATCGTTGCCATCAACAAGGACGAAAACGCGCCCATCTTCGACATCGCCGATTACGGGCTGGTGGCGCAGTGGCAGGACGTGTTGCCGCAGCTTGAACAGTTATTGACGAAATGAAGCTGCCTGCCGAATATGTAAGCGCCCTGATTGAACGCTGCCCGTCCATGCAGCGCGTGAACAAAGAAGACGTGGAAAGATATGTTCCTCTGCAGATGGCGTTATCCTCACTTATTTTGTGGCAGGCAAAAGAGCGAAATGATCCTTATGAGACGGAAAGGTTGGCGGAATTAATCCTCGACCGTAATAAGGAACAGTATAGGGAGGCATTACAAAACTTGTTTGATGGCACGGCTATTAATAAGCTGCTTGCAGAAGACGCCTCCTTCATCAAAGCGGAGTTGGAGAGAAACCCGCCGTCCACGGGAAACCCGCCCGGAAACAGGGGGAGATTTTGAAAAAGTCCGGCCCCATAAGCATCGCTATCGCCCAGATCAATCCCACCGTCGGGGATTTAGGCGGCAACGCGGCGAAAATTCTCAGCTATTATCAGAAGGCCAAAGCGCAGGGCGCCGATCTTGTCATCTGCCCGGAATTGTCGCTGATCGGCTACCCGCCGGAAGATCTGGTGCTGATGCCGTCGTTTCGCAAAAAGACGATGCGGGCGGTAAAAACCATCGCCAAAAAAACGGCAAAAGGCCCGGCTTTGGTGGTGGGGAGTTTGTGGGAAGAGAACGGCAAAACCTATAATACCGCGCTGCTGCTGGACGGCGGTAAAATACTTCATGCACAACATAAAATTGCCTTGCCAAATTACGGAATTTTCGATGAAAAGAGAATCTTTTCCACAGGTGCGGAATCGAAGGTTGCCAGGTGGCGCGGCATCAAACTCGGCCTGCTGATCTGCGAGGACGTATGGAATGGCGAACTGGCAAAAAACTTAAAAAAACAGGGCGCCGATCTGCTCATCGTCATCAACGCCTCGCCGTTTGAAACCGGCAAGCTGGCGCAGCGCAAAAAAGTATCGGCGCAGGCAGTCAGGCAGACGGGCCTGCCATTGGTCTATGTCAACACCGTCGGCGGGCAGGACGATATCGTGTTCGATGGCGGGTCGTTCGTTCTTTCTTCAAAAGGGAAGATCACGGCGCAGCTACCGGAATTTTCTGAAGCGCTCACAACATTTGTCATTTCCGCGAAGGCGGGGATCTCAGGCAAAAATAAGATTCCTGCTTTCGCAGGAATGACAAAAGAAGAAACACTCTGGCGCGCCATGGCGCTCGGGCTCTCCGATTACATGCGCAAAAATGGTTTCAAGGGCGTGATGCTGGGGTTGTCCGGCGGGATCGATTCGGCGCTGACGGCGGCGGTGGCGGTCGATGCGCTGGGTGCGGATAACGTCAAAGGCGTGCTCCTGCCGTCGCCTTATACCTCGAAGGAAAGCGTCGAAGATGCGCTGGCGAGCGCGAAGCTGCTCGGGATTGAAACCATGAACGTGCCGATTACCGCGGGCATGGAAATTTTTGACGAAGTACTGAGCCCGTTATTTAAGGATGCGGCGTGGATGGAAAACCTCGCCATCGGCGGCAATGTGCAGGCGCGCCTGCGCGGCATGACGCTGATGGCGATTTCCAACCGCTTCGGCTGGCTGCTGCTTTCCACCGCCAACAAGTCGGAAATCAGCGTCGGCTACAGCACGCTCTACGGCGATTCCTGCGGCGGCTACAACGTACTCAAGGATCTTTATAAGACGCAGATTTACGCACTGGCGCACTGGCGCAATAAACGCGGGCTGGTCATTCCCAAACGTAGCATCACCAAAGCGCCCTCGGCGGAATTGGCGCCGGGCCAGAAGGACGAAGATCAGCTGCCGCCTTACAGCCTGCTCGATAAAATCCTGGCGCTGCATATCGAGGGGCGGATGTCGGCGGAGGAAATTATTGCCGTGGGTTATGTGAAAGCGGTGGTGGAAAAGGTGGTGAAGATGGTGCGCCTATCGGAATATAAACGCCGCCAGTCCTGCCCCGGCGTCAAGCTCTCGCCGATGTTGTTCGGGAAGGACAGAAGATTTCCGCTGACGAATAAGTGGTAGGCTAACTTTTTAGTTATTAACTCTACCGATTTCTTGCACAATACGATTGTCAACGATTGTGCAGCATCTTCTGAGTATTTCAGTGCGAGCAGATTCTCCTATTCCGGAAAATTTAAGCCAGTGTATCGCCTCATCGGTAGCTGTATCCATATTGACAGGGCTAGCGTCATTAGCGCCTGTCCGGTAAATGAAATACTCTTGTGCAAACAGGCCGCATGTATCATGTATTAAAGCTTCTTGAGCTGCGGGTTGGATGGTGCAATGAGGTTTCATTGAACGCACTTCTTCTTTTGCAGCATTGGCTACTTCCTGCGAAAGATCAGTTCGGGAAACCTGAGTAAAAAGAATTGCGGCTTCTTTGCTGGAAAGAGGATCGTTTATGAAGTCGAATCTCATATAGTCTTCTCCTTAAACTCGCACAAATCCCTTATCAAGCACTCCGGGCATTTGGGTTTGCGGGCGATGCAGGTGTAGCGGCCATGCAGGATGAGCCAGTGGTGGGCGTGGTGTTTCCATTTATCGGGAATATTTTTTTCCAGCGCCAGTTCGGTTTTTTCGGGCGTTGCGGTTTTGCACAGTCCGATGCGGTTGGCGACGCGGAAAACATGCGTATCGACGGCGATGGTATGCTCACCCCGTGCGCAGTTTAGCCAGACATTAGCGGTCTTGCGGCCGACGCCGGGCAGGGTTTGCAGTTCTTCGCGGGTGTGGGGTATTTTTCCGCCGAAATGTTTCACCAGCATGTCGCTCAAGCCAATAATGTTTTTGGCCTTGGCATTAAACAGCCCGATGGTTTTGATATATTTCTTCAGGCCATTCTCGCCGAGCGCCAGCATTTTTTTCGGGCTATCGGCAATGGCGAAAAGGGCAGGGGTGGCCTTATTGACGCCGACATCGGTCGCCTGCGCCGACAGCACGATGGCGATCAGCAGGGTAAACTCGTTGGTAAAACGCAACTCTGTTTTCGGATGCGGATTGTGCGTTGCGAAACGCGTAAAGATTTGATCGATTTTTTGACGATTCATGGTAAAGGATACTACTATGAAGAATGAAGTAATGAAAACTATAAAGAACCGGATTCCCGCCTTCGCGGGGATAACAATGTTATTATGTATTGCCCTTCCTGCCCATGCTGCTCCCGCCTCCGTCTATATCGAGGAGCTGACATGGATGGAGGTGCAGGACCGCATCAAGGCGGGGGCGGGCATCGCCATCGTGCCGACCGGCGGGACGGAGCAGAACGGGCCGCATATGATTACCGGCAGGCAGGATGTCATCGTGCATTATACGGCGGGCGAGATTGCGAGGAAGCTCGGCAATGCGCTGGTGGCGCCGGTGATTTCCTACGTACCGGCCGGGCGTATTTATCCGCCGGAAGGGCATATGCAGTTTCCCGGCACCCTGTCGGTGTCCGACCGCACTTTTGCGCGGCTGCTCGAAGATGCGGCGCGCAGCCTTAAGCAGAACGGATTCCATCTCATCTGTTTTATCGGCGAGAGCGGCGGCAGCCAAGCTATTCAGAAGAAGGTGGCCGACAAACTGACAGACGAATGGGGGCCGGACGGGGTCAAGGTGCTGCAAGTCTCCGACTACTATTCCAAAAACGGACAGGAAGAATGGACCGATAAGAAGGAGATCAAGACGGCGCACCCGAAGGCGCATGCCGGGCTGATCGAAACGTCGGAAATGATGGCGATTGACGCAGGCGGCGTGCGTGATACACTGCGCGGCGACCATAGTGAGCGCGACTATAAAACCACCGGCGCCATGGGGGATTCCAGCCTCGCGTCGGCTAAGTATGGGCTCAGATACCTGGGGTTGAAAATAGACACCGCCGTCAAGCAGATAGAAAATGCCTCAAGCCATGCACAATGAATTACAAGAGGTGACGATGCCGGATGACCAGAGGCACCCAGCGCGCCGGCATCATTTCCTGGCGGCGTGGGTGCGTTCGCCGTTTAAGATCGGGGGACTGCTGCCCAGTTCGCGTGCGCTGGCCCGCGCTATGGCGGTGGGCGTCGATGTCAAGAAGCCGGGAGCGGTGATCGAACTGGGCGCGGGTACGGGCGTGGTGACGCATGCGCTCTTGCAGGCGGGCATAGCGCCTGGGCGGCTGGTGGTCATCGAGCGCGACGAAAAATTGCATGCGATCATGTCGTCGCAATTTCCGCATCTGAACATACTATGCGCCGATGCTATCACGTTGGATACGGTGCTGGCGGGCGCCGGCGTTACGAAAATTAACAGCATCGTGTCTAGCCTGCCCCTGCTTTCCATGCCCAAAGCGGTCCGCCAGGCCATCGAGCACCAGATGGCGACGCTGATCGGGCATGACGGCTGCATCGTCCAGTTCACCTATGGGCCGACATCGCCTATCAGCGCGCAGCAGATGCATAAATACCATCTGCACGGGCGGCGCATGAAACTGGTGATGGCCAATATTCCGCCTGCGCATGTGTGGGTGTATCGGAAATCAGAAACCTGAAGCCAGAAACCAGAAAAATAATTAAAAAATAGTTACTTTCTGGCTTCTGGCTTCAGATTTCTGATTTCTTTACTTTTCCCTGTCATAATCAACCCATTATGGCAGAAGAACTCGCACCCATTATCAAGAAGATTAAGAAAGTCGCCGGCGGCCATCACGGCGGCCAGTGGAAGGTTGCCTATGCCGATTTCGTGACGGCGATGATGGCGTTTTTTCTTTTGCTCTGGCTGATCAACGTGACCTCGCCCGCGCAGAAAATGGGTCTGGCCGAATTTTTTACCCCGACCATCGGCGTCAAGGACAACATGGGCATCGGTTTCAAGGGCGGTAAATCGCCGTCGACGGTGGTGGCCCGCGCCAATACCGACCTTAATGCCGTCGGCCTGGTCGAAGGGCAGATCAAGCAGGGGCCGGTGTTGCAGGCCCCCGATGTCAGCATGCCGCTCAAGGCCGATCCCGATGCCGAAGCGACTTCGACGGCCAGGAAAGCCAGGGAAGACGGCAAGGACGACAGCCAGGACAGGCAGGATACCGACGAGCTGGATAAAACCGGCGATGAAATCAGGCAGGCGCTGGAGAAAGATCCTAATCTGGAGATTTTTAAAAACAATATTCAGGTGCAGGAAACCCCCGACGGGCTCAAGATTGACATGATCGACGACCAGAAAACGCCGATGTTCGTGACGGGGAGCGCCATGCTCAATAATACCGGCAAAAAAGTGCTCGATTCCATGGCCAACATCATCGTCAAAACGCCTAACCATATCACCATTACCGGCCACACCGATGCGGTCGCCGCTACCTCCAATCCAAACTATACGAACTGGGAGCTGTCGTCGGATCGCGCCAATGCCGCCCGCCGGGCGCTGATTACGACGGAGGTCGAACCAGACCGCGTGGCGAAAATCATAGGGCTGGCGGACCGTGAACTGCTGGTGCCGGATCAGCCCAACAACCCACGCAATCGCCGCATTACCATCCTGCTCCTGCGCGGATCGTATTTCCGCGATCCCAAGGCGCAGCCGACGTCGCGTGGCATGCTTTCGGTGCCCGATGCCAAAATCAAGGAAGCCACGCCTGTACCGGAGCAAATGCCGGAGACTGAGAGTTCCAAGAAACCCGCCGGCCCGTCGATTTTCGATCCGGAAGCACCAGCGGCGAAACCTGCAGACGCGGCGGCTGGGAAGCAGTAGGTGTGATATTGTCATTTCCGCGAAGGCGGGAATCTGTCTCTCAGCGCAGTAGAATGTGGATAGATGGATCCCGGCCTGTGCCGGGAATGACAGGTATTAATGCCCCTGCAGCAGGCGTTCCAATGCCGAGAGGAATTTATTTAATTCCGGATCCGAAAAACCCAGATCCCTGGCGGCAGACAATACCTCAGACACGCTATTGAAGGCCAGGCGCGTCGGTTTTTCTTTGACCTGCAGGTAGCTGGCAGCTAACGATTGCAGCGTTTCCATCCGGCCGCTTTCCACATCGTCCCCGGCGGCATAATCCTGAATCAGCGGCAATAGCTGCTCCGACAGGGTAATCTGACCGTAATCCTGCATATATTCCGCCATAAACGCCTCCGGATGATCGTAATTTAATTTATGGCTAAGAATACCATGAAATCCGGCTAGAAAATGTGAAGGTTTTGTGACAAGTTGAACCAGAAACGGGGACTAACTCACCCATGCTATCGAAAGCGCATATTATCGTTGCCTTTAGCGACTACGATGCCCGCGTTGCTTTTCATGATGATCCGGGCCAAATAGATTCGGCTTGCGATGTTTATCCAGAATTTCAATAACCGCTTTTAAATTCATTTTTTTATCGCGATATTGCGCTTCCTCATAGGGTGAAGTATTGGACATGTCATTTTTGAAATCGGGATTGGCGCCGTTTTCACATAACAGACTGATTATTTTCAGGTATTTTTCTACTACTTCACTTTGCTGGCTCTTACTTTCGTTGTATATGGCGGCCAGCTCCACGGCCACATGTAGCGGCCTGTCCAAATCGTCGTTCCCGATATTGGGGTTGGCTTTTGCCTGCAAAAGCTTGGTGACAAGAAGATCATCACCCCGCCTGACGGCATAGTGCAGGGAAGAATCTCTGGTGTTTTTTTCGAGAACATCAGGGTAAGCTCCCTGTGCCAGCAATTCATCTATTTTGTTATGATCGATTTCTTTTGCTTTGCTGGCTTCAAACAGTTCTTCACCGAGCTTGAAACGGCGTTGATAATCTTCAGAGCCCGGAAATTTTAAGCCTGCTTGTGCAATATACATCAGTGTGGGTTCGCCGGTGAAAGTAATCCTGTTCGTTAGCGGCGAGATGTTAATGTTAAAACCAGTCTTTTGCTTCATCGCGCTGTTCTTCAATGCATAAAGCCCGTCCACTGCCTGTTGGGAATTAGGAAGCGCAATAGTGATGCTTGGCTCTGACTGGGAATCAGTCACTGTCTTAAGCCATTCCAAAGCGGTTTCCTTGGCTTTACGCATCTGCAATTTTTTTTCCAAATCTTGCATCGTGCTTACCCTCTATAATGTTATCAACTCACCAGCTCTTCATCCGTCTCCGAGGCGGTTTGCTTGCCCAGCGCTTTGGTGATGTTGAAGGCTAGTTCGCTGCCGTCGACCGTGACTTTGACCGTGCCGCCCTTGGATAATTTTCCGAACAGCACTTCGTCGGCCAGCGGTTTCTTGATCTTCTCGGCGATAAGGCGGGCCATCGGGCGGGCGCCGTTAGCGCGGTCATAGCCGCGCTCGACCAGCCATTTGCGCGCCTGTTCGTCGAGCTGTATGGTGACGTTGCGGTCGGCCAGTTGCGACTCCAGGCGGAAAATAAACTTGTTGGCGACGTGGGCCACGACTTCCGGCGACAAATGGTCGAAGGAAATAATCGCGTCGAGGCGGTTGCGGAATTCCGGCGTGAAGGCCCTGGTGATGGCTTCCTTGTCCTCGCCGTGGCGGTCCACTTTCGTAAAGCCGACGGGCGCGCGGGCGGCATCGGCGCTGCCGGCGTTGCTGGTCATGATGATGATGGCGTTGCGGAAATTGACTTCCTTGCCGTTATTGTCGGTGAGGCGGCCGTAATCCATGATCTGCAGCAGGATGTTATACACATCCGGATGCGCTTTTTCGATTTCGTCGAGCAGGATGACGCAGTAGGGCGTTTTATCGACGGCATCGGTCAGGAGTCCGCCCTGGTCGAAGCCGACATAGCCCGGAGGCGAGCCGATCAGGCGCGCCACCGAATGTTTTTCCATATATTCCGACATGTCGAAACGCACCAGCTCCATGCCCATGAGCAAGGCGAGCTGCTGCGCGACTTCGGTTTTGCCGACGCCGGTCGGGCCGGTGAATAAATAATTGCCGATCGGTTTTTCTTCCTCGCGCAGCCCGGCGCGGGACATTTTAATGGCGGAAGACAAAGCTTCGATGGCGTTGTTCTGCCCGAACACGACGAGCTTGAGATTCTTCTCAAGGTTGCGCAGCGTTTCGGCGTCGTCCATCGACACGGTTTTGGCGGGCATGCGTGCGATCTTGGCGACGATGTCTTCGATTTCCTTGTTGGTGATGGTCTTTTTCCGTTTCGCTTCCGGAACGAGCATCTGCGCGGCGCCGGCTTCGTCCATGACGTCGATGGCCTTGTCGGGCAACTTGCGGTCGGGGATGTAACGTGCGGCCAGTTCCACGGCGGCCTTGATCGCCCCGCTGGTATAGCGCACCTGGTGATGTTCCTCGTAATAGGGCTTGAGGCCGCGCAGGATCTTGATCGAATTTTCGATGCTCGGCTCGGCGACGTCCACTTTCTGGAAGCGGCGGGCGAGCGCGCGGTCTTTTTCGATGGAGTTTTTGTACTCTTTATAAGTGGTCGAGCCGATGCAGCGGAAATTGCCGCGCGCCAGCGCCGGTTTCAGCAGGTTGCAGGCATCGAGCGCGCCGCCGGAGGTTGAACCCGCGCCGATGATGGTGTGGATTTCGTCGATGAATAAAATCGCGCCGGGGATTTTTTCGACTTCCTTGATGACGGACTTCATGCGTTCTTCGAAATCGCCGCGATAACGCGTACCGGCGAGCAGGCTGCCCATGTCGAGCGAGAAGATGACGGCGTTGCGCAGCACCGCCGGCACCTCTCCACGCACTATCCTGAGGGCCAGCCCCTCAGCGATTGCGGTCTTGCCTACGCCGGCTTCGCCGACATAAAGGGGATTATTCTTGTTGCGGCGCGCGAGGATCTGCACGGTGCGATCCACTTCTTCTTCGCGGCCGACGAGGATATCGGTTTTTCCGGCTTCAGCCTTCTTGTTGAGATTGACGCAGTACAGAGAGAGCGCATCGCTTTTTTCTTTTTCGCCTTTGGACGATTGCGGCTTTTCGAGCGATTCGGCGTCGTCGGCGTCGAGTTCGCGGCGCCATTCGGCGATTTTCTGGTTGTCGGCATATTTGACAATGCCGTGCGATATATAGTTGACGACGTCGAGCCGCGATAATTCTTGTTCCTGCAGGAAATATACGGCGTGCGAATCGCGTTCGGAAAATAGCGCTACCAGCACATTGGCGCCGGTGACTTCGCTTTTTCCGGCCGACTGCACATGGATGGCGGCGCGGTGGATGACGCGCTGGAACCCGGCGGTGGGGCGGGCTTCCTCGACTTCATCGACGACCAGCGAAACCAGTTCGTTTTCCACGAATTCGCTAACGTGTTTTTTGATGTCGGAAAGGCTGATGCCGCAACCGCGCATCACGGCGGCTGCATCCGGATCGTCCGTCAGCGCGTAGAGCAGGTGCTCCAGAGTGGCATATTCATGCCGGTATTTCTTGGCCAGGGCCAGAGCGCGATGAAGGCTGATCTCGAGATTCTTAGATAACATTTGTTCCCCCGTTTATGGTTCGGGTATCGGGTATCAGGTATCAGGGATCAGATAAAACTGATTCCCGATGCCCGATTCCCGATGCCCGGTTAAGCTTTTTCAACCCGGCATTGCAGCGGATACTCATTGCGGCGCGATAAGGTTATCACTAGCTCCGCCTTGGTTTCCGCGACATCCCGCGTAAAGACCCCGCAAACGCCAGCCCCTCTGTGGTGGATTTCAAGCATGATGCCGACCGCTTCTTCATGAATTTTGTGAAAAACGTCTTTTAAAAGAAAGATCACAAAATCCATCGGTGTATAATCGTCGTTCAGCAGCACTACTTTGAAGTTCGGCGGACGTTTGGTCTTCACCTCCGGTTCCGCCAATAACAGGCCGTCATGCTTGACTTCCTGTACTTCTGTTCCACCATCCCCCCCGGTCATTTTTTGAATCTGGCCGGTGATTCTGGTTTTCTCGGTGTCTAAGCTCATTATCGCCATAAAACGTTGAACAAGTAGTTAAGTGAAGGTTGCCAATTTATTAATTTTGGTAATAATTTGACCCTTCTTCCGTCCAGTGACGCTAACCTATTGAATCACCGTGGGCAATTATTATAACCGATTCTGGAAAAAAGGGAAGGGGTGAGTAAAAAACCGGGGCGGGAAAATAATTTCGCCAGCATATTGAGGCTCCGGCTGGGCCTGTCGCCTTATCGGAAGTATCCGTAAAAAAGGAAATAATATTTTAATATCAATAGAATAAATTATGTCGCCAGTGGTTGCAGCTGAAAATTTTGTCATAAAAACTTCATACTTCCGGCCCTGATCACGTATTATAATATATATTATTGAGGCAACCTGCGACGACGGTCATACCGTAACGCAAAAGTAGAGGATATATGGCCACCCCGGAAGATGAAAATATATCATGGTGGGAAAAATTACTTAAAAACCTCGGCCTTGAAAATGTTTCCGGTTCATTGACCAATCTGTTCTCCCGCCAGGCTACTTCCCCAACGCTAACAACGGTTGAGCCGTCAGTTGTGCGCCAAGGGCCAGGCAATTTAAATCCTGATAATTCGGTGTTAAATTATCTTGATCACAATCCTCCTCTTCCAAAGCCTGCACCGTCTATACCGCCAGTAGCAACTCCTACCGCACTACCCTCGCCAACTGAATCTGTAACGCGAGGGCGATCTTCTGATGATGTCCCCAATGGACCCGATTGGCCTCAGTTGCGTCACGTGATGACCGCAGGAGGAGTGGTTTTCGCTCCGGGGGCGTCCGGCGATCCAGCGCGCCAGCTGAGTGGCCAAACCAACTCTCAGCAGGCCCAATTGGCTGCACTGGAGGCTTCGTATCATGCCACTGAGAATCGCGTTACCGAATTGGGGGCAAACATCAGGCTTACCCAAGATAGTATCATTCTCAGACTACCCGAAGAGGACAGGAATCTTCTCACCGCCATCGACGCGGCAAGGAACGCCCGCGATGCGGCGGTAGTATCAAACAGGAGCAATACTAGAGCTAACGGGGCACTTGCAGGGACGGCAGCATCGCGGCAGCCGGAAGTTGTTACGCCATCGGGGAACGCAGCCAACAGTGCAGGACAGGCTGTTATCGCTGAACAACAATTATATAATAATTTGGTAAGCCAGTTCAGCGTAAGACATCGTGATGCAAACGGTAATGGTCAGACACCCGAACAGTTTTTTGCCAATCATCCTCAGATGCAACCTGATCCTCAGAGGCCCTCTTTAAATGTTCAGTTGGCGGTAGCACAGCAAGAAAACCGCCGCGCTCATTCAGCATGGTATGATGCCCGACAGGCAATGGTGCAAGTGCCTCAACAGCCGGCCCAATCGGCTGGCACGGCCACTTTCAATATGCATGATGGGGTGGTGCCGGAATTGCAAAATTATTTAACCGCGAGTATAGCGCAGTATAATCACGCTCATCCGACCGATCGCATCAATATGAACAACGGGACGGTTATAGCCATCCATCAGTCGACAGAATTTGAAAACCTGAACCGTGCGGCAGCACGGGTGGATGCGCTGGAGCAACTTAATATCCGTCATGCCAATGCAGCAAGCGCGTGGACGGCATATAATGCTGTTCGCCAGACAAGTGCCCTTGACAGGGAAATTGAGGCCATGCGGTTAAGGCAAAATGGAGTGACAGACGCAAATGATGCGCAAAGTCGGACAGCTGTAGCAGCCAATAATCAGACGATTCAGCGGGACAATACCAATAGTCTACTGGCGCGAGACGGCGCTACTAGCGCCAGTGCGGCAGCCACATCATCTGCACAAGCGTTTGCTGGTCAGGGCGGCCTCGCACGCCTTGAAGCCTTGCAAAGCCTGAGACAAAGAATAAATGATAATCCGTCGATAAATCTGAATGATCCACAGACATTAAGAGGGTTGTCTCCAGCGGAACAAACAGCACTAAACCAACACGGCGATGCATTGCGGGCTCACCAAAATCAGCAGCAACTCCGCCAGGCATGGGAGTCTGCAGAAACTCAACTTCAACAGTGGCAGCAAAATCTCGGTGGGTTCATGGCGCCTCGCGAACGCCAGGAGGCAATGACGGCTGCCTTGGCCGCGCAAACGACCGCCCGCCAAGCCTTTGACGCTGCTATCCCCGGCATGGTGCGTGAGCACGCACAGAATGTGGCGCAGGGACAAGGCCAGCCTCAACAAACGCCCGCCTCCCCGACACAGTCTTCGGCGCAAACCTCCCCGGAAAATCCGGCAGCTGCACCAGCTGGCAACCAAAATCTCAATGTTGCGACCTACGCAGTTAACCTTGCGACAATTACAGCTGATGTAGATCGGGTAGCAACACAATTTCAAGGGCCGGGAAATGCGGGGAACAACCCTGTGAGCGGAAATGGATTTTCTCCCACACCCGTTGCTGTAGTACCACCCGCTCGGCCCACCCAAATAGGGTAGTAATAACCAGCAAGATCGTAATTGTTTATTTTTGTGTAAGCGGGCAGTCGCAGGATTTATCGGCCTGCTCAAGCAATGTTTTTGGCCCGTGCGATTGGGAATAGGCCGTTCTTTTAGATTCAGAGCCGTTTTCCGCATCGACGCCGGGCGGCAGGACGACCATTTCCGGGCCCATGCGTTCGCGTTGGAGTTCGAGTGTGTGGGCTTTGCTGTTAGTTATCCATGAATGTACAACTTCAATTATTCCCAGAATAGTGAGGCCGCGACCGAAATATTTGAGCCATCCGCGCGTTTCAGGTTTTCGTTCATGATACAAATCCATAATCCAGCCGCCAGCAATAAATATAAGGCCACGACTGTCTTGTTTTAGTCCACCAAGCCTCAAATCCTGCGCCTGCTCCTTAAGCTTATCTTTCTCAAAATCCG
>Ga0207009_1102_pt1 | contig 14505 bp, 13 predicted proteins | sample Alteio_BWMinCont_81_FD_153479 | JGI IMG/M metagenome (GOLD analysis project Ga0207009, IMG submission 153479) | Enriched cells from forest soil in Barre Woods Harvard Forest LTER site, Petersham, Massachusetts, United States -... | ecosystem: Environmental > Terrestrial > Soil > Temperate forest >... | reverse complement strand
TAAGCTGTTAATGTATTTTCTTGACCCTAATAAAATAAAAGGCAAGTTGCAAAAAATAGATTCGAGAGAAAGCAATCGCTCATTTTTCAAGCCCGATAATGCCGACTTTCATGCTTCAACCAAAGTAATTGAAATTCAAACCCTGCTAACAGATATTTTAGAAGAGGAAGATATACGCATTAAACTGGTAGCATCGGTTTGCGCCATTGAAAGCTGTAATTATCGCCTGCAGGAAAAATTAATGGATACCGACCCGGCAAAGTTGGCCAAAATATTTATTTCAGGATCATTAAGCGATGATGAAATGATATTTGCACCTATCCCAAATCTTATTTTCTCAAGGGACATCGGTATAGCAATTAATAACTACATGCTGCTGAATAAGCCTGCTAAAAAAGCTCGTTCACGCGAAACTTTAATATTACGTTATATATTCTTTAACCACCCATTATTCGCGGCTTATAAGGGTAACATCTTAGAAATACCCGAAACCATCCAACACTTTTTACGCCCAGGCGAGGATAATGATGAAAAGACAACCTTAGAGGGGGGCGATGTAATGATGGTGAGCCCCGACCATTTGATTATAGGTTGTAGTGAGCGGACATCTACCAGCGGCGCTAACGAGGCAATAAAGCTTTTGTTTGAAAATGAGGTGGTGAAAAAAATAACCATTGTAAAAATACCACATAAACGGGATTACATGCATATCGACACCGTTTTTACGCAAGTAAAGCGCAATGTTTGGGTATTGCTTCGCTCTCTGTCTGCTACCGAAACCCCGGATGAAGAACGTGAGCCGATAAGCTGGTTTGCTGATAAAAAATCAAAAAATAAAGCGGATATTATCCAGTTCAGGCCCGGAAAAAAGCCCAAGACCTTTGATTGCATCGAGGCCCTGTTAACCAATATAAGCGAACACGATTTGCAAAGCAAGGAGAAAACCAAATTCATTTATTCGGGTAATGATATTTTCCCCTATGATGCTCGTGAGCAATGGACAGACTCCTGCAACTTACTGGCAATTAAGGAAGGCGTTGTACTTGGTTATGACCGAAACGATAAAACGATAGAAGCCTTTAGGAAGAACGGCTTTAAAATTATCAAAGTAAAGGATCTTCTTAAAAAATTTGAAGACAACGAACTGGACCCTGAAACTTTAAAGGACACTTTAATTTTAATGCCATCGGCTGAACTCTCAAGGGCCCGTGGTGGGTTCCATTGCATGAGTATGCCGCTTTTGAGGGATAAAGTTATTTAATTAACTGTTCATAGTTGATAGATCATGGTTCATGTCGAGCACTCTGATAATTTCAACTATGAACCATCAACCATGATCTATGAACCAACAGCAATCCACCTCAAATATATTAATGATACGCCCGGTAAACTTTGGGTTTAACGAGCAAACTGCCGGCAGCAATGCTTTTCAAAACCGCGATGATAATAACCGCGAAGTACAGGAAAAAGCACTAAAAGAATTCAACAGTTTTGTACACATACTAAGAGTAAACGGCGTTAATGTAACCGTTATTGACGATACTAAAGAACCACATACGCCCGATTCTATTTTCCCTAATAACTGGGTATCATTTCATGCCGATGGAAATATTTTTTTGTACCCAATGCAGGCAGAAAACCGCAGACTGGAACGCCGGGAGGATATTATTAGCGAACTGGAAGACAACTTTAAAGTACACCGCATTGAGGACCTGAGCAGGTTTGAGCTGCAGAACAAGTTTTTAGAAGGTACCGGCAGTATGGTATTGGACAGGGAGAATAAAATTGCCTATGCCTGCCTGTCGCCAAGAACAGACATAGAAGTATTGACTTTATTTTGCGAGGAAACAGGCTATAAGGCAATTACATTCGATGCATTTGATGAACGTGGTATGGCCATTTATCACACCAACGTGCTGATGGGGATAGGCAGTAAATTTGCTGTAGTTTGCCTGGATAGCATTACTAATAAACAGGAACAGGATGAAGTAACAGCCTCTTTTAAAACAACCCATAAAGAGATCATCCCCATATCGTTTGATCAAATGAATCACTTTGCAGGTAACCTATTGGAAGTTAAAAGCAAAACAGGTGAAACCCTGATCGTAATGTCACAAACAGCTTTTCAATCATTAAATGAGCAACAGAAAGCCGCACTATCAAAATATGGCAAACTGGTTTATGCTGATATAAATACGATAGAAAAAGTCGGCGGCGGTAGCGCAAGGTGCATGATGGCGGAGGTGCATTTACCGACTGTCTGAACCATGATTTATAGGATTAAGAGATTTACCTGATGCATTATTATCCTATTAATCCGTTAAATCTGCTTAATCAAGGTTCAGACAAATAACAAATTACATTTCAACTATAAAATTTCTGTTAACAAATAGCGTTTAATTCCGTTTAAAAATTACATTTTTGCCAAAATTTTAAATAATGCAGAGTTACCAGGAATTTCTTGATCTGAGTGTTGGCTTTCCGCAGGATGGCTTCGAGATCATTGAGGATGAATTATATTTCCATGATCTGAATTTGATGGAGATGATAGAGACGTATGGCACTCCCTTGCGTTTTACTTACCTGCCCATTATTTCTAAAAAGATACAACAGGCAAAATTGCTGTTTCAGCAGGCTATTGTTAAAAACAATTATCGCGGCAGCTATAAATATTGTTATTGCACCAAAAGCTCGCACTTTAAGCATATTGTTGAAGAAGCGCTTAAAAACGATATTCATATAGAAACGTCGTCGGCTTTTGATATGCCAATGATTGATGCACTGGAGAAAAAAGGTTCACTAACCAAGGATGTAACTGTAATATGCAATGGTTTTAAAACCTTTCAATACAAAACCTATATTATTGATATGCTCCATGATGGATTTAAAAACATCATCCCGGTATTAGATAATAAAGAGGAGTTTAACCTTTATGATGATGAGGTTGAATTATCCACCCCTTGTAATTTAGGTATCCGCATAGCGGCTGAAGAACAGCCAGATTCGCAGTTTTACACCTCGCGTTTGGGGATCCGTATGGAGGACATTATCGACTTTTATTATAACAAGATCGAACCAAACCCAAATTTCAAGTTAAAGCTGCTGCATTTTTTCATCAACTCCGGTATATCTGACACACCCTATTACTGGAACGAGCTGGAGAAATACGTTACCCTGTACTGCAAGCTCAAAAAGATAAACCCCGACCTGGATACATTGGATATTGGCGGCGGTATGCCGTTTAAAGATTCGCTGGTATTTGATTTCGATTATGAATACATGGTGAACGAAATTGTGAGTCGTATCAAAGAAATTTGTGCCGATAACGATACCGAGGAACCGGATATCATTACCGAATTTGGTAAATATACGGTTGCCGAAGCTTCAGGCATTTTATACAAAGTATTGGGCCGCAAACAACAAAATGATCGCGAAAAATGGTTAATGCTGGATGGTTCATTTATTACCAACCTGCCGGATGTTTGGGCGCTAAATCAAAAATATATTTTACTACCGGTTAATAACTGGGATTCTGAATACGAGCGGGTTAACCTGGGCGGGATTACCTGCGATGGCCAGGATTACTATAACCAGGAAGCACACATGAACAGTGTGTTTATGCCAAAAACACGTAAAGTACAATACCTGGGTTTCTTTAACACAGGGGCTTACCAGGAAGTATTAAGCGGCTACGGTGGCATACATCATTGCCTGTTGCCGTCGCCAAAGCATGTTATCATTCGCCGCAACCGCGATGAGACATTTAACTTTGAAGTATTTGGCGAGGAGCAGAATAGTAAGCAGGTATTGAAGATACTGGGCTACACTACTTAACCATCATGTCATTTCGAACGATAGCGAGAAATCTATACATATACTCGGTAGACTTTGCTTGTGTATAGATTTCTCCCGGTGGTCGAAATGACATTTTATTTCCCACCAAACAACCCGAATTTCAAAATACAATAAAGGGCCCTTACACCATCCCTCCATCCTATCTTTTTACCTTCGTCATAAGTACGGCCGTAGTACGATATGCCTACCTCATAAATGCGTATTTTGGGTATGCGCGCTATTTTCTGGGTTATTTCCGGCTCAAAGCCAAAACGTTTTTCAGTCAAGTGTATAGACTGAATAATTTTAGTGTTAAACAATTTATAACAGGTTTCCATATCGGTTAAATTCAGGTTGGAGAACATGTTTGATGCAAAGGTTAACCAGCGGTTTCCTATGGTATGCCAAAAAAACAATATCCGGTGCGGATTGCTGCCCATAAACCTGGACCCATATACCACATCGGCAAACCCACCCAAAACAGGTTTTAAGAGGTCATTATATTCTTCAGGGTCATATTCCAAATCCGCATCCTGTATAATCAGGTAATCTCCTGTAGCTTTTGAGATACCGGTATGTAAAGCTGCCCCTTTGCCCTTATTAAACTCATGTTCATAATATTGGATATTTAATTCGGGATTAGCTAATTGGTAACCGGCTATGGCTTCGGCAGTATGGTCTGTAGAGCAATCATTGACAATTATTAGTTCCTTTTTAATATTATTGATTAGTTGAACAGATTTTATCTTATTCAATATTAAGTGAATGGTATTGGCCTCATTATAAGCAGGAATAACAATTGATAATTTTTCTATCTCCATATTAATTTGTGGTTGTGAGCAATATCTGGCTGCAAATTGATGAAATAATACAATAAATATGGCAAATAATACAAAACTTTATTTGTAACAACTTAAATAGACAATGATTATATTGGCTGATAGATTAACCTATTACAACTATGCTTGAACAATACGACCTGCACAATTTATTGGTGTTGGATATAGAAACCGTACCTCAATACCGTACTTACGACCAGGTACCGGATCATCTAAAGAAACTTTGGGAACTAAAAACATTAAACCAGCGCAAGGAAGAAACAGCAGAAGAATTTTATGGCCGCGCGGGTATATGGGCCGAATTTGGTAAAATCATCTGTATTTCTGTAGGCATATTCACAAGCGGAAAAAATACCGGGTTGCGTATAAAATCATTTGCATCACATGATGAAAAAGAATTATTAGAGAAATTTTCGGCTATGTTAGCCGGTCAGCCGGCAAGTTTGATTTTATGCGCGCATAATGGCAAAGAGTTTGATTTCCCATACATCTGTCGCCGGATGCTGATCAACGGATTAAAGTTCCCCTCACAGTTGGAGATCTCGGGCAAAAAGCCTTGGGAAATTAATCACCTGGATACCATGGAACTTTGGAAATTTGGTGATTATAAAAATTACACCTCGCTAAATCTGCTCACCACTGTTTTTAATATACCTACGCCAAAAGATGATATTGACGGCAGCATGGTTGGTCACGTTTACTGGAATGAGAACCAACTGGAACGCATTTGCACCTATTGCCAAAAAGACGTGGTGGCTACAGCTCAATTATTGCGGCGGTATCGGGGTGAGGAATTGATTACGGAGGATTATATAACTATAGTTGGGTAAGTTATAATGCGAAAGTCGGAATGCCAATTGCGGATTGGTTAATGTAAATTGTAGTAATAAAAGTATCCTAATTATATAAAAAATCATTATGCACCCTGTAAACGACCTTAAAATCAGAACTAAGACTTTCGCGCTTAATATTATTAAATTAGTTAAATCGATACCAGAAGACAGAATTGGTAGAGTAATTGGAAATCAAATCTTACGATCAGGAACATCTGTTGCCGCAAATTATCGATCAGCCTGTAAGGCTCGTTCCAAGGCCGATTTTATTTCGAAAATTACGATCGTCGAAGAAGAAGCTGACGAAACGACACTTTGGTTAGAATTAATAATGGAATCAGAAACACTAAACAACAACCTTACAAAAATCTTACGTAAAGAAGCAAATGAGCTGACTGCAATATTTACAAGCTCAGGAAAAACGCCGAAAGAAAATAACCTAAAGAAAAAGTGATAAAAATAAAAGAAAGAAGCTTCGGCCTCTGAATTAAATTTCCTTATTAAAACTTGCGTAATTGGCTTTCCTATTTCCGCATTTAAAAATTTCTCATTAAAAACTTCCGCAATCCACATTCCGATTTCCGCATTTAAAAAACCCGTACCTTTGCATAAATACATATTATGTCTAAAAATAAAAAAAGTTCAACTATCGACCAGGTACTTACCCAAATGGTGCTGGATATATTTGAACAAAATGGAAATACCCCACTGAATTATAAGCAGGTATCGGCAAAATTAAATGTGCGCGATCCTGATGCAAAATACACCATACTCGATATTTTAAAGGAAGAAGCTTTTAAACAGGTTTTAAAAGAAGTTTCTCCCGGAAAGTTCAAATTATTGGAACTAAAAACCTTTGTTGAGGGAATAGTTGATCTAACAAATGACGGATCTGCCTTTATCGTTACCGATGATGAAGCAGAAAGCGACATTTTTGTCGCTCCCCGCAAATTACGTAATGCACTAAACGGCGACCGTGTTAGGGTTTATGTCTACGCCATAAGTAAGGGAAAACGCAAGGAAGGTGAAGTAATTGAAATATTGCAGCGTGCAAAAATGGAGTTTACGGGTATCGTAAAACTCTCCGACCGTTTTGCCTTTTTCATTCCCGACGACCGTAAAATGATGCATGATATTTTTATTCCGATCTCTGGTTTAAACGGGGCGAAGAACGGAATAAAAGCGATTGCAGAAATTACCGACTGGCCGGCCGGCGCCAAAAATCCAATTGGCCGCATTAAACAAGTATTAGGCGTACAAGGCGAGAATGATACCGAAATGAATGCCATCCTTGCGGAATATGGCTTCCCCCTCTCTTTTCCACCCGAAGTTGAACATGATGCCGAAGCAATATCAGATGTTATAACTCCGCAGGAAATAGCAAAAAGGCGCGATTTTAGAAATGTTACTACTTTTACTATTGATCCGTTTGATGCCAAAGATTTCGACGATGCTTTGTCGTTTAAAGTTCTGGAAAATGGCAACTACGAAGTCGGGGTTCACATTGCGGATGTATCACATTATATCATCCCCGATTCACCCCTTGACAAAGAAGCATTTGACCGTGGCACATCTGTTTATTTGGTAGACAGGGTAATACCAATGCTGCCTGAACGATTATCTAACGGTTTATGCTCCCTGCGCCCAAAGGAAGATAAACTTTGTTTTGCAGCTGTATTTGAGCTGGATGAGGAAGCACGTATCATTAATGAATGGTATGGTAAAACCATTATTCATTCGGACAGGCGCTTTACTTACGAAGAAGTGCAGGAAGTAATTGAAAACCAGGCAGGTGATTTTGACAAGGAGATACTAAAACTAAACGCACTGGCTTACAAACTGCGTGAACGTAAATTCAAAAATGGCGCTATCAGCTTTGAAACTACCGAAGTTAAATTTAAGCTGGATGAAAACGGTAAACCCATTGGTGTTTACGTTAAAGAACGTAAGGACGCCCACAAATTAATTGAAGATTTTATGCTGCTTGCCAACCGTAAGGTAGCCGAATTTGTAAGCAATAAAGGCAAAGGCAAGCATAAATACACTTTTGTTTACCGGGTGCATGATTCGCCAAAGCCCGAGTCGTTAGCTAATTTTGCACAGTTTGCCGCCAGGTTTGGGTATAAAATCAATACCAAATCAGACAAGGAAACCGCAAAATCCCTCAACTATTTAATGGAAGATGTGGAAGGCAAGAAAGAACAAAACGTATTGACCCATTTGGCCATCCGTTCAATGGCTAAAGCCATTTATACCACTAAAAGCAGCAGTCACTATGGCTTGGCTTTTGATCATTATACCCACTTCACCTCTCCTATTCGTCGGTACCCTGATGTAATGGTGCATCGCCTGTTATTTCATTATTTAAATGGCGGTCAGTCGGTTAGCGCCGAGCATTACGAAAAACTTTGCCAGTATAGTTCGCAAATGGAGAAAAAAGCTGCTGATGCAGAACGTGCATCTATCAAATACAAACAGGCCGAATATTTAAAAGACCAGGTGGGTAGTATTTACAGCGGTGTAATTTCGGGTGTTACCGAATGGGGAATGTATGTGGAGATCATTGAAAATAAATGCGAAGGTATGATACGGCTTCGTGATATCTCGGATGATTTTTATACTTTAGACGAGAAAAATTATGCGATAATCGGCCAGCGCAAAAAGAAGGTTTACCAGCTGGGTGATGAGGTGCAAATCCGGGTAAAAAATGTTGACCTGACCAAAAAGCAAATTGATTTTTCGTTAGTACAGTGATAGTGAATAAAGTTGCAAAGGCTGTAGAAGTTGAAGTAGTTGTAAGCTAAATAATTTACAACACTTACAACATTTACAACACCTTCAACTAAAACAACAAATGAAGAAATTAGAAGAGTTACAGGAAATTATAAGCGATGCCGTTACCAGGCTAAGCTTTCCTATTCATCCTGCTGAATTATACGAGCCCATAAGCTATATCTTATCCATTGGTGGTAAAAGAATGCGCCCTGCGCTTCTTTTAATGGCCTGCGACTTGTTCGGAGGTGATGTAGATGATGCGTTGGCGCCCGCATTGGCTATAGAAGTGTTTCATAACTTCACACTGATGCATGATGATATAATGGATAATGCACCATTGCGCCGCGGCCGAACAACGGTACATGAACGTTGGAACAAAAACGTTGCCATATTATCGGGCGACGTGATGCTGATTGAAGGCTACAAACTTATGATGCAGGTAAAAGATCATTTACTGCGTCAGATATTGGATATTTTTAACAATACCGCTGTAGGTGTATGCGAGGGCCAGCAAATTGATATGGAGTTTGAGCAACGTAATAATGTTGCCATTAACGAGTACATTAACATGATCCGCTTAAAAACTGCCGTAGTATTAGGTGGGGCGTTAAAAATAGGTGCCTTAATTGGTGGGGCTGAATTGAAAGATGCCGATCTGCTTTGTGATTTTGGCGAGCACCTGGGTATCGCATTCCAATTGCAGGATGATATACTGGATGTTTACGGCGACCCGGAAAAGTTTGGCAAGCAGGTAGGTGGCGATATTATCTCCAACAAAAAAACCTATCTCCTCATCAAAGCATTGGAACTGGCAAAAGACCATCGCGCAGTTGAACTCAATTCATTGCTTAACAATAAGCAATTCGACAACATGGAGAAAGTAAGGGCCGTAACCGATATCTATAATAGCCTTAATGTGCGCCAATATGCGGACACCGAAATGCAGGAATATGCCGATAAAGCCTTCAAAGCATTAGATGCAATCAATCTGCCGGATGAGCATAAACAATATTTACGAGATTTTGCTGATGGATTAATGGTGAGAGAAAATTAGTAACTTTATATTGTAAGCCTAACCTGATCCCTATTTTGGGCTATTTAATTAAGCAATATATTATGAAAACGTTTTTATTAACCATCATTGCTATTGTTTTTTCGTCAGTTCTCTATGCGCAAGAGACAAACACAGTTAAATATGCTGAGGAAGATAAAATATACACTACCCCTGTTGAAGTAATGCCGCAATATCGTGGCGGCGAAGAAAGTCTTTATTTCAGGTTAGAACATATCCGCTACATTTTTGAGGACCGGATGAAAAATATCCAGGGAAAAGTGCTGGTCATGTTTGTCGTCGAAAAAGACGGCAGCATCAGCAATGTAAAAATGGTGCACGGCCTCACAGAAAAACAGGATAATGAGGTGGTAAGAGTTGTTACCAATTTACGCCGCTGGAAACCCGGTATGCAGGACGGTAAACCGGTAAGAGTACAAATGTCCATCCCGATAGATTTTAAACTGGTAAAATCATAAAATTCCCACCATATAAAACAACTGAACTTGACGTATGCGTAAACTCCTGATTCTTGCTGCATTGATTCTTGCCGACCAGCTAACACAAGCACAAAAACTTAAAACCTTAACCAGCGGCGGTAAATTAAAACCGGAACAGGCTATAATGGATATACGGCATTATACGATCGCTTTGAATGTCGACCCTGCGCAAAGATCAATAGATGGTTACACTACGGTTGATATGATAACGTCACAGCCAACAATGGTAATTTTATTAGATCTGCTGGACTCATTTAAAGTGAGTAAAATATTGGTAAACAATAAACCACAGGTTTTTGATTACAAAAACGATATGCTCACCATCAATATGGATAAAGAGCTGCCTGCGGGTAAAGCAAGTGTCCAGGTGTTTTATGGTGGCAAACCACATGTTGCCCGCAGACCACCCTGGGACGACGGCTTTATATGGAAAACCGATTCACTGGGCCACCCGATAGTGGAAATTACAGCCGAGGCAGCTGGCGGGAAATTATATTTTCCGTGTAAGGATAATCCGTCCGACGAACCGAACGAAGGCGTTGACATGATCATTACCGTTCCGAAGGGACTGGTAGTAGCCGGGCCGGGTTTGATGGTGAGTACCACTAAAAAAGGCGACAAAGCTACTTTTCACTGGAAAACCAACTATACCATTAATAACTACAGCATCGTTTTTGATGTGGCCGATTACGCAATTGTAACCCGCGAATATACCAGTGTGGAGGGCCGCAAGGTACCGATGCAGTTTTTTGTATGGAAGTATCATGAAAACAAAGCTGCTTATCACCTGCAATTGCTGGAGAAATTTGCACACGAACAGGAGAAGTATTTAGGAGAATACCCGTGGGCTAAAGAAAAAATAGGCATTGTGGAAACAACACACCTGGGCATGGAACATGAAATGATGAACGCCTACGGTAATAAATTCAAGTACACTAAAATTGGCGGCGAAGACTATGACGACCTGATGCATCATGAATTTAGTCACGAATGGTGGGGCAATAAAGTTACCGCCAAAGATTGGGCAGATTATTGGATACATGAAGGCATTGGCACGTACGCCGATGCATTATACATTCGTGAATATGCCGGTGAAGACGCTTATATCAAACACTTCCAGCAAACTGCACCCGGCTTTGGCAATCAAATACCTGTTGTGTTAGGGAAAGACCTGGATGAAGAGGCTGCATACAACAACGATATTTATGGAAAAGGCGCGTTCTTTATGCATACCCTGCGTTATGTGATCGGCGACGACATCTTCTTCCCTACGCTTAAAGGGTTTGTAACCTCCCCTAAATACACCTATGATAACATGGTTACCACCGAGGATGTGGAACAATATTTTAGCGAAAAGTCGGGAATGAATCTCAAGCCATTGTTTGACCTGTATATATATTCTGTCAATAAACTGGAAGTACACGTTCAGCAAAAGCGTAATAATACCTATTTGATCCAATTGCAAAATATGAGCATGCCGTTGCCGATGGATATTACCACCGATGCCGGCACCAAGCGAATACTGGTAGATACCAAAGGCGTTACCGTAACCAGCAAAACCCTGCCGGTGATTGATGCGAATACGTATTATTTGAAAAAGATAATTATTGAATAACCTAATAAGCTGTAATTTCGAGCGACAGTGAGAAATGACAATTTTTTAAACAGAAAAGCCCTTCCTGATAAATCAGGAAGGGCTTTTCAATATAACTTTCGCTAATTACTCAGCTGCAGCTTCTTCGCTATCGGCAGCTTTCTTTTTAGGAGCTGCTTTCTTTTTTGGTGCGGCAGCTTCTTCGGCTACCGGTGCTGCTGTTTCTGCAACGGGCTCGGCTGTTACAGCTTCTGCTACCGGCGCTTTTTCAACAACTGGTTTTGCTGCTGCTTTAGCGGCAGGTTTTGGTGCCTCAACTGCTGCAACAGGTGCAGTTTCGAAAGGAATTACCGATACGTATGAACGGTTATCAGCCTTTTTCTTGAAAACTACTTCGCCTTCAATTAAAGCGAATAAAGTATGATCTCTGCCGATACCTACGTTAAGGCCCGGATTGTGCTTGGTACCACGCTGACGTACGATGATATTACCTGCAATTGCCGGCTGACCACCAAATATCTTGATACCTAAACGTTTGCTATGTGACTCGCGGCCGTTTCTGGAACTACCGGCCCCTTTTTTGTGTGCCATTTCTTATATCTTTATGATCCCGACTTTAGTCGGGGTCGATTTAAACTTAATTATAATGTGATCCCTGTGATCTCGATCTTGGTGAATTGCTGACGGTGACCGTTTTTCTTTTTGTAACCTTTTCTTCTTTTCTTTTTGAAGATAATTACTTTATCACCTTTTAAATGAGACAGGATCTTAGCTGATACCGTAGCCTTTTTCAAATCAGAACCTAATTTGAATTTACCTTCGTTTTCTGCTAACAACACATTGTCAAATTCAATACTAGCGCCTTCATCTCCCTGTAATCTGTGTACAAAGATCTGCTGGTCTTTAGCAACTTTAAATTGCTGTCCGGCTATACTTACTATTGCGTACATGGTTTGTTAATTAATGTTTTAAATTTCGAGGTGCAAATATAGGGCATTCAATCGTAATAAACAACACACCTGCTATTTTTTCTCCCTTGCCTCGGCCTCATCCAAAATCTTTTGAATTTCTTTAATCACCATTCCGTCGGCTTCCACCAGTTTTTGCGGGCCATCATATGCCTTATCATACCAAACCTTTTTGCTTTTGCGCTTATAATTAAAGGCGATATAATAATGCAGTGGCTTATTTCCTGCGGCATCTACAGAATCTTTGGCGTTTACCTGGTTTTCCGGGAAATCCCAAAAACCAAGGTCGGCTACTTTATGGTGGAGGTAGGATAATTCGAGCTCGGTTAGGTGCAGTTTTTTCGTCACCAACGAATCTTTCGCATTCACATATTGATAGATCCCGGTTTTTGAATCGTATTTATTTACCAGGCTGTCGCCGGGTCCGTACTGGAACTGCATAGATACAAACTCCGTAAATTTATACGGCGCATTTTTCAAAACCATACTATAGTAATATACACAGTACAGGAAAAACGGCACGATTACACACAACCCAAGGAATATTTTTTTAAAGCGATCAGACATTGTTTAATTATTGAATTATTGAATTATTGATTTACTGAATTATTGATTAATTATTTGAGTTTTTAAATATTGTATTTTTTTATTTCTTTGCCGATACAGTTTTTCGGGACGCGGATGCAATTTTAAGAATTTGATTTCCTTCATCAACTAAATAATTTAGGTCTGATTTATTTACAACCTCGGCCTCTATCAATACTTCCATCCAAAATACCGATTCATCCGCTTCTTCAACTACGGTTGAAAGTTTAGAATGAAACTCAGCTTTCGATCTTGCGCGGCATGCGGCCCGATAATTAGCTCCCACAGAAGATGATGATCTTAATAATTGCCTGCCGATAATTTTTGCTTCTTCAGTTTTTGGTAATGTCCTAAAAAATTTAATATTATCAACTACAAACCTCTTTGTTCTTGTTTTAAACATTTCGGCGAAGTCTATTCTATCATTTTCCATTTAATGCAGAATTTAATATAGTTATAAATAGATTAAAAAAATCAATAATTCGATAATTCAATAACTCAACATTACTCTAATTCTCCCTCCCATTTACTCACCACCCCTGTAGCAATCGCATTACCTAATACATTTGTAGCCGATCTTCCCATATCTAATATCGGGTCAATGCCAATCAGCAATGCTAAACCAGCCTCCGGTATATTAAACATCGCCAAAGTACCGGCAATTACCACCAGCGCGGCGCGTGGTACACCCGCTACACCCTTACTGGTTAACATCAGTATCAGCAGCATAGATAACTGGCGGTCGAAGGACAAGTGCATATTGTACGACTGCGCTAAAAACAACGAAGCAAAGGTCATATACATCATGGAGCCGGTCAGGTTAAACGAATAGCCCAGCGGTAATACAAAGCTTACGATCTTATTACTGCAGCCAAAGCGCTCCATCTCTAACAATACCTTTGGATAGGCCGCCTCGCTGGTTGATGTGCTGAAAGCGATCAGCACCGCGTCTTTTATGCTGCTAACCAAACCAAATACACGTTTGCGCAATACAAAGTATCCGGCAAGGATGATGATTAACCATAAAATGATCAATGAAAAATAAAACTCGCTGATAAAAATAGCATAGGTCGATAATATCCCCAATCCTTGTTTAGCTACAATGGCAGCAATAGCCCCAAAGACCGCCAGCGGAGCAAGTTGCATTACCGAGCCGGTTATCTTTAAAATAACGTGCGATATAGCATCCATTGCCTTTATTACAATCTCGCCCTTCTCACCTATCGCGGCTGTGGCCACGCCAAAAAACAAGGCAAATACTACTATTTGCAATATCTCATTGTTCGACATGGCCTCGAAAATACTTTTCGGGAAAACATGCCCGATAAACTCTTTTAACGATAGTGATGTAGCTTTAATACCCGTAGCTAAATTATTATCAGGCAACATCAGGTGCATCGCCTTTCCCGGTTCAAATAAATTAACCAGTATCATACCCAACGCTAAAGAAATAAGGGTAGCACACAAAAACCAAAGCAAGGTGCGCCCCCCAATACGGCCCACGGCTTTTATATCGCCAACCTTAG
>Ga0207009_1101_pt1 | contig 14550 bp, 12 predicted proteins | sample Alteio_BWMinCont_81_FD_153479 | JGI IMG/M metagenome (GOLD analysis project Ga0207009, IMG submission 153479) | Enriched cells from forest soil in Barre Woods Harvard Forest LTER site, Petersham, Massachusetts, United States -... | ecosystem: Environmental > Terrestrial > Soil > Temperate forest >... | reverse complement strand
ACCGACCAGCTTTTTGCCTGCCAGATGCCAAATTTGGGATTAAATGGTAAGCCTGTAATTACTACCTTTACCCTGAATGAATTGTTAGAACGATTTGAAAAATAAGCTACCCTTTTAAAATTACTGTTATACGCATATGCAATCTCCTTTCGCCAATGTTCCGCCGGTTGTAAAAAACCTGCTTATTATTAATATCATCTGCTTTTTGCCGTCTTTATTTTACAGCCATAATTTTAGTGGCGATACCGACCCTATAGCTTCGCTTTTTGGCGTGTATTACTTTAATTCGCCTAACTTTAGAGTATGGCAGCCTATAACTTACATGTTTGTACATGGCGGTTGGGCGCATATCTTCTTCAATATGTTTGCCTTATATTCTTTTGGCGGTGCGGTAGAATACCTGATGGGATCTAAACGTTTTTTGAATTTTTATTTCATCTGCGGTTTGGGCGCCATTGCCTTACAAATGCTGGTGCAGGCGTATGAGGTACACGCCGCTACCGGTGGTTTTACCATACCTATGAATTACGCTACTAATGACCCTGCCGTTATTGCTAAATTACAGGCAATTTATGGTGCACCAATGGTTGGCGCTTCCGGGTCAATATTTGGGGTGCTGATAGCCTTCGGCATGATCTACCCTAATGCTGAATTGATGATCTTATTTATCCCGGTACCGGTTAAAGCAAAATATATCATTCCGGTATATGTTATATTTGAGTTGTTTTTAGGCGTCGGCCAGTTTGGGGGGGATAATGTAGCGCATTTCGCGCATTTGGGCGGGGCACTATTGGGATTTATATTTGTAAAACTATGGCACTTGCAGGGACCCAAATACTATAACTAAACCCCATAATAATCGTTAGGTTGTTATATGAACATATTTTGGCAAAACATTTATTATAAAACATTTAAATCCAGCAGTAAATTATACCTGCTGATAGCCATCAATGTGGTTGTTTTTTTAGCCACCAATGTACCGGGCATAATAGCCGGGCTGTTTATACGCGGGGATTTCATCACCTCCTTTTTTTACGAATATCTGGCGCTGCCCTCCTACCTGCCCAAACTGCTTACCCGCTTCTGGACACCGCTTACCTACATGTTTATGCATGCCGGCATTTTACACATCCTGTTTAATATGCTATGGCTGTTTTGGATGGGACAGATATTTGAAGAGTTTTTGGGCAACAAACGCGTTGTAGGATTATACCTGTTAGGCGGCCTGTCGGGTGCATTTTTATTTATTGTGTCCTACAATATTTTCCCGGCATTTACCGAAAGCGGCGCTTTGTTAACCAGCAGAGCCATCGGAGCATCAGCGAGTGTTATGGCTGTCATTGCTGCGGCTGCTACCATAGTGCCTGATTATACGGTAATGCTATTTGGTATCATACCCATAAAATTAAAATGGATTGCCATATTTTATGTGGCGATGGGTTTTTGGGGGATTACCGGGCCAAATGCCGGCGGGGAAATTGCTCATTTAGGTGGCGCTTTGTTTGGGTTTACCTATGTTAAACAACTACAAAAAGGCAACGATTGGATAGCCTCAATAAGCGGTTTATTTAAGCGAAAATCAAAATTAAAAGTAGTTTCTACTAACCGGGACAGAAACTCAAATGATACCCCACGTCAGGAAGATGTGGACAGGATACTGGATAAAATCTCAAAAACCGGCTACGAAAACCTGAGCAAGCAGGAAAAAGAAATATTATTTCGCGCAAGCAAAAAATGAAGGCTAACAAAAGGCTAACCCTTATTGATAAATTTTTTTTATGGGTTAACTATGCGCTGGCTATCGCGTTACTAATCAGCTACCTGGCGCCTGTTACCGACCCTCGAAAATTTTGGATCGTCGCGTTTTTTGGCTTAGCTTACCCTCCTTTGATACTTTGCAATGCATTGCTAATCGTTTACTGGTCTTTTCGTCAAAAATGGTATTTCCTGATATCCGCCTTCTGTATGCTTTGCGGGCTGGGGGTGCTAAATAACAATATTGGCTTCCATACCGGCAACGATGTTCAAAAACAACCGGACCAGGGCATCCGGATGATGACTTATAATGTTCATAATTTTAAAAAATTCGGCTCCAACAAAGATATATCCACCAAGCATGAAATATTGGAAATGATTGCCGAGCAACACCCGGACGTTATCGGGTTCCAGGAGTTTTATTCGCGCAAAAAGGGCCAATATGATATGGTTGATTCTATTAGAAAGATCATCAGACTGGATAACTATTATCTTGAGGCCCTTCAATCTAACAACGATGAAGCTATTGGCATGGCCATTTTCTCAAAGTTTCCTATCCAGAATAAAGGACTTATCCGCCTATCCGATGAGCCCGGCAGCTTAAACCAATGCTTATATGTTGATGTAAAGAAAAATGATAAAGTATTCAGGGTATATAGCATTCACCTGCAATCCATTCAGTTTGAACCACAGGATTATAAATACCTGGACACCGTATCTAAAAGCGGACCCGACATGCATTCAACCATGCGCCTGGGCGGCAAATTAAAACATGCGTTTTTAAAACGGGCCGAACAGGTATTCAAGATAAAGGCCCATGCCGCACAATGCCCTTATCCCTATATCATATCCGGCGATTTTAATGATACGCCTACCTCATTCGCGGTTAATAAAATGGCTAAAGGATTAAAAAATGCTTTCAGCGAAAAGGGTTGGGGCCTGGGACGCACCTATAACGGCGATTTCCCCAATTACCAGATAGATTATATTATGGCTACCCCGCAATTTAATATAGCCAATTACCATATTATTGAAAAAAAATTGTCAGACCATTTTCCCGTAGTAAGTGATTTGGTTCTTAAATAGTTATAAAGGTTGGAGAAGTTGTAAGAGTTGTAAATGTTTATAACGTCATAATAGCCCTTTTAACTCAATAAGTATTAACTTTTACAACCATATATAGCCCTTACAACCTTTACAACTTAATACAAATTTGTAAGTTTGCGCACATGAAACAAGATTTGTTTGTTTACAACACTTTAACCCGTAAAAAGGAAAAATTTATACCGCTTAATCCACCGCATGTAGGCATGTACGTATGCGGGCCCACTGTTTATAGTGATGTGCATTTAGGCAATTGCCGCACCTATATTTCTTTTGATTTGATTTTCAGATACCTTACTCAAATTGGTTATAAGGTACGTTATGTGCGTAATATTACCGATGCCGGCCATTTGGAAGGCGATAACGGCGACCAGGGAGAAGATAAAATATCAAAAAAAGCAAAAATCGCACAACTGGAGCCGATGGAAATTGTACAAAAGTACACTGTGGGCTTTCATGAAGTGTTACAAATATTTAATGTTTTGCCGCCAAGCATTGAGCCCACAGCAACCGGTCACATTATTGAACAGATAGAATTAGTAAAAGAGATATTAGCCAGCGGCTTTGCTTACGAGGTAAACGGCTCGGTTTATTTTGATGTTGAAAAGTATAATAAATCAGAGGATTATGGTATTTTGAACGGCCGTAACCTGGAAGATATGCTGAATAATACCCGCAGCCTGGGCGGCCAGGAAGAAAAACGCGGAAAACTTGACTTTGCCTTATGGATAAAAGCCAAGCCCGAACACCTGATGAAATGGCCATCGCCGTGGAGCGTGGGTTTTCCCGGGTGGCATTTGGAATGTTCGGCAATGAGCCATAAATACCTGGGCGAACAGTTTGATATTCATGGCGGGGGTATTGACCTGATGCCTACGCATCATACCAACGAGATTGCGCAAAATATGGCCTGTTACGGGAAGGACCCGGCAAACTATTGGGTGCATACCAATATGTTGACGGTTAACGGGCAAAAAATGTCAAAATCATTAGGTAATAGTTTTTTACCGCATGAGCTTTTTACTGGCAATCATTCTATACTGGACAGGGGCTATAGCCCAATGACTGTTCGTTTTTTCATGCTACAGGCACATTATCGCAGTACGCTTGATTTTGGTAATGAAGCAATGGAAGCCTCTGAAAAAGGATTTAAAAGATTAATGAGCGCGATTGGTTTATTGGGTGGATTAAAGGCAGGCAATACAACTGAAGTGGAGATCGAACCGTTAACACAACGTTGTTATGCGGCGATGGATGATGATTTTAACAGCCCGGTTTTAATTGCCGAGCTTTTTGAAGCCGTACGCATTATTAATTCTGTACATGACGGCAAGTTGAAGATAGATGAGAATAATTTGCAGCAATTAAAAAACACGATACAGCTATTTGTGTTTGATATTTTGGGATTAAAAGATGAACAAGCCGCAAATGACGACCTGCCTAAAGTATTGAACTTCATTGTTGATTTAAGAAGCGAAGCTAAAAGCAACCATGACTATGCTACGTCTGATAAAATAAGGGATGGACTGCAAAAAATTGGCTTCCAGCTAAAAGATAGTAAAGAAGGTACCAACTGGGGTAAAATTTAATACAAAAAATTACGTTACATCATTTATAAAATAAAACTATTAGCTGTAATAGCTAAACCAAAAGCCGAATAACCAACATAAATAGATTACTAAATTTATTAAAATCTTATCATGAGCATGAAAAATTTAATACTTACTGCTATACTTTTAACTGGCTATACCACATCGGTATTTGCACAAACTCCAGCTGTTTCTATTAGTAAAGTGGTTAGTACCGAAGAAAGCTTTAATAAACTGGTTGCACGTAAAGGAATAAAAGACGCGTTTTTAGAAGTTGCTGATCCGGAGGGCATTGTATTTAAACCCAATGTCGTAAAAATTAGTGATTTTTATACCAATATTCAAAAACAAGAGGGTACGCTTAAATGGGAGCCTAAATTCGGCCGCATCTCGGCAGCCGGCGATCTTGCTTTTACTGCCGGCCCCTATGTTTATCAAAACGGGAAAAGTGATGACGACAAGGTATTTGGCGATTATGTCTCTATCTGGCGCGCAGATGCAGACAATAAATTAAAGTTATTAGTCGACCTGGGCGTACAGCACCCCGAAGCGGAACAGGAGGCCACAACTGATTTGAAGGAGCCAAATCTTACTAAAAAAGTTGAGGTCAGTAAAGATCCTTTTAATGGTAAAAATGTAATTGTGGTTACTGATAAGGACCTGAACCATTCGTTAACCTTATCTACATTAGCCGCATATAAAGAGTTTTTAAGTCCCGAAGGGCGCTATTATTTTCCCGGGTTTGAACCTATGACCGGCCAGGACAAAATATTAAAGTTCATTGATAATGAAGCAATAACCATCAGTGCCGAAACCATTAATGCAGGACGCTCGTTAAGCAATGACCTGGCCTATAGCTATGGCCGTGCACGCATTAAAAAAGGCAATATCGTAAGCAACTACTACTACGTACGTATCTGGGAAATTGACAGCGCGCATAAATGGAATATTTTACTGGAAGCATTTTCGGCAATTGAGAATGAGTAATGGAGATTAGAGATTAGGAAATCATTACATAACGCAAAAGGCCTTGTAAGTTTAGCTTACAAGGCCTTTTGCATAGTATATTTTACCTTCAACAACAGGCCTAATCTCTAATTAACTAATCTCCAATCACTAAAACAACTGCTCAATAATATCATCTGTTGATAAGCCGTCCGCTTCCGCATGATAGCTGCGTACGATACGATGGCTTAAAATTGATTTAGCAACCGCCTGTACATCTTCAATATCAGGAGAGTATTTGCCATTGATAACCGCGTGGCATTTTGCGCCCAAAATTAAAAATTGTGACGCACGCGGGCCGGCGCCCCAGTTTAATAAACGTTTAACCTGGGGCGCGGCAAATTCACCATCGGGGCGGGTTTTTGCAACCAACTTTACAGCATACTCCAGTACATGATCAGTAACCGGTATATTTCGTACCAGTTGCTGGAAATAGATGATCTGCTCGGCATTTAACTGTTTATTTACTTCGCTTGTAACAGTACCGGTAGTGTTTTTTACGACCAGTATTTCTTCTGCAAATGAGGGGTAGTCCAGCGTCACCTTAAACATAAAACGGTCCAGCTGCGCCTCGGGTAACGGATAGGTTCCTTCCTGCTCAATCGGGTTCTGCGTAGCCAGTACAAAAAATGGGCGGGCAAGCTTGTGGGTAACCCCCGCGGCTGTTACCGCTTTTTCCTGCATCGCTTCCAACAGTGCGGCTTGTGTTTTAGGCGGGGTTCTGTTTATTTCATCTGCCAGGATGATATTTGAAAATACCGGTCCCGGTATAAATTTAAAGCTTCTGTCCTCGCCCAAAATTTCCGACCCAATAATGTCTGACGGCATCAGATCCGGGGTGAATTGTATGCGGTTAAAATCAAGGTCAAGCACCTGTGCAACAGTTTGCACCAATAAGGTCTTTGCTAATCCGGGTACACCAACCAGCAAACAATGGCCGTTGCTGAAAATGGAGATTAGTACCAATTTTACGACTTCATCCTGGCCAATTATAACTTTGCCTATTTCAGTACGTATTTGCTCGTAGGCTTGTTTTAAAGCGTCGGCGGCTTCCACATCAGACCGGTGTTGCATAGGTATGTAAGGTTAATTAGTTTGAGCGGTTGTAACAGGTGTGCTCCAACCCTTTAATTGAGGGCAGGATTGATATTCAGGGTCAATTTTAATATAAGTTTCTTTCCTCTTTTTCTCAAACCACTCACTTACCGTACGGTTGATCTTCGCTTCATTTGCCGCTTCTTTTATCTTCGGAAAATCTTGCGCCAAATTAGCCTTATGCGCATCAACTACTGATTTTAAATATAATATTTTATAACTCTTTTTACCGGTATTATCTGTTACCAGCACCGGTTTTGATTTTTCGCCCACTTTCATGGTATCAATAACCAATGCAATCTGCGGGTCAAGCCTGTCGGTAGGTATCAGGGTGGTGCGTACCTGTACATTGTCCTGGTTTAATAACATACCGCCATTATATTTAGTTTCTTTGTTATCTGAATAAGCGGCAGCTGCGCTTGAAAACACATCCGCGCCTTTTGGAGCCTTAAGCAATAAGTTATAAACCGTATCGGCTTTAAGCTTGGCCCTGTCCAGACTTTCCTGTGTAGTAACCGGTGTAATTAAAATATGCCTTACGTGTACCTGTTCCCCTCTACGCTCAATAACCTGCAAAAAGTGAAACCCAAAATCGGTTTCAAACACGGGTGATAGCTCGCCAGCCTTTAATTTAAAGGCCATTGCGGAAAACTCTTTAACATACGCGGTGCGATCGCCAAAACCCAGGTCACCACCTTGCGCCGCCGAACCGGGGTCAGCCGAGTAAAGTATCGCCAGGTTGCCAAAGTCTTCGCCTTTTTTTATCCTTGCCAATAAATCTTCAGCTTTTTTACGATAAAGGTCCTTCTCATCTTTATTTAATTTAGGGTCAAATTGTATCTCGCCTACTTCCACTTCTTTATTAATGGTTGGAATACTGTCCTTATTGATAGCTTTAAAGAATTTTTGAACGTCCTGCGGAGATGTATTTATTTTTTCAGTGATCTTGGCCCGCATGCGCTCGGCTATTAATAACTCTTTTACATCAGGGCGTATTTCTTCCTTGTATTGTAAAACCGAGCGCCCTAAGAATTGCTCCAGCTTCTCTTCGCCGCCCGCTCTTTGCGTCATGCTGCGCATCCGGCGGTCAACTTCGTTATCCACCTCATCTTCTTTAACTTCGATACTATCTATAACTGCCTGTGCCGCCAACAGTTTTTGCGATATCAGGTTTACCGTCATCTGGCATTTAACAGATGGATCGGGCGGCCCGTTATTCACTAAATAGTTTGAATAGGCCATTTCCACGTCGGATTTTAATATAATATTACTACCTACAACCGCAACAATTTTATCAAGCAGCCGCCTTTGTGCACTGGCTACGGATATAAACAAACAAAAACCCAAAAGGACTATCCCAAATTTTCTCATGTACTTCAATATACTAATATGCTACGGATCAATTTATTCCGTAAAAACTCCGAATTTCGGTAAAATTTATCAATTATAGCTGTACAAATATGTCAATTAAAATTACAACTTATAATTTATGCGAATATGCCAATAAAGCTTCAAACTCTTTAACTACTTTTGGTTAAAATTTGTTAAAGTGAAGATTGAAAATCCTGCTGCGCTGCGTTTTATCATTGATGAGGACCTTTACCTGCTGGAAAAGGACAAAACCCCGACAACTATTTCAGCACCAGGCATTTCAGCACCGGGCCCAATAGAAACGCCATTACCCGGTTTTAAGTACCTCGGCCTTAATAAAAAAAACTTCCTAGTTATAGTCCATTATGCCGCTCATGAGTTTATCGACGACGCTCATTTAACCGCGTTGCAAAACATACTTAAACGTAAAGAGCTTGATTTAGATGATGTAGCTATATTGAACCTGGCCAATCACGCTGATTTTACCTACCAGCAGGTAACCACTTATTTTAAGCCGGAAAGATTGCTGTTGATGGGTGAAAAAGCTTTACCTAAAAATACAAATACCTTACCGCTCAATCAGCCGCAAGCATTGGGCAGCAGCCAGGCGCTGTACAGCTTCAGTTTCGACGAAATGATGAGCAGCAATGACAATAAAAAAGTGTTTTGGGATCAAATGAAAAACCTATAGCATGCAGCAATTAGTTTTTGCAACCAATAACGCGCATAAATTAGAAGAAGTGGCCGCCAAGCTTAACGGCAAGATACAGTTGCTAAGCCTCAGCGACATTGGCTGTGATGATGATATTGCCGAAACAGGGACCACATTCCGCGAAAACGCGGCTATAAAAAGCCATTACATTTATGATAAATATCATTTAAATTGCTTTGGTGATGATAGCGGGCTTGAAATTGATGTCTTAAATGGTGAACCGGGCGTATACTCGGCACGCTATGCAGGCAAGCATGGCGATCACCAGGCCAATATGGACAAAGTATTGGCGCAACTCCAATCCACAACCAACCGCAAAGCGCGTTTCCGCACGGTGATCTCGCTAATATGGGATGGCCGGGAACATTTTTTTGAAGGAGCGGTCGAAGGTACTATTCGCAGCGAGCGGGCCGGCACGGCAGGTTTTGGCTATGATCCTATCTTTCAACCCGATGGCTACGCTATTACTTTTGCTGAAATGAGTATGGACGAAAAAAACAAGATCAGCCACCGGGCAAGGGCCATGGATAAGGTTATTGAATTTTTAAATAAACTTTAGCCTCTAATTAGCCGGCTTCAATTTAGGCGTCTCCATTCTTTTCACGGTATCCCGCTTTTTTGAAGTATCTGGCTTTAAAGCCGTGGTATCCTTAACCGGCTTTATCTCTTTTGGTGCCCCGGGTGCTGTTTTAGTTGCCGGGTTTTTATTGCCTGTGGTTTTGGTTGACGATTTAATGGGCATGGTTCCCTTAACCGGGCCACCTTTTACTGTAGCCGGTTTCTTTACAACCGCTGGCTTATAAGCATTCAATATGGCTTCTTTAGATGCCGGTCTGTCTTTGGGCTTCCAGATAAATCCTTTTAGAATTTTATCTTCCTCTTTTACTAAACCAATCGGATTAACCCTGTTTTCATGTTTGGTGTAAAATGCGCCCCAGCCAACTTCGCCATTTTTAAATCTCGCTGCCATGCTTCCGCTTACCGATCGTTCCATATCGGTCACCTTATTAGTCGCACTATCCCGTTTAAAGGCGATGGTTTCGGCATTACCCACTGCCCGCATAGTTGATAGTTTATTATCTTTAAAAGTACCATGCATAGTTTTGCCGCCGGCTTGGTTAAAGTGCAAAGAATCGTCTTTTTCAATATTTACCACAAAAGCTGCCGGGTACATATCCATGTTGTCCAGCTTTTTGTTTTTCATTTGCAAATTGATCGTATCGCCTGATAATTGCGACCCCTGTGTCCAGATCATAGGCTTAACATACATGCGTATGGTTGAATCGCTGTAACTAAAAAACATGGAATCGGCTTTAGCCTGCAGGTCCGATTTGAATATTTTGGCATGATGGTGTCCGCTTATAATCCGGATCCGCGAAGTATCGGTCAAGCCATGATCGGCAACTTTTTGCAGCGAATCCGCCAGGCGTTTATTCTTAACGCTGTCCAGCATCGCCTTTTTCTGATCTGCCGGTTTCAAAGGCTTTTTTTGCACAATCGCCTTCGGCTTTGGTTTACCGAAATAATACCGGTGATAAAAGCTGGTGTCTTCCGGTAACCTGGGCGACTCCATTTCGATAAATTTAAGCGGCTTGGTAAGCACAACCGAATGGATCACTTTTATAGAAGTATCCCTGTTGCCGGCTTCCAGCATTTGCTGCTTTAATATTTTAAGATCCTTATAAGTTAATATCCGGGTTTCCAGTGTATCGGCTCCAAAAAATAACGAATCTTGTCTAATACGGCTGGGTGCTATAGTAGCAGGAGGTTTAACGGCTGCCGTTTCATCCTTTTTCTTTACGGCTGCATCATTCTTATTTTTTGCAATGGGGATATTGTTTTTTGGAGCCGGCACATTCGGTTTATTAACCGGGGCAAGGCCAAGACGTTTTAAGGTAACCGAATCTGTTTTGGCTTTTGGGGCAGGCACCAACCCCAGCCGTTTAATGGTTACTGAATCTGTTTTGCCCTTAACCGCCGGAGTTAGGCCCAACCGTTTTATAGTAACCGAGTCAGGTTTGTTTTTATTTTGCGTGATTGCTTTTTTATTCAGGGAGTCAGTTTTAACAGGTCCGTTTCCTTTTTTTATGGTCGAATCTGTTTGCGTACTGTCCTGGGTGACAAAAATCATATAAGCATTTTGGGTTACCACGGCCCTATCGTCTGCTTTATAATACTCGCCCAGGTCGCCCTTTATGGTTGTTTTTTGTTCATTATCATTAAAGGTGATATTTTTAACCGCGCGCCCATAACCCTTTAACCGATCGTAAAACAAACTATCCCCTTTTAATGACTTTGTCCCTTGCGAGTATAAATTTTTCTTGCCAAAACGGGCCTGCTCATTAACGGTATTATAGTCGCCGTTTTCGGTATACAGGGTATCTTTGTCCTTGGCGCCATAAATATGGGTCGGCCCGTAAAAATAGGATATGCGCGTTTTGCTGTTATAGCGTAGCGTGTCGGTTTTTATTACAGCATCCGGGGTGGTACATACTACATCGTACCTAAAATAAGCATCGCGACTGAAAGCAAAATAATAACCGTTTTTACTTATCAGTGTATTGTCTTTATTCACCAGCTTTCCGCCACCTGTATAGGTAGCAAAGCGGGTTGCCGTATTATAGGTGAGGTAGTTGGTGGTTAAAGTGGCGTCCTTATCAATCATTTTAACATGATCAGTCAATATAGCCACTTTAGTATTGCCGTTATAATTCAGCTTATCCGAAAATATATTCAGCGTGTCGCCCTGGTTAATGTTTACATTGCCAAAAGCATCAACCATGTTTTTGTCCGGGTAAAAATAAGCACTGTCAGAAGTTAGGGTTGAATAGTCCTGCCTGAACACGCCCTTGTGTACCTTTATGGTGTTTTTACCCTGTGGATCTTTAACATTTTCCAATGTTTCGGAACCAATCAGGTTTACAACAGATTTTTTTGAAGCTATTTCGGCGTGGCTTTTCCGTACTTTTGTAACCGGCTTTTGCTGACCCATTACCGTGGTTGCTCCCAGTAAAAACAAGAAAATTAAAACGTATTTATTCACTGCTGCAAAATTAGTTTTTTGTTGGGGTTATTAAATTAATAATTTTGATGATGCTCCCGGTAAAAAAATTCACCGATTTTATTGAACAAAATGCTTTGTTTGAACCCAAAAGCAAAATACTGGCGGCGGTAAGCGGGGGTATGGATTCTGTTTTGATGATTCATTTATTAAAGGCGGCAGGATTTAATTTTGACATAGCGCATGTTAATTTTCAATTACGCGGCGAAGAATCCATAGCCGACCAGAATTTTTGCAAACAGCTTGCCAAACAACTGGAAGTTCCGTTTCATACCACGAAGTTTGATACTCAACAATATGCCGCCGGTCAAAAAATATCTACCCAAATGGCGGCCCGCGATCTTCGCTATCAATGGTTTGAAGAGATCAGGCAGTCAGGCAGTTATTCGGTTATCGCGCTTGCGCATCACCAAAACGATGCGATTGAAACAATATTGTTAAACCTTACCCGCGGCACCGGAATTGCCGGTTTGCACGGTATTTTGCCTAAAAACGGTGCATTGGTGCGCCCTTTATTATTTTTAAACAGGGAGGAAATACAAAGTTTAATTACCGAAAACGGTTATACTTATGTGGAGGATAGCTCAAATGCATCTGTTAAATATGCCCGTAATAAAATACGACACGAGGTTATCCCAAAGTTAAAGGAACTTAACCCGGGGCTCGAAAACACCTTCAAAAATAATTTGCGGCATTTCCGTGATCTGGAAGTGCTGCTGGAATTAAAGCTGGATGAATTAAAAAAGGATTTGTTTATACCACAAGGTGATGAATTGCATTTATCATTGGCGGATATAAAGAAATTAAACCCCAAACGGCTATTGCTTTTTAAGCTATTGCAGCCCTATGGTTTTAATGAAACCGCGGTTGATGATCTAATTGACAGCCTGGATAAACATTCCGGGCGGGTATTTGAATCAGCCGCGTATAAATTAATACTTGACCGCGACAAGGTTATCCTGGTAAAAAAAACAGAAAGACACCAGCAAAATTTGCTTATTCAGCCAACAGACCATACCGTAAACTATCATAACTATAAGCTTACACTTTTACATGATGATAGTCCGTTAATTATTAAGGATAACCCGATGGCTGTAGCAATTGATGCTGATCTATTGATCTATCCGCTACTATTACGGGCATGGGAACAAAGCGATACCTTTTATCCGCTGGGGATGAAGACCCGCAAAAAGCTAAGCGATTTTTTTATCAACCAAAAAATCCCTTTACACGTAAAAAATGAAATACCCTTACTTGTAAATGGCAATAATGAAATTATATGGATTGGCGGCTACAGGCCTGACGAACGGTATAAGGTAAATAAAAACACCAAAAAAGTAACTATCTTCGAACTGATAAAATTTGAGAATGTGTCAATTTGAAGATTTGAAAATGATTTGCATCAGGCAGCAATTCATTCTCAAATTAGCACATCTTCAAATTTTCAAATTAATAAAATGAGCGATAAACCTGTTTTTACCGAAAAGCAATACCTGGGGCGGGAATTTATTCCGCTAACGATACGTTTGGCGTTGGCTATGTTTTGCTTTGCTGTTGATTTTTTTACAGACGAGCGTGAACGCAGCGGCGATTTGCTGATGGTAGTAGGATTTGCCATCATTATTATTTCTATCGCGATGGGATTTTTACTGCATTTCCGTACGCGGGTACAAAATAAAAGCATTTTGCTGGATGGTTTATGGACCACCCGCCTGGTAAAGATCGATCTGAACAGTATTGTAAAAGTTGAAAAAGGAAAATATAGCCGTTATTTATTTAATAACCCGGTTTACAACCTGCATAGCAAGGGCACCATCCGCTTTTTTACGGCGGGCAAAGAGGCCATTCATTTAACCGACAGGGACGGCCTGGTATATATCATCGGCTCGCAACATGCCAATGAGTTTTTAAGAGCAATTGAAGAGGAGATGAAATAGTTTCTTTAGAGTAGCAGTAGCGGTGGCAGTGCCACTTCTTTACTGCTACTGGCTACTGCCACTGCTACTATTTTTTAAGTCCAATTTCGCGCAAGCGCTCGTCAAGATATTCTCCTGCGGTCATATCGCTATATTTTTTTGGATGCTCGGCATCAATGGTTGACGGCAAAGATGTCAAATCCATATCTGATACCGGGTGCAAAAAGAACGGAACAGAATAACGCGAATTTTTCATCAGCTCGCGCGGTGGATTAACCACACGATGCGTAGTTGATTTTAGTTTATTATTGGTTAAACGTTGCAGCATATCGCCTACATTAACGACCAAATCCTCGCCATGCGCTTTAACCGGGAACCATTCACCTTCGCGGGTAAGCAGTTCCAAACCATCTGCGCTGGCGCCAATTAATAAGGTGATCAGGTTAATATCTTCATGGGCACCTGCGCGAACCGCGTCTGCAGGAACAGAATCCGGGTCCTCAATAGGAAAATAATGCAGCGTACGCAGAATAGAGTTGCCGTTACGTACCTTATCGTCAAAATAATTTTCGGGTAAATTTAGATAGATGGCAATGGCACGCAACAAATGCTTGCCGGCACCTTCCAGTTTTTTGTATACTTCTAAAGTAGTGGTATTAAATGCCGGCAATTCTTTAACTACCAAATTATCCGGGTACTCTTCTTTAATAGTCGAACCGTCGGTAACGGTTTGGCCTATCTGCCAAAACTCTTTCAAATCGGGTGTTTTAAACCCTTTAGCAGTTTCTTTTCCTTTCCCGGTATAGCCCCGCTGGCCTGCAAGCCCGGGTATTTCATAACTTGACTTAACATTGTCAGGAAGCGCAAATAACTCTTTAACCTGTGCATAAAGCTGATCAATCAGCTGTTTGCTTAAGCCGTGATTGGTAATGGTTACAAAAC
>Ga0207009_1100_pt1 | contig 14624 bp, 15 predicted proteins | sample Alteio_BWMinCont_81_FD_153479 | JGI IMG/M metagenome (GOLD analysis project Ga0207009, IMG submission 153479) | Enriched cells from forest soil in Barre Woods Harvard Forest LTER site, Petersham, Massachusetts, United States -... | ecosystem: Environmental > Terrestrial > Soil > Temperate forest >... | reverse complement strand
GCTAATGTTGACGAAATGATTATAAAACCAGCACCCGGGCAGATATAAAATTAAACAAGATAAATTATGGAAAAGAGACTGTATAGAGACGAACACCGCAAAATGATAGGCGGCGTTTGTGCGGGACTATCCGATTATTTCGGTATTGATGTAACCATCATCCGCGTTTTGTTTTTCGCTACACTGATATTAAAGGGCGGCGGATTACTGGTATATATTATTTTATGGGTATGCCTGCCCAAAAAGAATTATATTTTTACCGATCCGACGGTGGATTATAAAGTACCGCCGAGCCCCTTCGGTAATATCCCGCCACAGCAACCCGGTGATCCGTTTTCAGGGATAGGCATGCCGCCTGCACGTAAGTCGAACGGTGGCACAATAGCCGGAGCGATCCTGATCGTTATAGGCTCATTTTTCCTGTTGAATGAGTTTGACATCATCCCTGAATGGGATTTTGAAAACACCTGGCCCTTTATATTAGTTGCCGTTGGTTTAATATTAATATTTGCCGGCAAAAAAAAACAGCCATGGGATGAGCCCAACTGGCACAATACAACAACCGAAAAAGAAAAAGACGACCAATCATCAAACGATAACCCTCCAACTGTATAGATCATGAGAAACGACAGAATTATACCAGGCTTGATACTGGTACTTATAGGCGCAGCGTTCCTGCTTCATAACTACGGCTATATTCACGTACACTTTGTGAACTTTCTTTACCTATGGCCCATATTTTTGGTTATAGGTGGTGTTAACCTCATATTCGCCAATAACCGCTCGCCGTGGGCAACAGTTGTAAAAATAGCAGTAGTAATTGCCGGATTTGCTTTGTTGATATTTGGCAACTTTGGTAACCGCTATCATTTTTGGCCCCGTACTTACTATGACTATCGTAATGATAATAATAATGACAATAGTGATGATGACGATGATGACAGCGACAGTACCAGTAACAAAAGTGGCATCACTGTCACCAAGGAAGAAGGCCACAGCCTTTTTAGTGAACAATACACTGCAGATACCCGCATAGCGAAATTAAATATCAGCGGCGGCGGCACGACCTATAATTTAAGTGATACCACCAACCAGCTATTTGCAGCTACTACAAAAGAGTTTTTTGGCAAATATGAGCTTACGCACCATAAGCAAGATTCTGTTTATGTGCTGGATTTTAACATGCAAAAAAACCACGGCCATAGTTTTAGCTGGAATGGCGACAACAAAGCAAACTCTGCCACATTTAAATTAAACCCCAACCCGATATGGGAAATTGATGTAGAAACCGGCGCTACCGAACTAAACTTCGATCTTTCCAAATTTAAGGTGAGGTCATTAAAGTTAAGCGGCGGTGCAGCCTCATTTCATGTAAAGCTGGGTCAGCCCATGGCTGCTACAAATGTTGAAGTTTCGACAGGTGTATCTGAAGTGGTGATCAATATTCCGCAAAATGCAGCCTGTAGTATTACTACCGATTCCGGCTTGTCATCCAACCAATTTGACGGGTTTACCAAAAAGAGCGACGATAGTTATGAAACCCCGGGATTTGCCAACGCGAAAAATAAACTTCGCTTAAAAATAAGCGGCGGAATATCTGATTTTAAAGTAACCAGGTATTAGTCGGGATTTTTAAGTCCAGAGTCTGAAGTCCAAAGCCTGATTATTGACTTTGGACTCCGGACTTTAAACTAATTCCCTTCTTTAATTAAGTAGGCTTTAGTTAAACGCTCATACCAGGTTTGCTGGCGGTCGCTAAAAAAGAAACTTACGGTTAAAAAAACCAGGCCGAATATATTATAAACGGTTACCGCGCCAACATTACGGGCGAGAGCTATTAAAAAAGTAAGCTTTCTGCCATCGGTATCCACCACCTTTATTCCGCACATTTTTTTACCAAAACTGCCTCTCATATTAGAAGCTTCCAATAGTATATTGTATACCAAAAATACAATCACGAAGCTCAGTTCAATGATCATCAATGATCTTTGCGGCATCGAGTTTAATACGGCTGTTGGATTAATAGTTGCTGATTTAGGAAACACCAAACAGCCGGCATTGATATCTATTACCTTCAGTAGGGAAATAAAAACCCTGCGCTTCAAAATACTCGCTAAACTCGGGCAGATAAGAAGCGTTTTGCCAGGTATCAGACCCGGGCACTAAAATTGATGAATCAATATCGACCCCTCTCGCCGTTAGTTCATCAAAAGAGAACGGGCCAACCTTCTCACCATCTTCCAAAATATAATATTCGTCGTTCATGTTCCGTATAAAATGCGATGGAAAGGTAAATAATTAGTATGAAAGAATTGTTTGAAAGTTTATAATGACATTCTGCTTGTATCCTGTCAAAACATATTTCGTATTTTTGCTGCATTAAAACATTCGCATGAATACTGCCTCTCTAAAATTACTCCCCGGCCGTTATTGTAACTCGTTAACCGAATACTCCCGATTTATAACCCGCGAGGTATTTATTGGCGATGTGCCTATGGGGGGCAATAACCCCATCCGTATTCAAAGCATGACTACTACCGATACCATGGACACCAAGGGTACGGTTGAGCAGTCGATAAGAATGATTGATGCGGGTTGCGAATATGTGCGCATCACCGCGCCCAGTATTAAAGAGGCCCATAATTTAGCTGAGATTAAAAAACAATTGCGCCAACGGGGATATACCGCGCCGTTGGTTGCTGATATACACTTTACGCCTAATGCCGCCGAAGTTGCGGCACGCATTGTTGAAAAAGTGCGGGTAAACCCCGGCAACTACGCCGACAAAAAGAAATTTGACCAGATAGATTATACCGACCTGGAATACCAGGGCGAACTGGATCGCATTTACCAAAAGTTTGCCCCGTTAGTAAAAATTTGTAAAGAATATGGCACTGCCATGCGCATAGGTACCAATCATGGGTCGCTGTCCGACAGGATCATGAGCCGTTATGGCGATACCCCGCAGGGAATGGTAGAGTCGGCAATGGAGTTTATGCGGATGTGCGAAGCGCTGAATTATTATAATTTGGTGATCTCGATGAAATCCAGCAACCCGCAGGTGATGGTGCAGGCCTACCGCCTGCTGGTTGAAACTATGGTTGCCGAAGGCATGAACTACCCGCTGCATTTAGGTGTAACCGAGGCTGGTGACGGTGAAGATGGCCGCATCAAATCTGCCGTAGGTATTGGCACACTATTAGAAGATGGCCTGGGCGATACAGTACGCGTTTCCCTAACCGAAGAGCCCGAAGCAGAGGCGCCGGTGGCAATTGCTTTGGTGGAACGGTATACCGAGCGAAAAGCAGAAAGCGAAAAGCAAAAAGCAGCGAATAAGCTTTCAGCTTTTAGCCTTCAGCCTTCAGCTTACAGCCCTTACGCCTATAAAAAGCGCGAAACCTACGAAGCCAATGCCTTTATCGGCGGCCATATGGTGCCGCGGGTGGTGATTGATCTGTCGCAAGCTAATTTAAAAGATCCGTCTGTATTGAATGATGCAGGTTATTTATACGCACCATTACTGGATAAATACAATATGGCCGAGCAATCGGTTGATTTTGTTTTTTTGGGCGATGAGTTGCCATCGTTTAATTTACCAGCCAATTTAAAACAGCTGTATATTTATCAAACCTGGCAAAAACTGGGGAACAAAACCAATTGTCACCCGGTATTTACTTTAAAAGAATATGTTGGGGATGTTGATCGTTCATCAACTTTAAACCTGGTGAGAATTACGGCTGCCGATATCGATTCAGAAGAATTTGGCTTATTGCCCTTAGATAAATCTTTAGTTTTTGTTTTAGAAAGCGATGCTTTGCACGGTATGGCTGATCAACGCGCCTTCTTCTTTAAACTGGAAGAAATGGAGCTGGATGTGCCGGTGATTGTGAAAAGATCATACGAATTCGAGACTCAAGACTCAGAACTCAGGACTCAGGACTTACAACTATACGCCGCCACTGATCTTGGCGCTTTATTAGTAGATGGTTTTGGCGATGGCATCTGGATAGATGCACCACAGACTGAAACAAAAGTGATCACATCTACCGCTTTTGGCATTTTGCAAGCTACACGCTCGCGGATCTCTAAAACCGAATATATTTCCTGTCCAAGTTGCGGCCGCACCTTGTTCGACCTGATGGAAACCACTCAATTTATCCGCAGTCGCACCAGTCACTTAAAAGGCTTGAAAATTGGTATTATGGGCTGCATCGTAAATGGCCCCGGCGAAATGGCAGATGCTGATTATGGCTATGTAGGTTCTGGTCCGGGTAAGGTAACCTTGTATAGAGGCAAAGAAGCGGTAAAGAAAAACATAGCGAGCACCAATGCGCTGGATGAACTAATCGGTATTATTCGCGAAGATGGCAATTGGATAGAGCCGTCGGTAGCTTAGTTTAAAGCAGTAAAATCAGCAAATAAATTACCAGCTTCCTGCAACCCTTTTAAGGGTATATAATCACATACCTCCGCATATTCGGCCCATATTTTATGTACTTCGGCATTTTGATGAGCCTGTTGAATAGATTCTGCCGATACCCATTCAAAAACTTCAATTATAGTACCGTCTGTGGCCTCAGTAATTTATGGGTTCCCTATCCGTCACTAATCCTTCTTTGTATAACCTGGGCACATGCGTTTTGGTTAGCTCTTTCAACGCAGCTGCTTTACCAGGTTTGGGTTTGTAGGCAACAATTACTATTCGTCCCATAACATGGAGATTTATAAAACAATATACAAACTTTTGAAAATCATTTGGTCATTGTATCATTAAATAACCGACCAATCAATGACTCATATACTTCTTCCACCACTCAGAATTATAAACGCTGACGTCTGTCGGCTTACCCGGCTCGGGCACAAATAATTCAATATGCTTTTCGTTGGCGTAAGTTTCCAGTTTTTCAATGGGTTCGTACCAATCATGCAAAGCCAGGTTAAATGTTCCCCAATGGATAGGCATCATTACTTTGCCCTTTAGCGCCAGATGCGCGTTTGACGCATGATCGGGCCCCATATGTATATCCGCCCAGTTTTTGTTATAAGCGCCAATCTCCAGTATGGTCAGATCGAACGGGCCGAAAGTATCGCCAATGTCTTTAAAACCCGGGAACCAGCCCGAATCTGCACCAAAGAAAATATTATGCTCACTTCCTTTGATGACAAATGACGACCATAGCGTTTCATTACGGTTAATTATTCCCCTTCCTGAAAAATGGCGGGCCGGAGTTGCGGTAATGACACAATCATTGGAAATCATTGCGCTATCGCCCCAATTCAGTTCGGTAATAACATCCCTCCTCACTCCCCAGCGGGAAAGATATTTCCCCACGCCAAGTGAGCAGTAAAAAGGAATTGTCTTCCCGGCAAAAAACCGGATGGTGTCTTTGTCCAAATGATCATAATGATCATGCGACAGGATAACGGCATCCAACGGCGGCAGGTCTTCCAACGCTATTGGCGGTTGAAAGAATCTTTTTGGTCCAAAAAATTGTGAAAATGATGCCCGGTCACTCCAAACCGGATCGGCCAAAATCCGCCTGCCGTCAATTTCGATCAATAAGCTCGAATGCCCTATCCAGGTTATTCTTAAGCCATTTTTCGGCGGTGCTTTGTAAACTGAGGGGTCTGTTTTAAATGGGCCTAATATGTTTTTAGGCACAACTTCTGCCTTGTTGGTTATATATTCTTTCAGGATAGGAAGTAATTTGTCAAATCCTGCTTCATCTGTAGGTATAGGGTTCAAGTATTTACTTCCCTTCTTTTTCGCGGCGGCTAAACACATATATAATTATTGTAACGGATCAAAATCAATAACATTTAACAACGATTAATTTTTGTTATTGATATACTATGGATTATTTACTCAAAAAACGGACCGTTTGTTCGCAAAACTCCTTCAAAGCAGGTGGAAGCATGGTTTGCGCATAAGGGTGCGAGCCGCCAAAAGTATGGTCGGCACCGGGTATTACTATTAATTCGGCATGCGGGTTTGCAGCTTTTAATTCTTTAGCGTGACTTAGCGGAACGGATTGATCTTCATCTCCATGCATAATTAGCCACGGTTGCGTTATCGCCGCCGCTTTTGCTAATATATCTAAGCGGGCCGGGTGCTTCGCCAAATCATCCAGCAAAGTTGCCTTTAAAGGCATTTGCTGGCCGGTGCGTGTGTTCAGCATATACATTATGCCCTGTAATTTCCACTGTTCTTCGGCGTCTTTGGGCCATAAGTTTCCAAAACTCGAAATAGAGGCCATGGTAACCAATTTTTTTACCCGCTTATCTTCGGCGGTTTCTATAATGCTGATACCGCCGCCCATACTGTGGCCAATTAAATACACGCCTGCGGCCTGGGGTATAGACGAGCCATTACAGGCAAAATCAATCACCGCTTTAAGATCAGCCAATTCAATAGAAAATGTATTATCGCTAAACGCTATCAGGTCCGAAAAATCTATTGGTTTATCGGGTGTCGTTCCGTTATGTGAAAAATTGAACTTTAAAAACCGGAAACCCTGTTCCACAAAATAATTGGCCACTAAATTATGTGTGCCCCAATCTTTAAATCCCTTAAACCCATGCACGAAAATAACCAGCGGCGCATTTTTATGTGCGCTGTTGTAGGTTAGGTCCATTAACATGCCCCGGCCTTTGGCGCCCGGTAGGGTGTACGATTCTTTTTTTATCATAGATATTTTGTAAATATACCATCTTCTTCATGTCATTTTAGAAGAAGGAAGAAATGATACCGGATTTAATTATCTGTCCTGGCATACCACCACGCCAGCCATATCAATAACGGCTGTAAAACAATTAACCTTACCCATGCAATAAACGGCGTTACCATAATACTGCCACCCAACAAAAACGGCGCACGGACAACCATATCAATATGAACCGGTAAAAAAGCGATTAACATCAATATAATCGCCCAGGCTGCTAATTGGCGGATTTTATGGAAGATAAGCATTAGGCCGAAAAGTATCTCAAACAACCCTGCCAGTATATTTGCCGTATGAGGGAATGGAATATAAGCGGGAATAATATGCCAATAAGAAGGTGGATTATAGAAGTGATTAAAGCCTGCAACCAGGTAGCCAATTACTAATATGACCAAAGTCACTTTTTTTAATGATTTCATTATTTAATATACATTTTTGGGATGTTCATATTTGTAATGGCAATAAAAAGCCAATTATTTATAAACATTCTAAATACAACTGTATGACAAAGGCTTGACATTGAGTCTGGTTTAGGATGTTATTTTTGTAGGGTCAAATTTAAACGAGTTGAAGTATCTAAAGGTAATTGCTTTTACACACAAGCAGATTGAGCTGAAGGAATTGGGTAAGTTGGTGATCTGTGAGGAAAATCTGACTGATAAGCTTCTACAGGTAAAAACTGCGTTTGGTATATCCGAGCTATTTTACTTGGCTACCTGTAACCGCGTTGAATTTGTATTAATCACCCCCCAGGTTGTCGATCGCCAATTTGCACAAAATTTTATTACTGCTTTAGGCATCGGGCTTTGCTCAGATCATTTAGATACTTTTTTAGATGGTGCCTGTTTTTATGAAGACAAGGCAGCGCTTGAACATTTATTGCGTACCTCTTGCTCATTAGAGAGCCTCGTTGTTGGCGAGAAAGAAATTCTGGCCCAGTTACGCAAAGCTTACGAAGATTGCAAAGAGGCCGGGCTTACCGGCGATTGCCTGCGCATGTTTATGGGCTGCATCGTAAAAACTGCTAAAGAAGTTTACACCAATACCAATATCTCAAAAAATCCCATTTCGGTGGTGTCGCTGGCCTACCGTAAGCTGAAGGATTTAAAGCTATGTACCAATGCCCGCATTTTAATTATCGGTGCCGGCGAAACCAATCGCAATATTTCAAAATACCTGCAAAAGCATAAATTCTCCAACTTTGCGGTTTTTAACCGTACCGTATCAAAGGCCCAGCAACTGGCGGTCGATCTTGACGGCGAGGCATTTACTTTAGAGGGTTTAAAGAGCTATAATAAAGGTTTTGATGTGATCATTACCTGCACCTCATCAGTCGAACCTATTATCACTACCGAAATATACAAGTCGTTGTTAAACGGCGAAACCACCCGCAAAACGATTGTGGACCTGGCAGTACCCAATGATACCGCTCCTGAGGTTTTAGAACAGTTCCCGGTAAATTTTATCGAGGTACATTCATTAAACGAAGTAGCCAAACGCAATTTACAGGAACGTTACCAGGAACTGGTGCACGCCGAAGCTATAATTGAAGAAAATATCGCCGAGTTTTTGACCATGTTAAAACAGCGCCGTATTGAATTAGCCATGCGCCAGGTACCCGAAAAGATCAAAGAGATCCGCAATACCGCTATCAACACCGTTTTTGCCGAAGAAGTACAAGGCATGGACCAGCAAAGCCGCGAAGTGCTGGAAAAGGTGATGAACTACATGGAAAAGAAATATATCAGCGTACCCATGATCATGGCGAAGGATATATTGGTCAATAATAATTAGTAGCCCCCTCTAACTCTCCTCTTCAAAGGCTTGCGCTCGTTTATAAAGAGTGCTTAATATGGTTTTGCGATTCTATCGCAATAGTAACTGGCAAACTAGCTACCTTTAACCTTTTGCCTTTCTCCTTTTACCTCAAAAGATAGTCACCCCATTTTCATATCCTTAATTAATCATACAATCCTATTTGTAAAAAGTTAAATTTGCGGTTGCAAATAAAATACCCTTTGGACAGAACTTTAATAATAGGAACACGCGGCAGCGATTTAGCACTTTGGCAGGCCAACTTTGTAAAGGATAGCCTGGCAGCTATTAATATCACTGCCGAACTAAAGATCATCAAAACGCAAGGTGACCGTATTCTCAATTTAAGCTTTGATAAGCTGGAAGGAAAAGGGTTTTTTACCAAAGAATTAGAAGACGAATTATTGGCAGGAACCATTGATTTGGCGATACACTCGCACAAGGACCTGCCTACAGAAAACCCTCCGGGACTCATCATCGCGGCAGTTTCAGAACGGGAAGATCCGTCTGAACTGCTGTTGATCTTGAAAGACTGTGTTGATGTTCGTCAGAAACTTTCATTAAAATTCGGAGCAACAGTAGGAACTTCATCCAATAGGCGCAAAGCGCAATTGTTAGCTTATCGCCCCGACCTGGAAATTGAAGAACTACGTGGCAACGTACCTACCCGTATTGAAAAACTGCGGGATGAAAAGTATGATGCCATTATGATAGCCAAAGCCGGCGCTTCGAGGTTAAATATTGACCTGAGCGAATTTCATGTGGAGGTTTTGACCCCAAATGAAATTATCCCGGCCCCTGCACAAGGCGTTTTAGCCATTCAAATACGTGAGCAGGATGAAGAGTTATTAAAGGCGTTACAGCCCTTAAATCATCCTAAAGTTGCTAAAGAATTGTCTGTTGAGCGGACCGTGCTTAAATTATTTGGCGGTGGTTGCCATTTACCTTTGGGTTGTTATTGCCGCAAGGAAGATGGAATGTACCAGGTATTTACTTCAAAAGCGGATACCGGCGATGACTTCCCTGACAGGTTGTTTTTAGAGGCCGATTCCTATAAAGGCCTGGCCGAAAAAGTTGTTGAACGCTTTAACAAGGATCGTAAATTCCCGTCGAGTGTATTTATCTCCCGCGATATTTCTGAACAAAGTTATTTCCGCAAGGCGCTGGAGAAACATAATATTACTATAGAGGCCCGCTCACTTATCCGTACTGTTCCGGTAATTACCAAGCTCGATTCGTATATATTAAAACATGTCGACTGGATATTTTTTTCCAGCAAAAACGCAGTTGAATACTTTTTCCAATTGGATCCGTTGCTACCTAAAGCTGTAAAGTTCGGCGTTATGGGCAGTGGATCGGAAGAAATGCTACGCCGCAAGGGTTATTTTACGGATTACGTAGGGGTTGGCGTTGACTCGGCGGATGTTGCTATTGAATTTGCTAAATTAGCTAATGGTACTACGGTTTTATTTCCGGGTGCTGAAAATTCTTTGCGCAGCATACAGCAAAAAATGTCGGCTCATACAAAAGTTATTGACCTGCCGGTTTATGAAACCGTAATGGAAGAAGATATAGAATTAAGTACCGCCGAGATATTGGTGTTTACCAGTCCGTCAAATGTAGATGCTTATTTTGCAGATAATTTATTGGATCCCTACCAAAAAGTGATTGCCATAGGAAAATCTACCGGCAAAAAATTTGACGAGATGGGTGTTAAATACATATTGCCTTTCTCGCCCGATGAAGTGGGATTGGCAGAAGCGGTGTTCGGAATAAGTTCATAGTTGTTGGTTGATAGATTATAGTAAAAGCAAAACGCTCCTAACTATAATCGATAACAATACTACTATGAACCATGAACTATAAACCATGAACTAAAAGATGCAACGACCACGAAGAAACCGGAAAAGTGAAGTTATCCGCCAAATGGTGCAGGAAACACATATTAGCGCGGCTAATTTGATCTTTCCGCTGTTTATTGTTGACGGCAATAACCAAAAAACCGAGATAGCATCTATGCCGGGCATATTCCGGTATTCGATTGATAATTTGCTGCGCGAGGTGGAGAGCTGCTTAAAGCTGGGCTTAAACTCGTTCGACCTGTTTCCTAACATTGAAGAATCTTTAAAAGATAAATACGCTACCGAAAGTCATCGTGAAGAGAGCTTATATCTACGCGCGATAAGGGATGTTAAAACCAATTTCCCCGAGGCATGTGTAATTACCGACGTAGCTATGGACCCATACAGCAGCGATGGCCACGACGGCATTGTAGAGAATGGCCATATACTGAACGATGAAACGCTGGAAGTTTTAGGCAAAATGGCCCTGGCACACGCCCAAAGCGGAGCAGATATTATTGCACCATCCGATATGATGGATGGGCGCGTAGGTTATATCAGGGATGTGCTGGATAGTAATGGTTTTACCAACGTGTCCATCATGTCATACACCGCTAAATATGCCAGCGCGTTTTACGGGCCATTCAGGGATGCCTTAAACTCGGCGCCCAAGTTTGGTGATAAAAAAACTTACCAGATGAACCCGGCCAACCAGCGTGAAGCATTAATTGAAGCTGAGCTGGACGAATTGGAAGGCGCAGATTTTTTAATGGTAAAACCGGCTTTAGCTTATTTGGATGTAATTAAATTAGTAAAAGACAATACCGAATTGCCGGTAGCGGCGTACAACGTAAGCGGCGAATATGCCATGGTTAAAGCCGCCATACAAAAAGGCTGGCTGAACGATCAGCGGGCAATTACTGAGATATTAATGAGCATACGCCGTGCAGGCGCCAGCGCGATATTGACGTATCATGCTAAAGAGGTGCTGGAGAATAAATGGTTGTAGAAAGGTAAAAGCCTTTCCAATTGATAATAAAAGCTTTAAGCATTATGCTTTCGGCTTTATGCTAAAGAGAATATGTTAGATCAAATAAAAAAAATGTTTTCGGTGGATTCGGATGAACCGGTAAATACTACGGGTAAGCCGGATATTAGCAGGGAGAAATCTGCGGAGTTGTATGCTAAGGCCAAAACGTTTTTTCCGGGTGGAGTTAATTCGCCGGTTAGGGCTTTTAAATCGGTTTACGGCACGCCATTATTTATACAAAAGGGTGATGGCTGCCATATTTGGGATGCCGATGATAATCAATTTATTGATTTCTGCTGCTCATGGGGACCACTGATTTTGGGGCATAATAATGCCAAAGTTCGCGAGAAAGTGATAGAGGTGATGCAGAACGGCATGTCGTTCGGCGCGCCAACTGCGTTGGAAAATGAATTGGCCGAACTCATCATCAAGAACAATAAATTTATTGAGAAAATACGTTTTGTAAGCTCAGGCACCGAAGCAGTGATGTCGGCTATACGGCTGGCACGGGGTTATACCAAACGCGATAAAATATTAAAGTTTGAAGGCTGCTACCACGGTCATTCAGACTCATTATTGGTAAAGGCAGGCTCGGGCCTGGTTACTTTTGGCGAAACCTCATCAGCAGGCGTGCCCAAATCATTTGCAGATGAAACTATCGTTGTTTCCCTGGATGATAAAGAGGCCCTGCAAAAAGCATTTGAGGAATTTAAGGATCAGATAGCCGCTGTAATTATTGAGCCGATCCCGGCTAATAATGGTTTATTATTGCAGAATAAGGAATACCTGCAATATTTAAGAGAAATATGTACGGCAAACGGAACGTTATTAATATTTGATGAAGTGATCTCGGGCTTCCGCATTGGTTTTGAAGGAGCAGCGGGTTATTATGAAATTAAGCCTGATATTATAACCTATGGCAAAATTATAGGCGGAGGTTTGCCTGTTGGCTGTTATGGATCATCTGCTGAGATCATGGGGCATATCTCGCCTGATGGCTCGGTTTACCAGGCCGGTACCTTATCGGGCAACCCGGTTGCAATGGCAGCGGGGATAGCGCAATTGACAGAGTTGTTACGCATGGGCTTTTACCGCGACCTGAATAAGAAAAACGAACAATTTACCGAAGCTATCCAACGATTTGCTGATGCGCGCAGTTATAAATTCCAGGTGTTTAGCATTGGTTCTATTTTCTGGTTCGCGTTTACTGATCAGAAAAGGATCAGCAAGGCCGAAGATATTGATGCTTCAAGCATGGAGAAATTTAAAGTATTGCACCGTGAATTAATAAACCGGGGCATTTATTTAGGTCCATCAGGTTATGAGGTTGGATTCATATCATCTGCCCACACCAAAACCGAATTAGAAAAAGCAAAAAGAGCTATATTTGATAGTCTTGATATTGTATTTAAAAAGTAGTTTATGAAAAGACCAATGGTGATTTTTTATGCCCTGATCATTTATGCTGTTGCAGAACTGATCTGGTGGGGATATATGCTGGTTAAACTACAGCCCGCAAAAACCGGCATGATCATGGGCGAGGGGATGACGTTTGTGGTTGTATTTACGGTTGGCGCATTGAGTCTGCATAAATCTGTCAGGCGCGAGAAAAAGTTGCAGGATCAGAAAAGAAATTTTTTATTGTCGGTTACCCACGAACTGAAGTCACCGCTGGCATCTATCAAATTATTACTGCAAACTATTCAGAAACGATCGCTGACCAAAGAGCAAATACTGGATTTTATTGATAAATCATTGCTGGACATAGAGCGCCTGGATGATATGGTGGAGAACATGTTGTTAGCCTCAAAAATTGATAATCAATCGTATACCTTCCCTAAAGCTACTTTTAATTTATCGGGCTTGGTGGATAGTATTGTAAATCGCCTGCAAATAACCAAGTGCGATTGCAACCAGCAGATTATCAACGCCGAAATTGAACCAAAGATTGAGATAACCGGGGATAAATTTGCGCTCACATCAGTAGTTACCAACCTGATAGAAAACGCGGTTAAATACTCCAAACCCTGCGAAGTTGTTGGGGTAAAGCTGTTTTCAAAGGATGATAAAATCTACTTCCAGGTAGCCGATCATGGTATCGGCATTGCTGATGAAGAAAAAGGCCGCATTTTCGACAAGTTTTATCGCGTTGGGAGTGAAGATACAAGAAATACAAAAGGCACGGGGTTGGGCCTATATATCGTAAAAGAGGTATTGAACAAACACCAGGCGAGCATCAGGGTCAAAGACAATCGCCCTGCAGGAAGTATATTTGAGGTTGTCTTTGCGTTAAATTAATTTAATAACATGCTACACAAAAAAAGAATTTTATTAGCCGAAGATGAAGAACATCTTTTAGAAGCTATCAAACTTAACCTTGAATTGGAAGGTTACAAAGTGTCAACTGCTACTAACGGCAAAAAGGCATTGCAAATATTTAAAGAAGAACGTTTTAACCTGGTTATTCTTGATGTAATGATGCCGGAAATTGACGGCTTTGTAGTTGCCGAAACCATCCGGCTGGAGAACTCCGAAGTGCCTATCATGTTCCTTACTGCCAAAAATACTAACGAGGATAAGATCAACGGACTTAAAAAAGGCGCCGATGATTATTTGACCAAACCTTTTAACCTGGAAGAACTGATATTAAGGGTAAACAACCTGGTAAAACGTGGTTTAAAGGGCGACGACCTGAAAGAATTTAACAGTTATAAAATAGGCGACAAAACTATTCATTTCAATTCGTTCGAGTTGGTTAATGGCGATGGCTCTATTACCCCGCTTACTAAAAAAGAAACCATGCTGTTGAAGCTTTTGATCGAACGGAGGAATGACGCGGTATCGCGCGAGCAGATATTGGAAACTGTATGGAACTATGATGTTTACCCCTCTACACGTACCATTGATAACTTTATCCTTACGTTCCGTAAGTATTTTGAACCGGATCCGAAGAACCCGGTTTATTTCCACTCGATACGTGGAGTTGGTTATAAATTTACGGATACACAACAACAACATTAATTATTCATGTTCACTAACCGGGCACGGATATTTGTAGTTGGCGCTTTTATTATTATGTTGGCGATAGCACTGAATTTGCAGGTGTATTCAATCGCCGCAGTAATTGTTATGTTTATAGGCCTGGTGATATGGGGTTACTTTAAAGAGGGTACCATTATATTGGCAGCTAAAGCGTTTCACAATAAAGACTACGCA
>Ga0207009_1099_pt1 | contig 14697 bp, 11 predicted proteins | sample Alteio_BWMinCont_81_FD_153479 | JGI IMG/M metagenome (GOLD analysis project Ga0207009, IMG submission 153479) | Enriched cells from forest soil in Barre Woods Harvard Forest LTER site, Petersham, Massachusetts, United States -... | ecosystem: Environmental > Terrestrial > Soil > Temperate forest >... | reverse complement strand
CAAGTATACACTGAATCGATTCTGTTGATTGAACGCCTGCACCGTCGTTTCCTCGACGTTGTCAAGACGGAGCTGGACCGGCTAAAGATTGACGATATCAATAACGTCCAGACCCTGATTCTATACAATATCAGCGCTGAGCAGCTGACCATCGGCGAGTTGACCAACCGCGGTTATTACCTCGGCTCCAATGTGTCGTATAATGTCAAAAAACTGGTGGAAAACGGTTATCTGGTGCAGGAACGCGCGCCGCACGACAAGCGCTCGACGCGCATCAAGCTGTCGGAAAAGGGCCTGCAGCTTTGCAAGCGCATCGACGAGCTCTATCAGCGTAATGTCGATCTGGTATCTAAGGAAATGGATGCTTCGGCGCTTACGGCGCTGAACAAAACGCTTAACCAGCTCGAGCGCTTCTGGACGGACTACATCAATAATATATATAAGATCAAATGACGGCCTAGCTGTCATCCCGGAAATGCTGAGCGCCCTGGATTCCCGCTTTCGCGGGAATAACAAATTCATACCCGAATAATTGCAGCAATATTTGCAGCGCCTGGCCGCGTTCGCTTGTGAGTTGCGGGTCGGCTTTCAGGAATTGCCTGGCGTCGTTCCCGGCATGTTCGAGCAATGCCATATGCTGAAATAAATCGGTGAAGATAAAGCGCGGAAGGCCGCTCTGACGGCTGCCCAGCAAGTCACCGCCGCCGCGAATTCTAAGATCTGCTTCGGCGATTCTGAAGCCGTCTTCCGTTTCACGCAGGATGGAAAGGCGCGTATGTGCTTCCTCTCCGGCTTTATCGCTATAGAGCAGCACGCACGCGCTAGGCTTATCGCCGCGCCCGACGCGTCCGCGCAGCTGGTGCAGTTGCGATAGTCCGAAGCGTTCGGCTTTTTCGATGACCATGATAGTGGCGTCGCGGACATCGACGCCGACTTCCACCACCGTCGTCGCCACCAGCAACCGCGTTTCTCCGGCGGCAAATTTTCGCATCTGCTCATGCCGCTCGTCGCTTTTCATGCGCCCGTGCACGAGGCCTACGGCATTGCCGAACCGCGCCCTGAATTCGGTGAAGCGTGTTTCCGCCGCGGCGATATCGTTTTCGGGGGTGAGTTCCAGTTCCCCCTCGATGGTTTTTTCCTCGATCATCGGGCAAATCCAGTAGACCTTTTCTCCCTTGTTGAGGGCGGCTTTCAGCCGTTCCATGATGTCCTTATAGCGCGATAGCGGAATCACCCGCGTGGTAATCGGCAGGCGTTCGGCGGGTTTTTCTTTTAAGGAAGAGCAATCCATATCGCCGTACAGCGTCATGGTCAGTGAGCGCGGTATGGGCGTGGCCGTCATATGCAGCAGGTGCGGCGCGTTGCCTTTAGCCGTCAGGGCCATACGCTGGCCGACGCCGAAACGGTGCTGTTCGTCGATAACCACCAGCGCCAGGTTCTTAAATTCCACATGCTCCTGAAACAGGGCATGTGTGCCGATGACGATATGCGCCGCGCCGGAGGCAATATCGGCCAGTATTTTTTCGCGTGCTTTACCTTTAACGCTGCCGGTCAGCAATCCGATATGGATGCCAAGCCCCGCCGCCAGTTGCGTCAATTTCTCATAATGCTGCTGTGCAATAATTTCGGTGGGAACCATCAGCGCCGCCTGCAACCCCTGCTCGACGGCGCGGAGCATGGTCAGTAGCGCTATAATCGTTTTACCGCTTCCGACATCGCCCTGCAGCAGGCGCCCCATGCGTTTTCCGGATTGCATGTCTTCGCGGATTTCCTGCAATACCCGTTGTTGTCCTGCCGTAAGTTTAAAGGGTAATGTCCCTAGCAAAGCATCCGTCAGTTGTCCCGTACTTTTGATGATCTCACCCGCCTGCTGCTGCATGTTGCGCCGCAGCAACCCCAGGTAAAGCTGGTTGGCGAGGATTTCGTCATAGGCCAGCCGTTGCCGGTCAGGTGCGGTGGACAGCAACTCTTCATGCGATTCGGGATGATGAGTTTTTTGCAATGCCGCTTTCCATTTAGGCCAAAGGTGGTAGCCCATCCACTCGCTTGCGATCCACTCCGGCAATTCCGGCAATTTTGCGAGTGCGTCATCCACGATTCTACCGATACGCCGCGACGTCAGGCCTATGGTCAATGGATAGACCGGTTCCGGCTTTTGCACTTCGGCCAGCTTTTCTACCGGGGCGATGATGTCGGGATGCGTCATTTGCAGCTGGTATTCAAAATGCTCGGTGCGGCCGCTGATGACGCGCTTCTGGCCAACGGGCAGGGAGTTTTTGATATAATCCGTGCTGGCGTTGAAAAACACCAGCGTGATGTTGCCGGTGTCGTTGGAGCAGATGACTTTGTAAGGTTTCTTGCCGCCATAGCGTTTGCCGGGAGGCGGGGGCAGGTGAGTATCGACGGTCACGACGAAGTTGGCCACCATGCCGTCCGGCGCGCTGGCAAGCGGGCAGGTGAAGCGGCGGTCAACGATGCCAACGGGCAGGTGGAACAGCAGGTCGCGCATGATGGGCATAGTATTGCCAGCGAGCGCCGTAGCCGCCGGGAGCAATCGTTGCAGCGCAGTCGCCGTAGCCCCGCCCACGCCCTTGATGCGCGTAATGGGGGAGTAGAGGAAAAAAAGCGATTCATGGCGCATGGCCAGTTGACCCTGTGGCGTAATGGCACTAGTTTCCCTAAGAATATTCATAACCATGCCCTATTGCCATGAAAATCGTAGTATTGTCATCCCGGCTGAGCGGAGCGATTGGAGGGATCTTAAGATCCCTCGGTTATGCTCGGGATGATAAAGGAGAATTATGAAAATCGTCCTGCTCGATAACTATGATAGCTTCACCTATAACCTGCTGCATTATATCGGCGAGCTGGGGGCGGAGACCACCGTCTACCGCAATGATAAGATCGGTGTGGACGAACTCATGGCGTTGAAACCTGACGGCATCGTGATTTCGCCGGGTCCGGGGACGCCGCAACAGTCGGGCATTTGCCTTGAATTGATTAAAAAGGCTTCCGGAAAAATCCCGATTTTCGGCGTGTGCTTAGGCATGCAGGCGATGGGGGAGGCGTTCGGCGGCAAGGTCGTGCGTGCGCCAAAACCCATGCATGGCAAGGTCAGCGAGATTTACCACGAGGGCCGCACCGTATTCAAAGGTCTGCCCATCCCGTTCAGCGCCACGCGCTACCATTCGCTGATCGTCGAGCGCGCCAGCCTGCCCGATTGCCTCGAAGTCACCGCCATCACCGCCGATGACGGGCTGATCATGGGCCTGTCGCATAAGCAGCATAATACGCATGGCGTGCAGTTCCACCCGGAGAGCATCGCGAGCGAACATGGGCATGAGTTGATCAAGAATTTTCTGGATTTGGTTTAAATATTCATATGTTCCTTACGCCGGAAGACAAACAGACTGTAAAAAAGGCTGCTCAAAAGGCAACCGAGCTGATCGAGGCTTTCAAATATATCATTCACAGCCCCGATGCCCTCCAGCTTACACCGAAAGAGTGCGCCCATGTCGGGCAGCTGATCCATCCTGAGCGTGATCAAGCGTTTTGGGAAAGCTGTATTGATATGGAACCGGATGCTCCGCGGGAAGGTTTTTTTGCGAGATATATCCGGACTTCGAGCCAGCACTACAAGCCTAAAGATTATTCCAATAATTTAAAAACACTATCGGCCTGGCTGGCAAAGGTGCCACACCAAGGCCAAAGCTCCGAGGCTTCCTTTGCCGACGATATCGATATGAAGAAAGTGTTTGTTGCCTTGTCTGATATCCAGTCACGCCTGATGGTCGACGGCGGCAAAAATTCTTTCAAGCTTTTTGATCCCACAGATGAGGACGATCGGAAACGGGTAGAAAAAAAAGCGCGCAAGGCGGGGCAAACGATAGAACAATATATCGACAGCTATAATACGCAGATTCACAAGCAAGCCATTTTTAACAAGCAATCCGTTGAGGATTATATTGAGAAGAAGATGAACAGAGGGGTTAACCGACGCAAGGACGTATTGCAGGTATTGATTGCCGAAATAGCGGATAGCGTTAAGGAGATTAAAAGGATTTTATATCCGCAAATGCTACCTATTGCCGGCACCGGGCATTCGACAGGACAGGGGTTATGACCGACCACATCATGCAGAACATCCTCGCCCTGCTGGCCGAGGGCAAAAACCTGCCGCAGGATATTGCTGTGCGTGCCTTTCAGGTCATCATGAACGGCGGGGCGACGCCGGCGCAGATGGCGGCGTTTCTGATGGGGCTGCGCATCAAGGGCGAGACCATTGAGGAAATCACCGCCGGGGCGGTAGCCATGCGCGTCAAGGCGCAGCACTTCACAGCGCCGTCCGGCGCCATCGATACCTGCGGCACCGGCGGCGATGCGCAGGGCACCTATAATATTTCGACCGCCGTCGCTTTCGTGCTGGCAGCGTGCGGCGTGCCGGTGGCTAAACACGGTAATCGCTCGGTGTCGTCATTATCCGGCTCGGCGGACGTGCTGAATATGCTTGGCGTCAAGGTCGATGCCGAAGCATCTGTTCTGGAGCGCTGTCTTACGCAGTGCGGTATTTGCTTTCTGCTGGCGCCGCGCTTTCATCCGGCCATGCGCCATGTCGCGCCGGTACGGCAGGAGCTGGGGATACGCACGGTGTTCAACCTGCTCGGCCCGCTGTCCAACCCGGCTGGGCCTTCCTATCAGTTGCTTGGCGTTTATTCCGCCGCGCTGGTCGAACCGCTGGCGCATGTGCTTAAGGCGCTCGGTACGCAGGCGGCATGGGTGGTGCATGGCAGCGATGGGCTGGATGAGCTTTCGCTTTCCGGTCCTTCCGTAGTTGCTGAAATGAAATATGGCGCGGTGCACCGGTTTGAAGTTACGCCGGAAGAGGCGGGGCTGCCGCGCGCGCCGCTGGAGTCCATCAAGGGGCAGGGGCCGCAATATAACGCCAATGCCATGATCGATGCCTTATCCGGCACGGAGAGCGCCTATCGTAACGCCGTGGTCTATAATGCCGCCGCCGGGCTGGTCATCGCCGGGAAGACACCCGATCTCAGGGCCGGGGTGGCGCTGGCTAAGGAGGCGATTGATTCCGGTCGTGCCCACAGCGTGCTTAAAAAACTTATTGAAGTCAGCAACGAGCGGCCATGACCGACACACTGGCCGAAATCTGCAACCGGAAACGCGAACATATCGTCAGGCGCAAGACCGAATTTCCTGAAGGAAAACTCCTGGAAAAAGCACGGAAGGCGAGCGCGCCGCGCGGATTCAAGCGCGCTTTGCAAACCAGAATAGGGCAGGGGCAATTTGCGCTGATCGCCGAAATTAAAAAAGCATCGCCTAGCAGGGGCATCATCCGCGAGGATTTCAAACCGGCTTCGCTGGCAAAAGCCTATGCAAGCGGCGGTGCAGCGTGCCTGTCGGTGCTGACCGATGCGCCTTATTTTCAGGGGCATGACGATTATCTGGCGCAGGCGCGCGAAGCCGTCCAGCTTCCGATATTGCGCAAGGATTTCATGCTCGATCCCTATCAAATTATCGAATCACGGGCGCTCGGTGCCGATTGTATTTTGCTGATCATGGCGGCGTTGGGTGACGCGCAGGCGCGGGAACTGGAGGCGCTTGCAATCGATCTGGGCATGGACGCGCTGGTCGAAGTGCACGATGCCAGCGAACTGGAACGCGCGCTGGCACATCTGAAATCGACGCTGATCGGCATCAATAACCGCAACCTGAAAACACTGGCGGTGGATCTTGCTACGTCGGAAACGCTGGCGAAATTTCTGCCTGCACATATCCTCAGCGTGTGCGAAAGCGGCATAGCGACGCATGACGACCTGAAACGGATGCAAAAAGCCGGGATTTCCTGTTTTCTCGTTGGGGAATCGCTGATGCGCCAGCCGGATGTGGTGCTGGCGACACGGCGGCTTCTGGGACAACTATAGCAGACGGATAAAAACCCTTGTTTTTTTGATGGTTTTTGCTACGGTTCCGCCTCTTTTAAGGCATACGCACCCGTAGCTCAGTTGGATAGAGCATTTGACTACGAATCAAAAGGTCGGGCGTTCGAGTCGCTCCGGGTGCGCCATTTCCTGTTGTAATACTGTAGAAACAGGGGCGGGGTTTTTGGCCCCGGCGCGTTATTTATAAGTATTTCATATTTTTCAATGGATTAATAATCCATCCTTTTTTACGTTAGACCCCCTCCGTAACAAAAAATTCACAAATACATGGTATTGTGTGAAAAGGCAGTATGTTACTTTTAAAGTAAGGGATTATGCCGATTGCGCGTTTAGTGCGGTTGGTGAGTTAAATGGAAAGTATGAAGAGTTAAGCTATGCCTCAGGAACCTATTGAGATACCAGAAATAGGATTTGTACGTATTCGGCGTATTGCAACCGGAAACAGAGCTGGGCGTTATGTCATTGAGGCTAATACTTCAGGTGCACGTACAGATGTCCCCTCTGTTGATGCCGCTGGAGCTCCCGGACACTGGCGATCACTTCATGGGGGTGACTTCAGTGCTGCGCAAATATCACGAATACGCTTAGTAACGCGTGAATTAACTGATACTGAGAGATCTAGTCTTCACCGTAATGCACCAGCTAGCGTTACTATATTTTGTGATCGTGATAGTGCAAGGCTTATAAGGCTGCATGGCCTTATAACTATAGATAACGCGGCACATGCAGTAGTAGGTTTTTCCGGAAGCGGAAGTATTGCTTTTAGGGCCCTTAATAGGTCCACTCAGCCCACCGCTGATAATCTCCGCGGTTTTACTGATACAACGAGCGATACTTTACTAAGGTGCCAGATGGCGGACACTCGGCAAACTCGCGATCAGGTTATCCAAAATCAAACCATACGTGGACTTGAACAGGATACTATCGATGCGTTGTTAGCTAATAATCCACGCGCGGCGGCCGATCATATAAGCGCTTCGGGACCCATTCAATATCAAAATTTGATAAATCAGCATAGAAATGTAGCAATGCTTTTAAGAGGAGGTGCTCCTCTTGCTAATGCCAATACAATTAGTCCCGGTACTACGCCTGCGCCTCCACCGCCTGCTCCTGCCGCTCAGAATCCACCTGCACAACAAAATGTCGTAGTAGTCGTCCAGCAGCCCGGACAACAACGGCAATTGCCGCCCCGGCCGCGACTAAATGGTAATGAGCGAGGACTGACCCCTCAACAAATTAGTACATTACGGTCCGATTGGGCGAATTGGCATGACCAGGCGGCAGATTTTTATCAAGGATTGATTGATCAAAGAAACCGCGCTGCTGAGGCATTAAGAGGCATGGCGTCAGAACCAGAAACATTACGAAATTATCTCGATAATCATAGGATGCCTGAAACGCCTGACGCTGGTGGTAGATTGCGCCCGCCCGCTGCCGGTCGCAGAACGTTGCGGGATTTGCTCCAAAATGGCGATACCACGCAGCAGGATCAGGTAATACAGCAAATCATTCAGCGCTTCTCTGTTGGCGATCTTAGCATGGGTAGTCCAGACATGAATAATGCAGTTGACCAAGTCAGGACGGTTCTTTTGGATCAAGGTGTTAGCTCGACGCAAAAGATTGCCTTAAACACTACTTTGCCTATCCCGACCACAGTTATTACGCGCAGAGATAGTTCAGCAAACATGCCAGATGGCGGTAGTATAGCCTGATATTATGGGCTAATGGCGAGCTTTTAGTACGCTTGTTTTTTTACCATGCCCACACCGCCCCTCTATTTTCCGCTGGTTTTTTTGATAGCCCCATATTACTTTCCCTGCACGGCTTTACCAATTATTAATATAAACATCGGGCGGGGATGCGGTGAAAAACGTGGTAACGATACTGCTGGTATTGCCGGCGCTGGCTCTTGTGGCGCCTGTTGCGCCCAGTTTTGCCGAGGGCGACGAATATTATGTCGAGATCGGCAGCGATGCCGGTAGCCCGGATGCGAAGAAGGAATGGGAAGATCTGGTCGCAAAACATAAGAAATTGCTAGGCGGTTTAAAGTTTTATCCCAAATCGGTCATTCATGGCGGCGCCAGTGTCGCCACGCGCATACAGGCCGGTCCCATCGCCAGCAAAAACAAGGCGCAGGCGATTTGCACCCGGCTCTTCGCCAGCCAGGTTCCCTGTTTCGTGATCGAGGGCCTGGGCGACACTCCGCCAAGCTCGGTGATGAACCTATCGGAAAAAGCGGAAGAAAAATCCATCCATGTCGGCGCATTGCCGTGGGTTGCCGGGACTTCGACCTTGCCCTGGCTTGAAAGCGGCAACGCGCCTGCCGCCGAGCCTGCCAGCGAAGGACAGGAAAAGGCCGAGGTGATGGTCAAAGCTTTGCCGGAACTCAAGGAAGCGCCTAAAGCGCCCGAGACATCGGCGATGAGTATCATGCCGGTAGCGGCAAGCAAGGATAGCAATGCCGGATGGTTGACGGTGGAGGCTTTCGCCAACGAAGAGGTGGCTTCGTCTTTCTGGCAGGAAGTCCGTACCGCCGTACCTGAAAAAGCCGCCGGGCTGCGCGTGCGGATCATGAAGCCGCTGTTGGCCGCTCATAACCAGCCCGTGACGTTGCTGAACATAGGCCCGTTTGCCAGCCGCAACGATGCCTATGCTTTCTGTCATGATGGCATTCAGGCCAAGGATAAGGGGTTGCTCTGCCGTTTCGGAAGCGATGAAATGGCGGTGGATGCCATGCCGCCGGCGGCGCCCGTGCCGCATTCCGGGAATGGTGGTGTCTCTAATGAAACGCAACGCCGGCCATTGCCGGGAAATCCGCAGTTGCTCCCTGCTTCCGTTAAAACTTACTGGGCGCAGGTTCTCTCTGCGCCAAGCCAGATGGAGGCTTTGCACGCATGGGAAGACATCAAAACCAGCAATGGCGATTTACTGGAAGGCCTGCGCAGCACGGTGTCTTCCTCGCCTGCAGATAAAAATATTTACGTGGTGCGCATTGGCCCGATGGCAAGCCAGGCCGATGCCAAAAGCCTGTGCGGCAAGCTGAAGGATCGTAACGTCGACTGCCTGGTAGCGCTGAATACGAGCAGCCAATAACAGCTCTAAAATACGCGCCGTTCAAAATCCTCTGGTATTCAAATTCCAGTTTTGCTATAGGTTTCGCCTCTCAAGGGAAGCTGTTGAGAGAATTACAGGTATTCCGCGGTAGCTCAGTGGTAGAGCAATCGGCTGTTAACCGATCGGTCGCTGGTTCGAGCCCAGCCCGCGGAGCCAACTAACCATCCGGTGACATCCGGTACAATCCACAAAATATAGATAAAGCGCCACTTACAACCCGTATTGTGTACGGACGCATCCGTTTCAGGACGTTGACATCCGATGGTATCTGAAAAAACCGGAAAACTTTGACAGTAGCTTACAAACCAAGCTGGCATTAAAACTATTGCTGGGATGGAATTTCTGAACACGGCATCCAATCCGCGTCATCACCAGACGCGGAATCCATCATTCCATATCATCTCCGGGCGGCGGCTTTACCGGCAGGTTCCGTGCGGTATTACCCTCTCTGCGGGCCGCCCGAAGAATCTTCGGATGTAACCTGCGCTTCATAGGAACCGACCTTCTTTGCTTGCAGTCTCGCCAGAAACCCCGCCGGATCGGTCGGGTTACTGGTGGCCGCCTGCCGGAATATGCCCGGAGTGTCACGAAACTCGGCGAAGCGTTCGTCCTGTTTCAATTCCGTGATTGTTTGTAGCACCTTCTCCAGAAACCCCGCCGGATCGGCCGGGTTACTGCTGGCCGCCTGCCGGATTATGCCCGGCGTATCGCGAAACTCGGCGAAGCGTTCATCCCGCTTTAGCTCCGTGATCGACTGTTGCATTTTCTCCAGAAACCCCGCAGGATCGGTGGGGTTCCCGATGGCCGCCTGCCGGAATATTCCCGGCGTATCGCGAAACTCGGCGAAGCGTTCATCCCGCTTTAGCTCCGTGATCGACTGTTGCACCTTCTCCAGAAACCCCGCAGGATCGGTGGGGTTCCCGATGGCCGCCTGCCGGAATATTCCCGGCGTATCGCGAAACTCGGCGAAGCGTTCATCCCGCTTTAGCTCCGTGATCGACTGTTGCACCTTCTCCAGAAACCCCGCAGGATCGGTCAGATTATTGGTGGCCGCCCGCCGGAATATGCCCGGAGTGTCACGAAACTCGGCGAAGCGTTCATCCCGCTTTAGCTCCGTGACCGCCTGTTGCACTTTCTCCAGAAACCCCGCGGGATTTCTGGGGTTCCCGACAGCCGCCTGCCGGAATATTCCCGGCGTATCCCGAAACTCCGCGAAGCGCTCATCCTGTTTCAATTCCGTGATCGACTGTTGCACCTTCTCCAGAAACCCCGCAGGATCGGTCGGGTTATTGATGGCCGCCCGCCGGAAAATGCCCGGCATATCCCGAAACTCCGCTAAGCGCTCATCCTGTTTCAATTCCGTGATCGACTGTTGCACCTTCTCCAGAAACCCCGCAGGATCGGTCAGGTTATTGATGGCCGCATGACGGAAAATGCCCGGCGTATCGCGAAACTCGGCGAAACGTTCATCCCGCTTTAGCTCCGTGACCGCCTGTTGCATTTTCTCCAGAAACCCCGCGGGATCGGCCGGGTAATTGCTTGCCGTATGACGGAAAATGCCCGGAGTGTCACGAAACTCGGCGAAGCGTTCAATCATCCAATCGAGGACGCCATTCTGAACGGTGGCCGACGACATGTTCTCGGCCGCGGCGTCGAATAATGAAGCATTGACGGCTATCTCGATGGCAAGAAGACGATAGATAGGCTGCCGCAGATCAGCCGGAAGCGATATCTTTCTCCTCCGGCACATCTCCTCGAAGGATTCAAAAGCCTGTTGCTGCACTGATGCCGGGACCGTTTCCTCCGACCCTTTGCTCAACTCGGCAAGCAATCGGCTAGTCCGGACAGCCCCGGATAGGCTCTCATGTGTCTCGTCACTAAGCCTTCTGAGACCTCTGAGTGTTTTACCACTCATGCGCTGGTTCTCACGGACCGTCGTCATGAAGGCCGCCGCCCGACGATACGCCTCCGCATCGACCTTGTTCTCCGCTGCCGCGTCGAAATTCGACGGCGGCAGGTCATTGTCCTGATCTAACAAGCTGCCATCTCCCCCTAGGATGAAATCCCACACCCAAGAGGATGACAGCAAATGATTAAGACCTGGTAAACCGGCCCGCCCGCAACAGGCCATCGGCTTGGCCGGCGGCTGCATTATCGCCGGTTCTGTAAGCGACCACCGCCATGATCGGGCGTGATTTTGCCGGACGGAGCCCATAGCCAATGGCTATAATTCTTTTCATCCTTAGAAAATTATTGTACAAGCTCTGCAGACATATTTCGTTATATTCATCATCGAAATGCCGCAGTCCAAGATAGCGTTATTTTCTAAAATCGATAAGTTTACTTTATTGCTGGTCGTGATGCTGCTTGCAGCGATGGTGACGGCTTATAGTTATTACGCCCGTATCTACAACCCTTCTTATGCCCCCAATTTTTACAGCTTGCTTGGTGAAGCATTTATGGCAGGGCAAACCCATATTGAAATTCCGCCACGACGGGAATTAGCGACCTTACCAAATCCATACGAACCGCGTCTTAATTGGCGTTATCGCCTCCATGACGCCAGTCTCTATAATGGCAAATATTATTTGTATTATGGGCCGGTACCGGCATTGCTCCCATGGATACCTGTTAAATATCTTACCGGCATTTCATTAAGTGACTCTTCCCTTGCATTGTGTTTCGCGGTTGTCGGGACTGTTTGCCTGACGTGGCTACTGGTATCAATCGCGATGCATCAGCGGATGGTTGTGCGCTGGGGACTGGTATTCGCCGTCCTGTCGCTATGCTTTGGCACATGGTTGCCATTTTTGCTGCGCAGGCCATTCTTTTATGAAGTTGCCATTTCCGGCGCTTATTGTTTTTCGGCACTTGGCCTCCTCTGCTTATGGCAGGGATTCTGGCGCCGCCAGAAAACCGCGTATTGCTGGCAATTAGTGGCGGGCCTTTGTTTCGGCCTGGCAATGGGCTGCCGTATCACGCATGTTTTTACTATTGCCATACTGATAATAGCCTGGGTGATGATGCGGCGTACACAAACGGCCCGCACTTCGTTTTTGCAACTGATATGCATGTTCGGTCCCTGGCTGCTGTGTCTGGCGGGACTCACGGTGTATAATTATGTACGTTTCGGTTCCGTATTTGAATCCGGACTGCATTACCAGCTCACAATATTTGATTTTCATACTCCCGGTTTTAAGCTGATCAGTTTCAATCACGTACTAGACAACGCTTATTTTTATCTGCTCAGACCGTTGACATGGAGGAATAATTTCGTATTCCCCTTTTTCCATGTGAACGCAGCACGGATTGCATTGCCATGGGACGCAGTAAACGCAATGGCAAGGACAGATGAACCATTATATGGGTTATTCACCAACAATCCATTTTCGTTCTGGCTGCTTGCCATGCCGTATTGCTTGGTAAAACGCCATCGATTATCGCCGGAAACACGGGCGATCCTTACAGGCATTGCCTTATATGGTGTAAGTCTGCTATGCTTTCTGCTGTTTTTCTTTTTTACCACGATGCGCTACGGAGTGGATTTTGCACCTTGGCTGGTGTTTCTTGCAAGCGTGCAGTATTTGCAATTGCTCAGCATAGTCAAAACCAAAAGGATATTCTTTTTATTGCTCGTCGCTGGCGGTGTCACAGCGCTTTATGGTGCATTTACCGGCACAATGTCTGCTTATTGCGGATGTTTACAATGCTAATTCGGAAATGTGAGCAGGAGCAGCCAAGATATACTAAAAATAGTTAAGGGAGGTGCATATGAAAATAGCCTATATTATTATCTTTACTCTGGGGTTTTCCTGCGTTTTAGCCACAGCATTCGCACAAGGCGACGTTGTTGATGTTCCGCAGGTTTCCAACAAAACATCAGCATCTGCCCAGACTCCTGATGAATCATCTATGCAGATAGATGGTGATGGGCGTAAGCAGGACCATCAGGCGGAAGTCCTCAATAATCCGGTGATTAGCGATTTCGGACGCGCCAATGCCATGCTTAACCTGACCGGTTCCAACGGCAGTAATACAGCAATCGGCAGTTCCACAACCGAAACGCCGCGAGGCAAAGATAATACAATTGGTCAACGCCGGAATGCCGCAACCGATGATGTTCTTTTGGATAATCAAGATAAGGCATCAGTAGAAAAACAGAAGGATAACTATGGGCACAAGAAAAAGAAAAAAAGCAAGCTAACGGATGAAGAAAAAGAATACGAATCTGCCCCAGCCTCTGGATTAGGTGCCACCCCAACGACCCCCTAATTGTATTTATTGTCCAATTTATAATAATTTAACATATTGTAATTAATAGTTAAATTACAAAAATTGGTACCATCCATAAAAATTTTTTAATAGTTAACAATTTATTAATTGCATTCTATATTAAGATGCGTTAAGTTTTGTGCCTATTAAATAGCGGGCACCTGAGCGGCGCCTGAAATACTATAAAACGATGTAAATAGGTATGAGATGAAACAGAGATTAGTTTATAGTTGTATGGTAGCGGCGGCGGTAGCGGTGGCTATGGCGCCGGGGTGGGCGGAGGCGAGCGCGATCGTGTTCGAGGGCCAGAACGCGGCGCTGTTTCCGGGGGCGAACCCGGCGGCGAACGCGCTGCTGATGGCGAGCGTGAACAAGCCGCAGAACACGGGCTCGCCGCCGGCCGCTCCGAGCCTGCTCAGCGATTCGCAGATTCTGGAGCAATCGGTGTTAAGCGCGGCCACGGCCAAGCTTGAGAACCAGATTTTCGCCGGCGGGTCCGGATCCAAGGATCTGGGCGGCGGCCATACCATTTCCTGGAATACGGTCGGGGGTGTGGAAACCATCACCTTTAACGACAACGGCGCCATCACCACCATCCAGATTCCATTCACCCCCTAAGACGATTCACATAGCCCCATGATGCACATTATCGCCAGACTCTCCCGGACGCTGTTTCCTTTTTTGACCTGCGTGGTCTTGCTGGGCGGCTGCTCGGACCGTTCGCTGCTGGAGAACAAGCTGGTGTCGCCAGCCAAGGTCACCGACCGTACGCGCGCCGGCGACCTGCTGATGGCCCTGCCGGCCCCGCCCGGCAAGATCATCGTGGCGCTCTATGACTTCCAGGACCTGACCGGGCAGTTCAAGTACAACGACAAGTTCACCGATTATTCCAGCGCCGTGACCAAGGGCGGGCACGCCATCCTGACCAAGGCGCTGCTCGATGCCGGTAACAAGCAATGGTTCACCGTCACCGAGCGCGGCAGCCTGAAAGACCTGCTGCAGGAACGCAACATTATCGAGGTCCAGAACAACAAATACGTCATGCCCGACGGCTCAAGGCCCCCCGGGCTGCCGCCGCTGATCAACAGCGGCGTGCTCATCGAAGGCGGCATCATTTCTTACGATTCGAACGTCGTCACCGGCGGCGCCGGCGCCACCTATCTCGGCCTCAGCGCCACGGCGCAGTACCATCGCGACGTCGTCACCGTCTACCTGCGCGCCGTCAGCGTCAAGACCGGCGAAGTGCTGCTGTCGGTGACCAGCTCGAAGACCATTTTCTCGACCTCGCTCGATTCCAACCTGCTTAAATACCTCACCTTCGACCGCCTGCTGCAGGCCGAAGTCGGCTTCAGCG
>Ga0207009_1098_pt1 | contig 14720 bp, 14 predicted proteins | sample Alteio_BWMinCont_81_FD_153479 | JGI IMG/M metagenome (GOLD analysis project Ga0207009, IMG submission 153479) | Enriched cells from forest soil in Barre Woods Harvard Forest LTER site, Petersham, Massachusetts, United States -... | ecosystem: Environmental > Terrestrial > Soil > Temperate forest >... | reverse complement strand
CGTTCGCGGCTGGTAGGGGTTGTCCGGGGCGGGGGCCAGGCGCCATCTCCAAAGTCCTAGATCGGTGACCTGCCGCGACGAGACGCATCAGGTGGAATTGCTCGAACGGTTCGGCCGCGAGGGGTTGGATCGCAAGGCGCTGCTGTCCCAGGAAACGCTAAAATGCGGGGAGAAAAAGACGTGGGGACAGGTTTGCATGTCTCGCCGCGTCGACCGAAATGCAATCGAAGGGACGCATGAGCGGACCGGCAAGCGCTGCGACCAAAGCGGTCCGCGTCCCCTTTCTTCTTCTTTCTTCCGCCGCATCCGGAACTGGCGAACCGGGGTCAGGAGTACCGAACCCCGGCCACTCCGCCAAGCCGGTGAATTAGGGTGGGCTAACGTTCTGAGTAGTGTCCTTCGCCCAATCAGTTCCTTTTTCGCAACCGCTCCAGCAGTTTGGCGGCTCCGAGTCTTTCTGCGGCCTTTTCGATCGATTCCTTTGTCGCCGATTTCAGGGCGACCTCCAGCATGCTATCGTAGGAGGTCACGAACTCCAATCGCCCACGCGCCCACTTCAATGCGTTGGTCGCCATTTCATCATTGAACAACTGACTCGGTACAAAGAATCTGTTTTCCGTGAGGTCGCTGTAGAGCGCCTTTTGCTTGCCAATTTCGAGTTCGGAAATCTCTCCATCAAGTACCGTGAGGTAATCTTCTTGGATTTCGCGGTTCGAAATAAGCAAATCCTCCATGTGGTTCATAAGTTTCGACTTGGCTTTGTGGCTTGTCAGCTGCTTCCACACTTTGTTCCACTTCACTTTCTCCGGCTCGGCAACCATCTGCATGTGGGTGGCAGCAAACAAGAAGACTTTACCCAATTCCTCGCCGGCGATTTGGCAGAGGAATACGACCCGCGCCCAATGGCCATGGTCATGAAGTAGGGCCGATTCTTGAATCAGTTGTCTCGCATTGGCCAATGCCGCGCGACGCCCTTCAATGATCTGATTGAAGGTCAAGCCTTTCATCCGTCAGTCTCCGCATTTGTCTTCGCGCAACCGCTCCGGCAAAAACTGGTGTCACCAGTTTTGCAGTTTTTCTCCTGACGCCCGGCGTGCTAATCCAGCTTCTGGCCCGGCCGGTGGACTGCGATGACGCGCTGGATGCAGATCGCGGCGGTCTGTGCCGAGCGAACGGGTTCCTCTCCTGACCAGTCCATGTACCCGTACCGTGTGGGGCCGAACGGCCAGTCCGGGCCAAACTTCGATGGGCAATGTACCCCGGAGGCCTTAAACGTGCAGCCTGTATCGTCATTTCGGATCAAGGCGCGATCCGCCGGACAGAAGGGGACGAAAACTTGGAATCGGAGATTACCGCACTGCACGACACACCACAGGTACGGCTCGGGACTGTCTTGTTTTCGGCGAAGCAAAACGACGTCGCTCACCTCGTTGCTGATCGGGCCGGGAGTGAACGCGAACCAGACCGGGAACGGCTTGAGGCCGATTTGCCTTCTGCCCATGAGCCAGTCGATGGCCGTGGCGCACTGCCCGAGTTCGCTCGGTGGACAGACCGAGCACGCGATCTTGACAAGCGCCTTCGCCGCCTCGATTGGGATGTACGGCTGCGATTCTGTGTCCTCCGCGATGGGTAACTCGGCCGGGAACCCGCCCGCCAGCAGTGCGTCTGGAGACCGGGGGGATGGGAGGTGCAGTGTGGTAACTCCTGCTGCGTCATGCTCGATCTTCAGTTTCCCGCAGCCGCCCTTGAACTTCGCCAACTTGTTCTTCTTGCCTGGTACATGAGAAAGAGCGCGAGCGAAAAGCGTCCACTTCCCCAGTTGATCTTCGTATTTGCCGAGGTGCCCGTTGCACTCGTCGCACTCATTCATGGAGATGATCGACTTGTTCCCAAGCAGGTGGGCAACAGCGTGGGCTTTCTTCCTAAACCTTACTTCGGGTTTGCCGCGCGCGCAGAAGCGACACCGACGCTTCGCCTCGTCGTCGTGGTCGGCGAGCAGGATCGGCCGTGGCGCGACAAACGGGAAGTGCGAGATGATTTCGTATCGCCCGTCAATGTACTCTAGCTGAGCGGCTTCGCGCTCGGCAGGCGTCAAATCAGCAGTCATTAATAGCTTCTCCCGTGCGGCGGGGACCCGATTACTATTGTACGGGACGCCAACCGCGCCCAAGATGTTCGGGCTTCCGCGGGCTGCCCGGCAAAACAGGACGTGTTAGGAGCGAAAACCGCCGTCGGCTGAAAATACGGGTCGGGAGTCAAATCCAGATTCGACTCGCGACCCCTTTTTGCCTTCCCAACACCGCCGCCTGATGCCTCCGACGAGGGGCCCAAACTGGGCGACTCTTAATTGCAGGCTTGGGCATACCTATTGCAGTGCATGGGCTGGGCGTCTCACGTAAAAACACTGATGCAAAACGCAAGCGAGCTGAGATCAACAGTCCTCGATCCGGGTGGTAAGATAGACGGGTTTTGTCCAGCCCGAGCCGGCGTCACCTTACATCACATACTGACCCCTGTATCTTTTTCCACGAAACCAGTCGCCAAGCGTCGTCTTGTGCGTAATCCCCTTCACGATCCTTTCGCATTTGATCCTCTTCAGATGGCGCACCGCGAAGTCATCAGCATACGCTTCGGCCTGTTTGGTGGCGCAGACCTTGTTTTTGTGGTTGAAGTTGATCCCTTGGTAGAAGTCCTCGGCATGTCCTAACTCGTGGTACAAGATGCAGAACTTTGTCATGATCACCTGTGCGTCAGGTAGGCTTCTCTCGTAATCGCTCCTTACAAGGACGGCCGCATACCGTCGGCCATCCTTTTCGACCGGGATCATGCGGCCACCGATTCGCTGGATATCGGGCTGTGTGGCATCGTAGGCGTCGCCCGCGTATTGAAGGGCCGTGCAACCCCTGATCCCACAGGCTTCAAGTTGCTCCTGTGCGGGCAACTTAAACAAGTCGGCGCCGCATTCTTGGATCGCGAGTATATGACTCATCGCGCCGAATTGTTTCTTCACCTGCTCGTAATCTTCGGAGAGGTTGTGGGGAACGATGAACTGGTCCACGCGGTTACCCTTGGAAAGCGAAAGGGAAAGCAAAAGGGAAAGCAACAGCTGACACTTTACGGATGTCTTGTAATACCATGATGTTACGGTGAAATGAGCGCGGCTCAAGTCTATAGTCTGCGCATTTTCTCCTAAAACTTCAATGCCTTCAGTGACTTGCGTAAAGTGTCACCATTTTCCCTAACTCGGTGTCACCGGCGCCGGTGCCTTGCTCGCCGAAGCGGGCGCTTCCGCTACCTCTGCGGGCGCTGGACCAGCAGGGGCTGATGGCAAGGCGCGAACGGATTGCTCCCAATAGGTGCGGATGGCCTTGTTAACGATTCGCTCGAACCACATCACGGGTGGGAAGGCCGACTGCGACCAGAAAAGCGAATTTGCAACATGGAACGGGATTGCGGGACCGCCGGAGTAGGATGCGGAGGCGGGGAATCGGTGTCCTTCATGCGTCGCCTTGCTACGGATACTGTAAATCTTGGTAAGCGACTTCCGTAAATCCTCGCGCCGCGGCCAGACCTCGCGCCACTGCTCGTACCGGGCACGATACAAGTCGTCGTCGCTATCCCAGTTCCAGCCGTCGAGCCTGTCCATGAGGAATTTCTTGAATTTCTTCCCGGCCCAGAATTCCCTTTTGCAAGCCGCAAGGGCCAGCTTGCGTGCGGTCTCCGGCGCCAACCCAAGTTCCATTGCAAGGTCGAAAACGGCGCGTTGGTGCTCGACCTTCTCGTCGTCGTTGGCCTGAAACGTTTGCAGGGCCGCGTTGGCCAACGTCTCTACCGCGGAAATCAGCAGCTGGTAAGCGATGTCGGGCTCTTGTCGAATCAGTTCGAGCGCCTTGGCGTAAAGCCGTGCGCTCGCCACGATGCTCTCCCTTTGTTCTAGGCGCGGGAGCCCGAGCAGCAGCGCGCTAAGTGTGCCCGGCGCGACCGGCAGCGGCATAGGGTTATTGTCGTGTATCTCCTGCCCATCGCGATGCGTTATGACGGTGGCGCTGTGGGGCGGCCAGTAGACTTTGCGCATGGAGGTGGCGACCGGCAAAGGCAAGTAGCCGAATACGGGATAATCGTCATGGGCACGCCGCTGGTTCGCCTGCCCGCTAATGGTGATTAGGCGCCTACAAAGCAGGGTCAGCAGTGCAGCCATGTCGTGTGCCACTTCCGAGTCGGGATGGTAGATCGGCATTGTCGTCATCCCGCCCCGTCCTTGGATCGTTTCGGTCACCTCCGCTACCGTCAGACGAAGCACCATTTCGACGGGGTATGTATCCAGCGGCCGGCTCGCTGCGTACAGGACCAGCGGTGGTGCAAGGAGGAATCGCGCAATTTCGCTCTTGTACCATTCGCCGATTACATCGCGGTAGATGGTACCACTACAGAGCAAGTGGTAATCGACCCGTATCGCGTCTTCGGGTGCTCTGGTGCAGTTCGGGTCGCTAAGGTAGTCCAGCACGTGCATGGGCGGCATGTTCCCCTAACACTCTGTCTTTTGCCTCGCTTCTTACAGACGTCGGCAAGCCTGCGTGGGCCGTTCGCCGGCCTCCGAGAAGAAAAAGGGGACGCAGAAAGTTCTTGGCTTGACGGCTCGAGAAGAAAAGGCGACGAAAATAACCGCTGCCAGCTTAGGTTTTGGCGGCCGCGCCGGTGAAAAACGGCCCTCACACTGCTGCACCTCACACCGGTGCTCCTTCCCGATCGCCTCTGTCGCCTGAACAGTTCCGCCCAGGCCGCTCACGCGTAACGTCATGGAGCCTGCTCCTGTGCGTGCCCGGATAACCGGACTCTCGCCCAGGACATGGAACTACTCCGGGCTGATTTTCCTGCTATTTCTTCTCAATCGTCTTGCGAAACTCGTCGATGTTGTGCTGCAACTTGTCCGGTACCATGTGGACTCGCGTGGTGGCAGAATTGGGTCGATCTAGCACAGGATCGCTGCAATTGGCTTTCCCTCGCACAACACGTTGGGCTTGTTCAACCGATCGCGGATGACCGTCTCGGATTCTACGCCCAGACAATGATAAATCGTGGCGGCGAGGTCGGCCGGCGTGGTCGGATTCTTGGCGGGGTAAGCGGCAAAGCGATCGCTGCTACCGTGGACGACGCCGCCTTTGATGCCGCCGCCCGCCAACACCGTCGTGAACACTTTCGCCCAGTGGTCGCGCCCGTCCCGACCCGCGCCCGCGCCTCCCGGCACGCTTTGGCCGACTCGCGGCGTCCGACCCATTTCACCCGTCCAAACGACGAGCGTTTCGTCCAACAAGCCACGCTGTTCCAGGTCTTCGAGCAGCGCGGAAAACGCCAGGTCCGTCACCGGGCAAAGCCGCGTCTTCAGGTCGATAAAATTACGATTATGCGTATCCCAGTAGACGCTTACGTTGGTAATGCCGTCATTGGGCCAAAACACCGTGACCAACGGCACCCCCGCTTCGACGAGCCGTCGTGCCTGCAAAACGGATTGGCCGTGAATGTTCATGCCGTAGCGCTCGCGCAATGCCAACGGTTCCCTCGTCAAGTTGAACGCCTCCGCGCTGTTCGGCGCGGCCAAGAGCGAAAACGCTCGTTGGTAATGGGCGTTCATGGCCTGCGTCTGAGCATGCTGGTCGAGCAAGCGGCGTTGGTCGTCGAGGTCTTTGAGCAGATTCCGTCGTTGCTCGGTGCGTTCCGATCCAATGTCGGAGCGCAGATTCAATTCGGCCACGCGATAATCCGGCAGGCTGGCGTCGGCGTCGATCCGCATGGGTTGGTAAAGCGGTCCGAGCCAACCCGCGCCTTGACCGTGCGACTCCTCGACAAAGCGCGGCGCGCCGTCCGGCACTTTCGGCATCATGGAAACGAAGGGCGGCAACGGTCCCTGGCCACGTCCCAATCGCGCCAGCACCGCGCCGTAACTCGGCCAATCTTCCGGCAGGGTCGCATCAGGTCGCGGCAGGTCACGGCCGGTGAGTAGGAAATGCGTGCTCTTGGTGTGATTCACGTCGCCATGCGTCATGGAACGGATCAAGGCGAGCTTGTCGGTCATCCGAGCGAGCAGCGGTAGATGCTCGCAAATCTGGATGCCCGGCACGTTGGTGCCAATCGGTTTGAATTCGCCGCGATATTCGACCGGAGCGTCCGGTTTCATGTCCCAAGTGTCTTGCTGGGCGGGTCCGCCCCACATGAACAGGATAATGCACGCCTTCGCCTTGCCGCGCGGGACGAGTTTGGCTGGCTTGTTCGCGGCAAGGTTCTGGCCTTGGAACAGATGCGGAAGACCCAGGCCGAACAAGCCGAGAGAACCGGCGCGAAGGAATTCGCGGCGTCCCATCGGAGCGCGGAGACGATGTTGTGAACATGCTGATGAAGTCATGCTTGCATCCTATCCCAACGAAGCGGAGTTGGCCCGCTGCCAAGGGCGCGACTACCAATCCGCCAGGGTGCAGCTGGAAACGCATCCGCGCTGCGTGGAAGTCGAAGTACGTTGCGTGCGTCGGTCCGACCCACCGCGGTCGATAAGAACCGACGCGCGCAACGTCTCCGCCCTTGGCTCTAACGTCGAGTCTGTCCGGGACGAGGTCGGCAGTCGATTTTTCGCCCTGCCGCACGAGAGCGCTGACGCCCTTTCTCGTCAGGTGCCTTGTCAACGGCTTGGCGTCGAAATGCTTGACAGGTCCCTGGTCCAAGATCCCTCTTCCGCATAATCGAAACCATGTCCCGCCGAGCCGTGGACATGGCCTCCGGCGGATGTGCCCGAACCAATGAGTGAGAACCGCAGGAGGGCTGCATGTCAACGCCCCTAACCGTCGATCAACTGCGTCAAGCGGCCGCGAAGCTGCCGCGGGTGGCGCTGGCGCACTTGCCCACCCCGTTTGAAGAAGTCCAGCGTTTTGCGGCCCGGCTGAACGGTCCGCGTGTCTTCCTCAAGCGCGACGATTGCACCGGCATGGTCATGGGGGGAAACAAGACTCGGCACAACGAGTTCCTCCTCGGCGCGGCCCTCCAACACGACGCCGACTGCCTCGTCGGGGCGCTGGCGTGCAGTCGAACAACTGCCGTCAAACGGCGGCAGCATGCAACAAGCTGGGGCTGGAGTGTTACGTCTATCTCACCCGCGCCGCGCACAACGACGACGTCCAGGGCAACCTCCTGCTCGATCACTTGTTGGGCGCTCATATCACCATCATCGACACCCCGTTGGGGCCGGCCCTCGACGATCTGTTGTTCGCCAGGGCAAAGGAACTGCGTGCTGCGGGCCGTCGACCGTTCGTCTGGGACCGCGTGACCGGCCGGCCGATCGCGGCGGTCAGTTATGCGTTGGCCCTTGCGGAGACGCTCGCACAGGCGCGGGCGCTCGGGGTCCAGCCGACGCATCTGTACTGCGCAGCTGCGGGGGCCACCGGCGCCGGGCTGGCGATCGGCAAGGCGATTCTCGGCTGGCCGGGTAAGGTTCGGCTCATGTGCCCCATTCGCTGGCCCTGGGACACGCCAAAGGACCTTGCCGAAGTCGGGAACGCGACGGCGGCGCTTTTGGGCTTGCCGCGTCGCATCACGGCTGCCGACATCGATATCCGCGACGATTACATCGGCGAAGGCTACGGCGTCGTGACGCCCGGCAGCCGCGAAGCGCTGGCTTTGCTCGCACGCACCGACGGTGTATTGCTCGATCCGGTCTACACCGGCAAGGCAATGGCAGGGCTGATCGACGACGCCCGCCACGGCCGCTTGGGAGCCAAGGATCAGGTCGTTTTCATCCACACCGGCGGCACGCCGGCGGTGTTCGCCTATCGCAATGAATTGATGGGACAAAGCGGGGAATAAGGGAGGTCCGCACACCACAGTCCAGCACGGGCGATAAGACACCGACGCGCGCAACTCTCCGGCCCTCGGCAGCGAACGGTTTCGGGGATGAGGCGCGTTAAGCGGCTGGTTTGCCACCCGCGGCTGTGATCTCACAGGAAAACACCCGTGGTAATGGGGGGAAATCGGCCGGCCGCCTGCCCAGGTGGTGCAGAAGTTCTCCCAAGTTCTGGCACCTTTTGAGAGTGTCGAACCTGGCCACGTTTCCATCGTGATTGGTCATGCGGAGCCACTGCTTGACCCGAGCGACGATGTAAGCCGGCGGCAGCCCGGACGCGTTGCAGAGTTCGACATAACGAGAAATCAAGGACAGGCATTCCACCGGTGTCCGCGCGAAGGATTGAAGTAAACCAGAGCCGGGAATGCCGAGTTCGCAGGCCGCCTTGTGGCCCAAGGTCGGATCGGCCAAGGCCCCGCGGCCCAGCATGAAGTGTTGACAACCGGTCTCGTCGCGGCAACGGCGAAGGTCGTCGATGGTCCAAATCTCCCCATTCGCCACCACGGGGATACGCAGGCGCGCCCGAACTTCCCCAAGGGGCTTCCAATACGCCGGCGGCCGATAGCCCTGGCACTTCGTTCGTGCGTGGACGGTGATCCAGTCAGCGCCGCCTTCGGCCGCCCGCTCGGCGTTCCCATGAATCGCCTGGATGTTGTCCCACCCCAGCCGCAGTTTCGCACTGACGGGCAAGTCCGCAGGCACGACTGCGCGCACCGCGGCGACGATCGCGCGAATGCGGTCCGGGTATTGCAGGAGTGTGGCGCCGCCGTCATGGCGGTTGACCGTTCGCGCAGGGCAGCCGAAATTCAGGTCCACCGCGCGGGCTCCGGCCCGAATGAAGACCAGGGCCGCCCGGGCCAGCAGGTCGGGGTTGCCGCCCAAGAGCTGCACCTGGACCGGAAGTCCCGTGGCGGTCCGGCCTCCCTGCATCAATTCGGGAACGTGCTTTCGGAAGACGCCCATGCCGGGGACCGCCTGGCTGACACGAAGAAACTCCGCCACGCAGAAAGTGAACCCCCCGAGTTCCGACAGCAAGGCACGCATGGCCGCATCCGTGACACCCTCCATCGGCGCCAGTACGACGGCCGGAACGCCGGTTCGGATCCACGGGGTTTGTGCGGTGATGGTCACGGCACTCTCGCGGCGAGGGAAATGAGCCAGCCGGACTGCCTCGCCGTCATTCCCGTTTCTTCCGATCGAGGAAGACGATGCTCGACGGATTGCCGACGGGGACGTAATGGCCGGTGAAGGAGAGACCGCCGGCCTTGCGATCCACCCGGAAGACAGCGATGTTGTCACCGCGCTGGTTGCAACAGTAGAGGAACTGGCCGGCGGGGTCGAAATTGAAGCTCCGCGGGTAGCTCCCGCGTGTCCATTCCTCCCCGACATACGTCAGGTCGCCTTTTGTGCCCACCGCAAAGATCCCGATGGTGTCGTGCAGTCGGTTGCCGGCATAGAGGAAGTGGCCGTCGGACGAGACCAGAATGCCGGAGCAGAAATTGCTCCCGGCAAAGCCTCGCGGCAGGGTGGAAATCGTCTGCCGCGAGGCCAGCCGACCCGTGTCGGCGTCGTAGTCGAACCGCACGACGGTCGAGCCCTCTTCCTGGATGGAGTAGAGCCACTTGCCGTTGGGGTGGAAGTGGAAATGGCGGGGGCCGTCCCCGGCCGGCAGCGAAACGGATGCCGGGTCATTCGGGGCCAGCGTGCCCTTCTTCTCGTCGAACTTCCAGGAGAAGATCCTGTCCAGACCCAGGTCCACGTGCAGCACGAAGCGGCCCGAAGGGTCAGCCTGTATCATGTGCGCGTGTGTACGGTCGTGGCCGCTGAAGGCGAAGCTGCCCTTCGGGGCGCTGGTCGCCTCGGTTGGGCCGACCTTGCCCTCGTCGGCCTTGACGTCGGTGGCGGCGGCGAGCCGGCCGTCTTCAAGGATCGGCAGCACCGCGACGGAACCGCCGAAGTAGTTGGCCACCAGGGCGAACCGCCCGCACGGGTGGATGCCCACGAAGGTGGGGCCGGCACCGCCCGAGTTGACGGTGTTGAGCGGCTTCAGTTTCCCGGTGGCCGCATCGACGGCGAACGCACTGACCGTGCCTTCCTTCTTGTCGCCCACCCGGTCCGTCTCGTTGGCCGAATACAGGCGGGTTCCGGCGGCGTTGAGCGCCAGGCAGCTTGGGCTTGTGCCCATCTCGTGGACGTCGTCGGCCGTCATCGCCCCGGTGTCGCGATTGACCTGAAAGAGGTGGATGCCGCGCCCGTTGCCGGGCGGCAGGTCCACCTGGGTCGGCAGCACGTCGCGGAGCGGGGAGCTGAAGGTCCCGACGTAGGCGAGGAGCGCTCCGGCATCGCCATCCGCTTCCGCCCGCACCATGCTCTCCATGAGAGACGCAGCTCCGACCAGGGCGACGGAGGTTTTAATAAATGAGCGTCGGGACTCGCGGGAGACAGTCATGACGGAGGCACCCTTTTTGGTCGATGGAGAGGACCAGCCCATCATACCCGCCGAGTCCGACGCGGGACAGAGTGGCTCAGACAACCGGCACAAACGTGCCGCTCAAGACGCTGAGCGACTGCGTCCGCCCGCCTACACTGATGAAGGAGATGAACGGCCGCCCGGGAAGGCTTGAGCGCTCGTCTGGCCGGCTAATGCCGATTCTCTGCAAGGTGTTTTGCCGAACGGAAACCTGCGACGGACGCCCGCGTCAATGCACTGCCGGTAGCATTCGCCCGCGCCGGGGAGACCGGAGCGGTCGATGTCACCTCTTTCCTCCAGCGGCTGGGCGATAATACCGACGCGCGCTGACTGTCGCCAGAAAGCACGTTGATGGGCGCTGAACTAGCGATCTGGCCGAACATTTGAGTTTAGCGGTTGCCGAAGGCACTCTGCTCGAACCAATGGTGGGGCTGCACTTGCCGACTCCAGCGTGTGGGCGTCAGTTAAGTTGGTGGACAACTGGTGGGTAGGCGTACTGGCGTTGCCAGAAGGCCTCCCACTGGCCCTTCTCGCTGCGGTACAGCGCGCGCACATGGCAAAGCGCGTGTGCCCCGTCTTCCCCCCAGCGCATCCCGGCCCCTTTGAGGCGCTGCCCGACCACGGTCTTGCAGGCACTCTCCACCACGCCGCTACCGATCTGCCAACCCTCTGCCTGGTACGCGGGGTACGCCATGCGATGCAGGTTGTTGCTGAAGTAGTCCTGTACCGCCGCGCGTCGTTCCCGCAGAGCCGCCGACTGCCGTGCCGGCCAGACCCACGCGCGCAGCACCGCCAGCACCGTCGCACCGCCTTGCTCCTTCAGCAGTCCGCACCACTGCTCGGCCTGCGCCACCGACGCGGTCTCGTCGGTCGGGTGCAACGCCTTGGCCAGCTTCTCCAGGTAGCTGGCCGCGTGGTAGAAGTCCAGGATCACCACCAAGTCCGGCCGGTTAAAGTTCTTCTGCGCGAACTCCTCCAGGCCGTTGCCGCCGTCGGTCAACGCCACCCACACCTCGGCCGCCTCCATGCCCACCTGCGCCGCTTGCCGGCGCAACAACGGCCCGACGTCGGCCAACGCATACAACCCCGAGACGTACCGCGCCCGCAGGGCCGGCGCCGGCTGGTCGGGCCGCAACCACTCGGCCGGCGGCGGGTTGTAGACCCCGGCGACGTAGGCCATGCGCCCCTCCGCGGCGCCGCCGCCGGGCCCCTGCTGGCGGGTGCCGGTCGCGTCCACCGTCACGTAGGCGACCCGGCGGCCGCGGGCGTCGCGGTGCCAGTCCCAGGGGGCACCCGGGCCGAAGGTCACGCCCGCGCCCAGCAACTCCGCCAGGCGCGCGCCCACGCCCTCCGTGGTGCGCTGCACCGTCGATTCACACAGGCGCAGGCCGGCCATCTCCTGCAACAGGTCGGCACCCTTGCCGAAGCTGTCGGCGACGGCACCGGCCAGGGCGGCCAGTTGCTCGGCCGCCGGGGTCAGGTCGCGGCCGCCGATGCCGGCCTGGTCGTCGAAGGGGCACAGCCCGCGGCCACAGCGGCGGCAGTAGTAGTAGGCCCGCGTGTAGCGGATCAGGCCGAACAGGCTCAGCGGCCGCCGCCCGCGGTCGCCGTGGTACGGGGCCGCCTGCTCGCAGTGCGGGCAGGTCACACTGGCGCCTTCGTAGCCGTTTTTTTTTCCGCCAGGTGTTGCTCATAGGCCTTGGCGGCGGCGCGGAGGAAGAGGTCCCGGACCTTGAACTCGGTAGCGCCGAACAAGGTGGCGGTCTTGGCGGCGACCAGGGTGCGGGCGACCTGCAAGAACTCTTGCTCGGCGGCCTGGGCGATGCGCTGCGCCAGCAATCGGGCCTCGGCTTCTTGATCGGCGGGGAGGGGTTCCGGCATGGCAGTTCCTCGGATGCGGGTGGTGGATTTTTCGTCAAAATCGCCGCTTGGCCTTTTGTGTACAAAAATCCCACCAACTTTTCAGCTGCTCACACGACTCCAGCGGCGTCGGCAGCTACATCTTGAAATGCCTGCCATGTGACTTTACAATACAGAGTAATTGTTTTCACAAACTATCATTTCGCCGTCAAGCGAGGTTCCTATGTGGAAGTGGATTGTGGCCCTAGATCGTTTGTTGCGCGGCGAGCAGGCCCGTTCACCGACCCTGTTTTCGGGAGCCGCTTTGCTCCTTCCGGTGGCCGGGGCCGTGGGCTCGGTCGTCTTGATGCTCCGCGCAGGTCATCGTAACGATTCCCGTATCCTGTTAACGCTTTTTGCAATCTGGGTGCTCTCCCCGTTCGTGGCTCTCGTATTGGCCAACGTCGTTTCAAAGCGTTGGTCGGTCCTTACTCGGGCGACGCTTCATGGCTTGATGCTCATTCTTACGGCGGGCTCTTTGGCCATCTACGGGAATACGGTTTCGACCCCCCCGGGTTCGAGGGTCGCTTTCCCGTTCCTTGTTGTTCCCCTGGGGTCATGGGTACTTATCACGATGGTTATCCCGTTAGCCGCGATATTATCACGCAAGCTGTCGCGTTTTAGGCTAGTTAGGTGGCTCTTCAAGGCCAGTGCAGCAGTCGCCATGTTGAGCGTCCTCGTGATCGCAGTCTTGCTGGGATTACTGTTGCTGGACCACAACAGAGACACAACTCTACCCACGCCGACTGGCCCGTTCGCGGTCGGCCGCACGACCTGCGTCTGGAGCGACGCGCAGGCCGACCCACTGGCGCCGCAGCCGGATACCAAGCGGGAGCTTCTTACCTGGATTTGGTTCCCCGCAGCGCCGTTGCAACCGGCTCAGACATTCGACGATTACTTACCGGTTTCGTGGCGGACAGCCATTGAGGGCCAATCTGGCGTGCTGCTCACCGAGTTCCTGACACGAGATTTATCGCGGGTCCATGCACACAGTATTCGTGACGCCGAGGTGTCGCCTGAACAACATTCGTATCCAGTCGTACTCATGAGAACCGGAGGTGCGGCCCCGACGACGGACTACACGACCCTTGCCGAGGACCTTGCCAGTCACGGCTATGTGGTCGTAGGTTTCGATGCACCCTTTCGAAGTTGGGTCGTCGTTCTGCCGGACGGAAGGGTGATCGCCAGGGCGCCGCAGAACAACCTCGATCTCTTGGGCGGGCCACAAGCCGATCAACTCGCCAACAGGCTGGTTCAGGCATGGACCGCCGATACCAGTTTTGCACTCGATCAGCTCGAACGACTGAACAGGTCTGACCCCTCGGGCAGATTCCTGGGACGGCTCGACATGGAGCGGGTCGGAGTGTTCGGCCACTCGCTCGGCGGCGCCACAGCCCTGCAGTTCTGCCATGACGATCCTCGGTGCAAGGCGGGCATCGACGTGGACGGGGCTCCCCTCGGAAGTGTCATCGCCGAGGGCGTCACTCAGCCGTTCATGTTTCTCCTGAGCGACCACAGTGGGGAGTCCGCCGACGCGGAGACCCCCGAGGCGATCCGCCAAGCGGGAGCAAACATCCGCTCCATTTACGATCGACAGCCCAGTGACCGAAGGCTGCAAATCGTGATCCAAGGGGCGAATCACTACATGTTCAGCGACGGAGCGATGTTGAAGAGTCCACTTGTGATGCGCGTGATGCGCAGGCTAGGCGTTGTGCGCCTAAATGGTCGTCGCCAAGTTGCTGTGACCGCGCACTGCATCCGCACTTTCTTCGACGTATACCTGAAAGGGGCACCTGCGTCGGAGCTTGAGAGCAAATCGGAGTATCCCGAGATCGAATTTGTCCCTTGAGGACATTGTCTGATGGCCCTTCGTTTCAGGTCGCTTGGGGCTTCGGCTGATAGCCTTGCGCGCGTCGGTCCGAAACACACCGCGGGCGATGTGACCCGACGCATCTCAGATGGCTTGCATCGTCATGACTATGATGCCACTGAAGTAAGCGTCCGCCACGCATGGGATAGTCTTTCAGGCACTGGCAAGCCCGGCGATGGCGCTGTAATATGCCAGGTGGGGCGGACCATTCTTCTTCTAACGGGGTCGATCCATGGCTCGCACGTCCGCGATCGCGTGGTTTCTTTTGGGAGTTTGCCTTTCACGGCCGGCTCTTGCTGACGAACCGACCTCGATTCCACGCGCAACAACGCAGCAGGTCCACCAGACGGTCGATCGCGCCATTGGATATCTGCAAACCGAAAGCGCCGCTTGGTTGAAAACGCGCAAATGCGCCGCCTGCCATCACGTGCCGATGCCGCTTTGGGCGCTGGGCGAAGCCGAACGCCAGGGGTACGCGATCGACAAGAAATTCGTGGCGGATACGACCGAGTCCTTGCTGGGCAGTAAGGACAAGTTGATGGCCTCGAAGATCTTTCCCAATCCGGCGGATCCACCCGACCCGCGCCCACAGGGTCGAG
>Ga0207009_1090_pt2 | contig 14851 bp, 10 predicted proteins | sample Alteio_BWMinCont_81_FD_153479 | JGI IMG/M metagenome (GOLD analysis project Ga0207009, IMG submission 153479) | Enriched cells from forest soil in Barre Woods Harvard Forest LTER site, Petersham, Massachusetts, United States -... | ecosystem: Environmental > Terrestrial > Soil > Temperate forest >... | reverse complement strand
GAAACTTATTGATAAGGTATAACGCCAAAGATTTGCCCCTGTTTATGCAACAAATGCAGGATAAATTTAAAACAGACCTTCCTAACTCGAGCTTCGATTACGAATTCCTGGATACACATATTCAAAGCCTGTACACAACTGAGCAGCATACCGCCAGTACCGCAACTGTGTTTTCGCTGTTAGCCATATTTGTTGCCTGCCTGGGTTTATTTGGATTGGCGGCATTTATTGCAGAGCAACGAACAAAAGAAATAGGTATTCGCAAAGTGCTTGGCGCAACTGTTCCAGGTATTGCAAAATTATTAACGGGCGATTTTCTGAAACTGGTGATCATATCTATCCTGATTGCATCGCCGATTGCATGGTATATGATGAATAAATGGCTGATGGGATTTAGCTACAGGATAAATATAAACGGGTGGGTATTTGTTATTGCAGGCCTTACTGCTGTTGTATTTGCGTTGCTTACTATAAGTTCGCACGCTATACGGGCGGCTGTGAGTAACCCGATGAAGAGCTTAAGAAGTGAATGAGTTTGAGTAGCAGCGGCAGTGGCAGTAAAAACTAATGACACAATGACTAATGACTTAATGACTAATATATCATGATAAAAAATTATTTCAAGATCGCCTTTAGGGGGCTGATGAAAAACAAGGGGTACAGCTTTCTGAATATTTTTGGACTTGCCATCGGCATAGCTTGTGCTGCGCTTATATTTTTGTGGGTAGAGGATGAGGTTAGTTATGATAATAATAATTTAAAAAAAGACAGCGTATATCTTTTGCGTGAAAATCAGCAATTTGATACCCGGGTTTTTACGCATTCATCTACGCCGGGTTTACTGGGGCGTTTTAAACCCGAGATATTTTAGTACGGCCTCATTAATTAAAACATAACAATTGGTATCTCCCTCGGCAAGGGTTTGCGGCAATGAACTTCCTGCCAGCAGCTTTAACTGCATGGTTTTTACTATAGAGCCATCAGTATGGCAGGTTTTTACGGGATAACCTTCTTTGTCGGTCGATAATTTTTTGACGCTTCTGCCACTTTCACGATCGCCTGGGATGGATTGAACAGCCGAAACACTTTCCACATTAGTCATGCTTTTTAAATCGTTTATAAAAGCAGAAAGCTGCTGCTTATTTTGAGCGGCTTTAATAGAAACACTCACAATGCCGTTGGGGTTATATCCCAGGTCTTTATTCCGGATATAATATACCTGCTGAAGGATCACGACAACGGCAATGATCAGGATAATGGAAGATGCAAACTGGAACACGACCAACGATTTACGAATAAAATCGGCAGCAGAATGTTTTAACTTAAGCTTGTTCATTAAAACAAGCGGCGAAATGCGCGACATGGAAAATGCAGGATAGCTGCCCGCTATTAAGGTTACCAACAACCAGGTAACCAGCAAGCCTGCTAAAATGGGCGCGGTATATAATGCCGACGGTTCTAAAAAAATACCGGTGACATTTTGAAACAGGGGCTGTACAATGAAAGCAAGCGCATACCCGATGATTATAGCGATAAAAGAGAGTACAGCAGTTTCTGTATAGAAAAGTACAAGTAACTGGCCCGTATTTGCGCCCAATACTTTGTTAACACCTACTCCCTTTGAACGTTTTTGCGAACGGGCGGTAGCCAGGTTCATATAATTAATGCAAGCAATGGCTAATACTAACAGCGATAAAAAAAGCAAAGCCTTTACCGTGCTGATGCTGCCTATTTTGCTGGAGTACCCCTCCCGGATATCAGCAGAATAAAGATGGATAGCAGTTAAAGGTTGAAAGATAAAGTTGGTAAAAAAACGGCCTTCTTTGGGCACGTTTTTATCAATAAGTGCTGTAGCGCCGCTTTGTACCTGTGCAATATTAGCGCCGGGCTGCAGCTGGCAATAAGTTTCATAGCTTGAATTGCTCCAGTAAACATTTTTACCCATCCATGAATCCATGATGTTATAAACCATGTCGCAATCGATAGTGCTGTTTGCAGGCAGGTCTTTATAAACGCCCGAAACATGCAGCGTATCGCGGTTATTTACGTAGATGATCTTTCCAAAAGCGGGCTCATTGCCGTACAATCTTTCTTTAGCAGACTGCGAAAGTACGATTGATTTGGGCTGCGAAAATGCCGAACGGGCATTCCCTTCTGTAAAGCTAAAATCGAACATTTTAAAAACCGATGAATCGGCCAGGTACAAACCCTTTTCAGTGAAATTCTTCTCATCGGTTTTTAACGATACACTGGCACCAAAATCATGTTTGATCAGCCTGGTCATCGTTTTTACCTGTGGTATATTTTGTACAATAGCCGGACCAACAGAATTGGGCACTTCTGACCATACCTTGTAATTATACTCCGCGCTTGTTTGCATGTTAACCCGGTAAATATCTTTCGAGTTTTTATACATGCGATCGAAACTCAACTCGTACGAAATGCAGGCAAATAAGGTAATGCAAACACACATGCCAATGGCCAATCCAGCAACATTAAGCGATGTAAAAAGCTTATTGGCAACTATGTTGCGCAAGGCTATCCTGAAATAGTTTTTTATCATGGCCTTGATTTTAAACTCCTGCCGGCTCCTTCCCGCCGGAAGGAGCCACGGAGCAACTTTAACTAACTATAACTGATTTTTAATTAGGCAGACGCAGGCTTTTATATCATTATATTTTCCATCACGGTTTGACCATCCAGTAAACGGATAATGCGGTGACTGTAACGGGCATCATGTTCAGAGTGGGTAACCATGATAATGGTTGTTCCCTGTTCATTCAGGTCTGTTAACAGCTCCATCACATCATTACCATTGCTGCTGTCCAGGTTACCCGTGGGCTCATCCGCAAGTATCAGTTTGGGTTTGTTTACCACGGCCCGCGCAATAGCCACACGCTGTTGCTGACCACCCGATAATTGCTGCGGATAATGGTTGCGGCGATGCATGATCTGCATTTTATCCAAAACCTCTTCTACACGTTTTACCCTTTCGGCTGATGCCACGCCCGTATAGATCAATGGCAGTTCCACGTTTTCAAACACGGTTAACTCGTCGATCAGGTTGAAACTCTGGAATACAAAGCCAATATTATGCTTGCGCAGATCGGCGCGCTTGCGCTCATTAAAAGCGGCTACTTCAATGTCATTGAACAGGTAGCTGCCACCATCCGGATCATCCAGCAGGCCCAGGATATTAAGCAGGGTTGATTTGCCGCACCCTGACGGGCCCATTATAGCTACAAACTCACCTTTTTTAACTTCTATGCTTAATTTGTTAAGGGCAATAGTTTCTACTTCTTCAGTACGGTAGAATTTTTCAAGATCTGTTATTTTTATCATTTGGCCTCCTAGGTCACCTAAGGGTGACGATTAATTGTGATTGTTATATTGTTTATTTCTTTAAAATTAGTTCCTGTATATCCCCATAAGTTTCGTAGCTGGATGTTATTACTTTATCGCCTGGTTTTAACCCCCTTAATAGCTCATAATTATCGGTATTGTATCTGCCTAATTGTATGTCAGTTTTATACGCTGTTTTACCATCTTCGCTTAGTTTAAATATCCAGTTGCCGCCGGTTTGCTGATAGAAACCGCCTTTTGGCAATAACAGGGCTGGTACTTCATCACTAAATACAAGCTTAAGTTGTAAGGTTTGTCCTTTCCTTAATCCTTTTGGTGTTCCGCCCGTAAATTCCATATCTACCTGGAACTGCCCGTTGGTAACCTGCGTAAAAACCTTTTTTACGGTTAACTTATAATTGGTGCCATCGTCGGTTGGATAATAGGCGGTTAGCCCGGTAAAAACCCGGTTAATATAATGCTCATCAACATTGGCTCTTAGCTTATAACCCGAGGTAACATCAATTTCCCCTAATTTTTCCCCTTTAGCTTTAGTCTGACCAATTTCGGCATCCAAAGCCGTCAACTGACCATCAATTGGTGCCCTCAAAGTAAGGTCATTAACCTTTTTGCGCATCATTTCTAAAGCGCTTTTCATTTGGGCAATTTGCTCTTTCGCCTGCTGGTCCTGCTGTCTTACAATAGCGGTATCCTGCTTTAATATCTGCTGTTCTAATTTTCTTTTATTTAAATTGTATTCGTAGTTGTTTTGAGCGGTCTTCCATTCCTGTAAGCCTATTGCCTTTTGTTTATACAGGTCTTTATCCAGGTTGTAAACCCGCTCGGCTTCTCTATAGGTACTTTCTACGTCGGCCATTATCTGTAATTTGGATACGGTGGCCGAGAGTGCATTATTGTGCGATATCTGCATTTGTGTTTGTTGCCCGTATACGCTGGTTTCCTGGCTGGCTAAACTAAGCTCAAGGTCGGTGTTTGAAAGCCGTAAAATCGGATCGCCCTTTTTTAGCATGGCGCCGTCTTCAACAAATTTTTGTTCAACCCTGCCACCGTCCGAGGCATCAAGGTAAATGGTAGTAATAGGCATAACTACGCCATTAATAGGTATAAACTCCTGGAAAGGTCCTTTTTTAATTTCGCTGATCGTTAATCGTTCCGGATCGACATCCAGTTTGCTTTTGCCTGATGTTGTAAAAACCACCCAGCCAACTAATGCTACAAATACAGTAATGCCCCCAATTAACAATATGCGCTTACTGTTCCACGCTTTTTTCTCAATTTTTCTGTCCACTATTATTATATATATTTTGTTATCCTTTATAAAAACCCATGCCATCAAAACAATAGGTTGATTTACAGTTATTTATAACCAGTAAATTAAAACAAGCCGTTCGCTTCTGTTACAGCGGGTGTACGGATATGATACAGTTGCAAAAATACCGGTTAGTTGAATTAGCTGTTTGCCAATAGGTTACCAATATGGATAATTAATTGATAAAATTGTTGAAATTTACAGGCGTGCCAACTCACCCCGCCCAAGCTTCGCTGTGCGACCCTCTCTTCGCTACGCGGAAAGAGGGTAAAGAAGGAGGCAAAAGCCGGGCTCGTGCGATACCTTCCCCTAATATTAGGGGAAGGAGGAGGTTAGGGTAAAGAAGCGATAGGATAAAGGTAAATTAACATGATATTAAAAAAAGCGATTGTATTGGTTGTTGATGATGATCCGGATGTGCTCACAGCGGTAAAACTATTGCTTAAAACGGAAGCCGGAGAAGTCATCACCGAAAAGAACCCGGAAAACGTAAACTGGCTATTGCAACGTAACCAGGTTGACCTGGTGCTGCTTGACATGAACTTTAACAGCGCCATAAATACCGGAAATGAAGGCATTTACTGGCTGCGCAAAATTAAAGAGTGGAAGCCCGATGTATGCGTGATCATGATAACAGCTTATGGCGATATTGACCTGGCTGTTCGCTCATTAAAAGAAGGCGCCGACGATTTTGTGGTAAAACCATGGCACAACGAAAAGCTTACTGAAACTATAAAAGAACTGCTGGATAAAAAAGAAGGTGTTAAGCAACCAAAGGCAGCAGTAAAAAGTACTGCGGGATCGACCGCAATTTTGGGCGAGTCGGAAGCGATGCAGGATATTTTTCATAAAGTGAATAAGATTGCGCCTACTGATGCCAATATTTTAATATTGGGTGAGAATGGTACCGGGAAGGATTTAATGGCAAAAGCCATACATGAGCGGTCATTGCGCGCCAACAAACCTTTTATTAAGGTAGATGTCGGCGCATTAACGGATACGTTGTTTGAAAGCGAATTATTTGGCCATAAAAAAGGCGCGTTTACAGATGCCCGCGAGGACCGACAGGGCCGTTTTGAAGATGCCGAAGGTGGAACACTTTTTTTAGATGAAATAGGTAATATTAGCCTGCATCAGCAAGCTAAATTATTAACGGTGCTGCAAAACAGGCAGGTAACCCGGTTAGGTACTAATAAACCGGTTGATATTGACATACGGCTGATATGTGCTACCAACGTTTCTATGCAGGAGTTGGCAAACGAGAATCGTTTTAGAAAAGACTTGATCTATCGCATTAACACGGTTGAAATTACCATGCCGCCGTTACGTAAACGAAATAACGATATAGTGTTGCTAGCTAAGCATTTTGCAAAAATATATGCCAATAAGTACCTGAAACCGGCTATGGAATTTGAGGCTGCCGCGTTACAGAAACTAAAAACATATAACTACCCCGGTAACGTCCGCGAGTTACAATATAGCATTGAACGGGCGGTAATTATGGCGGATGATTATATGCTTAAATTCGATGACCTTATATTTTCGGTATTGGAATCGTCTATAGCCAATGATCTGGTCAATAACGAAGATATCCAGTTAAGCACATTAGAGAAAAACGCCATTCTGAAGGTAATAGAAAAACATAATGGCAATATCACCCGGGCGGCAAAAGAATTAGGGCTAACCCGCACCGCCCTTTACAGGAGATTAAGCAAATATGATATTTAAACAATACGAATGGCGGCTCGTATTGCGCGTGCTGCTGCTATTTATTACGCTGGTACTCAATTCATTTATAATTGTTACGAACCAGTATATCTATTTGTTTATTTTAATACCGGTTGTTATTTATGAGTTGATAGATCTTATCCGTTTCCAAAAAAAGGCCCAGGATGAGATAACCCAATTTGTTGAATCTATCCACTATCGTGATTTTTCCAGGCATTTTGATGTGGGTAAAGCTCCCAATGAATTAAAGCCACTTCGCAAAGGTTTTAACGAGATCAACACTACGTTTAAGGTGATCAGCCGCGAACGCGAAACCCAATATCATTACCTGCAAAAAATATTAGAACTGGTAGATACGGGTATCATGTCCTATGAGCAGGAAACCGGCGAAACCGGCTGGATCAACGATGCTTTTAAAAATTTATTAGGCATCCCTTACCTTAAATCTATTCACTCGCTCGAAAAAAGAGAAGAGCTGCTTTACAAAAGTATTATTAACCTAAAACCCGGCGACAGCAAACTGGTAACCATTACCCGTAACCAGCAGCAAATAAAAATATTGGTGAGCGTCAGCGCATTGCGAAGTGATGATAAGCTATATAAGTTATTGGCCTTTCAAAACGTCAGCGAAGCGCTTGACGAAACAGAATCAAAAGCTTGGCAAAAACTGTTGAATGTAATGACGCACGAGATCATGAATTCGGTAGCGCCCATATCTTCACTTGCCGATACATTAAAAAATCGTTTAAAAAGCCCCGAATTAGCAAGTAGTATGGCAGGCGGTCAGTTAGAAGATCTGGAGTTAGGTATTGATACCATTAAACGCCGCAGCGAAGGGTTATTAAAATTTACCGAAAGCTATCGGAACCTGAATAAGATAACTCAACTGGATCTGAAGCATATCCTGGTATGTGACCTGTTTGAAAATATAAGCAGCTTAATGCTCCCTTCATTAGAGAAAAAGAATATTGAACTGGGTATCATCATACGCGACCTGGCATTAGCGGTTGATATCGATATCAACCTGGTTGAACAGGTATTGATCAATTTAGTAATAAATGCAATAGAAGCAGTAAAAGACATCGAGTTGCCCCAGATTGTGCTATCTGCAGAGGCGCATGCTAACAATAAAATCATTATCAAAGTAAGCGATAACGGAACGGGCATGCCGCCCGAGTTATTGGATAAAATATTTATCCCTTTCTTTAGCACACGTAAAACAGGCAGTGGTATCGGTCTCAGCTTATGCAAACAGATCATGTTGCTGCATAAGGGCACCATTCAGGTACAATCTGCCGAAGGTAAAGGCTCGGCCTTTCTCCTGCAGTTTATGGCCTGATATTACCCGGACCCCATTAATAATTGTATGCGCTTACGGTTTGCTGTACTGTTCTGCGGTTACCTGCTCCATCCAGTTAACAGGCGAACCGTTGAGCTTTTCCTGGATGGCGATATGGCTCATGGCTGTAGTTGCTGTAGCGCCGTGCCAGTGTTTTTCATTTGGTGCGAACCAAACTACATCACCTTGCCGGATATCCTCAACCGCCCCGCCTTCACGCTGCACCCATCCGGAACCCGCGGTAACAATGAGGGTCTGACCAAGCGGATGGGTATGCCATGCGGTACGGGCGCCCGGCTCAAAGGTGACCAGCGCCATAACAACACGGGCCGGCTCTGGCGGACTGAAAAGGGGATCGATCCGAACCTGCCCGGTAAAATACTCTTCCGGGCCCTTACCTGATGGCTGTGAGCCGCTGCGTTTAATTTCCATAAATTTTCTCGTTAATAATTTCTAAACAATATTTGCTTACCTAAGTTTGGCGTAGCTTTTTTATAAAGTAAAGATAAAACTATTGATGGAGGGTACCTTTGCTAAATTTGATTGCACATGTTTTATTGGCGGTCATGCCGAATTTCTCAATTAGGCTACAAAAACCCTCAATTAAGCTACAAGCGGTCAATGACATCTGTTGACCTTTGATGTATCATTCATTTAAAGTATAAAATCATGACACATCAAAATGATAATTCGGGTACCGCTAAAGTTTGGTTCATTACCGGCGCTTCCCGTGGATTTGGGCGCGTTTGGACCGAGGCCGCGCTTAAGCGGGGCGACAAGGTTGCAGCTACCGCACGTAAGCTGGAAAGCATCGCCGATCTCAAAGAAAAATATGGCGCAAATGTGCTGACTTTAGAGCTTGACGTGACCAGTCCCGACCAGGCGAAGGCAGCAGTGGCGCAGGCACACGCTCATTTCGGTAGGCTCGATATCGTGCTTAATAATGCAGGTTATTCATTGGTCGGTACCATCGAAGAAGCCAGTGCAGACGATGTTAGGGCGCTTTACGAGACGAATATTTTCGGCACATTGGGGGTCATTCAGGCTGCCCTGCCGCTGCTGCGCAAGCAGGGAGGTGGCCACATCCTGGGTACATCGAGTGGCCTCGGTCATTTGGCGATGCCGGTAATTGGCTATTACTGCTCCTCCAAATGGGCATTCGAAGCCATTCACGAAAGCCTGGCCGCAGAGGTTAAACCTTTCGGGATCAAGGTAACCATAATCGAACCCGGCGCCTATGCCACTGAGTTCGGCGGCCCGGATTCCTTGAAATTTGCAACAGGCCTTGACATCTACGCAGATCTGAAAACACACCTTTTCGAGCGTTTAAAAAGCATGGAACGGGGCGATCCTGAGGCGACACCGGAGGCTATCTTCAAAATTGTGGATGCGGCAAACCCGCCACTGCGGTTTAACCTTGGCAGCCACAATCTGCCCTCAATACGCGCAGCCTATGCCGAGCGATTGGCCACCTGGCAAGCATGGGAAGCCGTTTCTAACTCAGCTCAAGGTAAATCAAAGTAATCTATTGGTAAAGAATTAATGATAACCGATAATTAAATCTATTATCGGTTATCATTGTTTAAATTGTAAAAATGAAAAAGGAAGAAAACAGCCCCCGCAAATTCGATTCTTTATCTGACGCGCACCGGGCCTTTGGTATATCTAAACCCCTGCATCCACTGATCAGCCTGATCTCTGGTGACACAGATCGGCTGGAAGTAACTCGTCCGGCGGGAGCCCATGTACTAAACTTTTATAAAATATCGTACCGGCCGAAACTCAGCGGGAAATTAAAATATGGCCAGGATTATTATGATTTTGATGAAGGTGGTTTATTGTTCGCTGCTCCCAACCAGGTAGTTGGCGGCCATAACGATGAAGAGGTTAGAGAATGTTCTGAGTACACTTTGTTGATCCACCCGGATTTTTTGCTGGGTTATCCTTTGGCAAAGAAGATTAGGCAGTATGGTTTTTTTTCTTACTCGGCCAATGAAGCATTGCATTTATCAGATAAGGAAAAAGCAACCATCATTTCTATTTTTAAGATCATTGAAGAAGAGTTGAACAGCAGGATAGATGATTTTAGCCAGGATGTCATTATTTCTCAAATTGAATTATTACTGAATTACGCCAATCGCTTTTACAAGCGCCAGTTCATAACCCGCAAAGCAGTAAGCAATGATCTGTTGCAAAAGCTGGAGGAAGTTTTAGACGAATATTTCAATAGCGAAAAATCTTTAAGTCACGGAATCCCGACCGTTCAATATCTTTCGGAAAACTTAAATATTTCCCCAAGTTATTTAAGCGATATGCTGCGTTCCCTGACCGGGCAAAACGCGCAACAACACATCCACTATAAACTCATAGAAAAGGCGAAGGAAAAACTATCTGCCACCAGTTTATCTGTAAGTGAAGTTGCCTACGAGTTAGGTTTTGAACATTCGCAATCGTTCAGTAAATTGTTCAAAACCAAAACTAACCTGTCGCCATTAGAATTCCGGCGATCTTTTAACTAATACCTCAATTTCGATGCGTTCACAAGCAATTAAATGTGCTAAATCTGTAGTCGAAAAAATAAGTAATACTACTACATCGTTTTCGTAGATTTTCCTTCCGGATAAACTAAACCAGTTTAATTTAGTACGGTCTAAAAACTTCTAACCGTCAAACCTATTTTTCATGCAGAAAAAAATGCCCCTTATTAAACTGGTAGTCCTGTTTAATTTTATAGCTTCATTTGCCATGGCACAAACGCCCGGTGGTATCAATCAGCTTATTTCAAAAATAACCACTTATAAAAGCTCAATGCCGGCCGAAAAGGTTTTTTTACACTTTGATAAACCCTACTATTCTACTGGTGATACCATTTGGTTCAAAGGCTATCTGATGAACGAGGGTCTTAATTACTCACCGTTAAGCAGTCGTTTATATGTCGAGTTGCTAAATGACAGCAACGCGGTTGTTAAACGATTTGTATTTCCGGCATCATTGGGGCTTACCTGGGGCAATATTCCGCTAACGTCCGCCTACGTTCATGAAGGCACCTACACCATCAGGGCCTACACCAACTGGATGCGCAATTTTGGTGATGACTATTTTTTTAAGCAAAGTTTTTATATCAACAACCAGGGCGATAATACCTGGCTGGTAAATGTACAACCGGCTCTCGCATCAGCCAATGGTAAGGATGATATTAAGCTGGCCGTAAAACTCATGGGTGTTGATGGTAAAACAAGCGCTGCTGATCTGCAATTAAAAGTCGTTAATAATAAAAAGGTCCTTTTGCGAAATACCGCCCAAACCGGTTCGGATGGTACCATGAATGTTGATTTTAATCTACCTGCAAACACCAACCTGAAAAATTTAAATATGGTTGTCCAGGACAAAAATGATAAAAACCGCAGGGCTCTGATACCTATAAGCGTTAACAGGCCCCAGGATGTTGATATACAATTTATGCCCGAAGGCGGCCCACTGGTTGCCGGCATACCATCGCATGTGGGGTTTAAAGCCGTTGGCGAAGATGGCAAAGGTGTAGCCATACAGGGAACTATCTACGACAGCGACCACAATGAACTGGCTCAAATAAGTACATTACGCTACGGCATGGGCACATTTGATATCGCGCCGCAACCTGATAAAACCTATACCGCAGAAATTACCTTGCCCGATGGCGCGAAGAAAACCGTGCCACTTCCGGTCCCGCTTAAAACGGGGACGGTTTTAAGCGTACGAAATACCATGGACAGAGATACCATGATTGTATCTGTTTTTAGCACAGCCGAGCAGGCCGGCGGCAACAAATATTATTTGATAGGAATGTCCAGGGGCGTTGTATGTTATGGCGCATCATCCACACTTGGTAACAATCGTTTTGCAGTTAAGGTACCTAAAAGTTTGTTTCCAACAGGTGCTGTCCATTTTATCCTGCTAAATGCTGCCGAGCAGCCTTTAAATGAACGGGTGACATTTATCAATCATGCTGATGACCTGAAAATTGAACTTAAAACCGATGCACAATCGTTTACTACACGAGACAGCATTCCTGTACATATTACCGTTAAAGATGAAACCGGCAAGCCAATTGTTGGTAGCTTTTCTATGGCGGTAACAGATGACAGCCAGGTTAAAGCAGAAAATGCGACATCGGATAATATCTTTTCACATTTATTGTTATCAGCCGATTTAAAAGGATATGTAGAAGATCCTGCATATTATTTGCAACATACCGAGCAGTCGTGGAAAGCGCTGGATGCATTATTATTGACTCAGGGCTGGGTTGGATATGATGCAAAAAAGATAAACCAGCCGGTAAAACCGTTGTTTGAGCCCGAAGTAGAATTTGCTGTAAGAGGAAATGTTACTAATTTATTTAATAAACCGATGGCCAACTCAAAAGTTATCTTGCTATCAACCGGCGAACAGCATTTTGAGCGGGACACCACTACTGATAAAGCAGGGAAATTTGTGTTTAACCGCTTTCCGCAGATAGGCAAATCAACCTTTGTAATTTCGGCCATAAATGAAAGGGGTAAGCCAATAAACGGCGGCATAAGTATTGACGAAAAGAACCAGTCGCCGGTGAGTTCAGGAAGTGTAAAGCTGCTGGATCCCTGGAACGTAAATGCCGATGGCGTAGTATTAAACTATGTTAAGTCGGATAAAAACTACCAGGCAAATTTGGATAAATCACAGTATGATGCTAACGGAAGATTACTAAAATCCGTAGACATTAAAGATCAGGCCATCATCCGAAACTCAAAGAATTTAAATGGTCCGGGCGAAGCCGACCAGGTAATTACCGAAGATGTAATGGTAAACGCCGGGAAGGCAAGCCTGCTTGACGTGATACAAAGTACGGTAAAGAACTTTCATGCCAGCTTTTATAAAGACAGTGCAAAAAAAATGAACATGGAGTATTTTGTAAGAGACAAAAGGGTGCATTTCGTCTTTGACGGAATAGATATTGAACGTTTTTATCAACCTATTACTGGTCAGCCAAATGAGCATTATGATTTCATAAAACAATATCTCGATTATATATCAGCCGAAGACATTTTAGGTATAGAAGTAAATTATACCCATAATGCACGGTACAATTCGGTAAATTTAAATACGGATGATTTGTTGGCTGCAGATCCTACTGGTCCCCGTGGTTCTGATCACGCTTACCTCGAGATAACAACACGTGCGGGTACAGGGCCATTTATTCAACGATCAACAGGTATATATATATACAAACCATTACCGCTTGCCGATTATAAACAATTTTACCGCCCGCGCTACCCGGTTAAAGGCAATATCAGCAATACTGACCTGCGCTCCACTATCCACTGGTCGCCAAATATTATTACCGATAGGAACGGAACATCAACCATATCGTTTTACGCTGCAGACAAGCCAACCAGATACACCATTATCTGCGAGGGTAGTGATATGAACGGAAAGGTGGGGGTACAGACAGCTAATATTACCATTACCGGCAAGCAATAGAAATTCTCAACACTCTCTTCCGCGAAGCGGAGGAGAGTGTTACCCATCCGCCAAATTTGGCGGAGTCGGCGGGGTGAGTAACCGCCGCCCATCCCTTGCTATTCCCAACCATCTTTCCCTTGTGCCCCAATAACCGTGTAATCATGATAATCCTTTTAATCCCACAAATCAAGGTTCAGACAAAAAAAAAATTCAATAATTAACCATAATTATTAAAGCGTAATAACAAATAACCACCCCATTTCTTACACAATTAATAGTCAATACTTTAGCAAAATTTAAATTGTTATCAAAGCGTATAAATATTTATTTAACTTGCTATTAATCAATAATTTATGAATTTTATTGTTTGATTTTGTAAATCTTTATCGCTTATATTTACAACAGAAAAGACTAAGCCAATTAGTTAACCTTTTATCCTGTATTTATAAATATGTTAAAGAAACCTACTTTCATGCTATGCCTGCATGTTATTTTAATAGTTAGCTGTAGCACTGTCTTTGCCCAAACCAAAAGCTATACCGGCTTTTTATTGCAGAATGAACAAAAGCTGTCTGCCCTGAAAAAACAATATAAGGATGGTGACGAAACCGCAACCAAAGAAATAAATTCTCTTTTAGCCGACGCCGACAAAACATTAACCGCCGGACCATATTCGGTAACTTTCAATAAAACTAAAATAGCACCAAGCGGTAACGCGCACGATTATGTGAGCCAGGCTCCCTACTGGTGGGCCGACCCGTCAAAACCCGATGGTAAGCCTTATATCCGCAAAGATGGGGAACGTAACCCGGAGATATATCTGCTGCATGACGACACCCAATTAAACGAATTATGCCAGGCAGTTAAAAAGCTAAGCTTTGCTTTTTACTTTACCGGTAAAGAGCAATACGCCCAAAAAGCCGCAAGCCTGATGGACACGTGGTTTATTAGGGCAGATACAAAAATGGCTCCCAACTTAAATTATGCCCAATACATACCGGGCATTAATGATGGCCGGGGCATAGGCATAATTGAGAGCCGTGCGTTAGCGAACATTCCCGACGCATTAGCGATGATGCAGGATAGTAAAAGCATAACCGATAACCTGAAAGACGGCGTAAAACAATGGTTTGCCGAATACTTAAAATGGCTGCAAACCAGCAAAAATGGTAACGACGAAAAAGGATCGCAAAACAATCATGGTACCTTTTACGATATGCAGGTGGTTGACTTCGCAATTTTTACCGGCGATGAGAAATTGGCCCGCGAGGTGCTGCAAAAACGCACCATTATGCGCATGGATACCCAATTTACCGTAGATGGCAAACAGCCGCTCGAATTGGAGCGCACAAAATCATGGGGATATTCCAACATGAACCTGGACGGCTGGTGCAGGTTAGCTGTATTAGCCGACCGCCTGGACATTGACCTATGGCATACAGAAAAGGATGGCCGCGGAATTAAAAAATGTATTGAATGGCTCATGCCTTACTTGTTAAAGCAAAAAGAGTGGACTTATAAACAAATAGAACCTATGGGATATGGGGAAACATTAACCATTTGCAGCTTCGCACAAAGCAAGTATCCCGATATTGATTTTAAAAAGGCTTTCAAAATGTATTCGCAACCCAAAC
>Ga0207009_1095_pt1 | contig 14909 bp, 11 predicted proteins | sample Alteio_BWMinCont_81_FD_153479 | JGI IMG/M metagenome (GOLD analysis project Ga0207009, IMG submission 153479) | Enriched cells from forest soil in Barre Woods Harvard Forest LTER site, Petersham, Massachusetts, United States -... | ecosystem: Environmental > Terrestrial > Soil > Temperate forest >... | reverse complement strand
ACTCCCTTTTTAAGCGCGCATATGGCCGGCAAATATAAACTGACCGAAGTTGGAACTGCCGTGCAGGATGTCATCAACAAATATTTTAATACGGCGACAGCAGCGGGAGCCAATAAACCAGCCGCCACCACTAAACCAACCTATTCGGCACAACAATTTAAGTTTGACGCCCGGATCATTAAAACACCATTACTTACACAATTTGCACCTACTTTAAAACAGCTTGACCCCATAGTTTTAACCGGGAATTTTAACAGTACGACAGGCGCATTGGTTGTTAATGGAAGTATGCCAAAAGTGGTTTATGGTACCGAAGTAATAAACAATGTAAAACTGGCCATCAATACCGGCAATAACGCGCTCAATTACAGTATTACTGCTGATGAAGTTAAGCTATCATCTTCAATTGACCTGCTGAACACCAGTGTATCGGGTAATGCGCAAAACAACAAGCTAAACATTAGTTTGCAGGTTAGAGATGCCGCGAAAAAAGAACGTTACCGCATAGCAGGTGTATTTAGTGTTTTGCCCAATGAATACCAGTTTAGCTTCCTGCAAAATGGGTTGATATTAAATTATGCACCGTGGGCGGTGAATCAAAATAACGCTTTACAATTTGGCAGCAAGGGTATAATGGCCCGGGATTTCTCCATCACCAACAGCAACCAGGTATTGAGCGTTAATAGCAGTTCGGCCGAAATGAATTCGCCTATTACGGTTGATTTTAAGAATTTCCATATAGAAACATTAACCCGCCTGGCCCAGCAGGATTCGTTACAGGTTGGCGGCGTCATCAATGGCAATGCACAGATCAGCGATTTTCAAAAAGCAATGAAATTCACCACGGCGCTTAATGTGAACGATTTTAATTTTAAAGGCGACACGGTAGGCAACATCGCCTTGAAAGTAAATAATCAAACCGAAAATGCTTATGCCGCCACCATGAGTATCACCGGCAAGGGTAACCAGGTTGACCTGAACGGTTTATATTACACTACGCCCGAAAGCAAATTTGATCTTAACCTGAATATCGTAACGCTCAATATGAAAAGTATTGAGGGCTTTAGTTTTGGCAGTATCCGTAACTCGAAAGGCACCATTAGCGGGCAGTTAAAAATAACGGGGACTGCAGCCGCGCCTGTTGTACGTGGTGATGTTAATTTTAACCAGGTTGGCTTTAACGTAGCAACACTAAACTCTTATTTTACCATGCCAAAAGAGAGCATCACCTTTAATACCGATGGTATCCGGTTCAATGATTTTACGCTGGTTGACTCAACCGGGAACAAAGCTATCGTTACCGGGACGATCTATACCAAAACCTTTACTGATTTTAAATTCGGGATGAACATCAAAACGGATAATTTTCGGGTGATCAATTCTACCCGTGCTGATAACCAGTTGTATTACGGCAAATTATATTTAAACAGCGACATCACCATAAAAGGCAACGTGGATAAACCCATTATTGATGCCACCCTGACTGTTAATGATAAAACCGACCTGACTATTGTTTTGCCAACGGATGACCCGAGTGTCGAGGACCGGAAAGGCGTGGTGGAAGTAATTAATGAGAATGCACCAAAACTGGATTCGATATTACTGGCGCGGCAGCTCGACTCACTTAAAAAAACCAATTTAAAAGGGCTTGATGTTACTGCTACAGTTAATATTAGTAAAGCGGCCAAATTCACCATTATTGTTGATGAACGTAACGGCGACATGGTGCAATTTCAAGGCGAAGCACATTTAAATGGTGGCATAGACGCAAGCGGCAAAACAAGTTTAACGGGTACTTATACAGTTGAAAGAGGTTCCTATAACCTGTCGTATGCTACCGTAAAACGTAAGTTTAATTTTAAACAAGGCAGCACCATTACCTGGACGGGCGACCCAACCAGCGCTAATATTGACCTGACAGCCATCTACGTGGCTAACGTTCCCCCTATCGACCTGGTGCAACAGCAATTAGGCGGCGATGCACAAAACACTACTATGTACAAGCAAAAGCTGCCTTTTAATGTCGACCTGCGTTTAAAAAACCAATTGCTTAAACCCGATATCAGCTTTGATATTGTGCTGCCGGATAGCAACTACACGGTATCACCCGACGTCGTTTCGACCGTTAATGATCGGTTAGCACAAATACGGCAGGACCCAAATGAAATGAACAAACAAGTTTTAGGCGTGCTGGTTTTGGGACATTTTATAGGTGATAACCCATTACAAAGCCTGGGTGGCAGTACCAGTGTTTCGGGTGTTGTGCGTAATAGTGTAAGCAGCTTATTATCTGATCAGTTAAATAAGCTGGCCGGCGATCTGATCGGCGGTGTGCAATTAAGTTTCGACCTGACATCAGGTGCAGACTATTCAACCGGGGTTCAGCAAAACCGAACGGACCTGAATGTGGGCCTGTCAAAAAAGTTTTTGAATGATAGGATTACGGTTACGGTAGGCAACAACTTTAATCTGGAGGGCCAAAATCAGCCAGGGCAAAAGACGACAGATATAGCGGGTAATCTCTCAGTAAACTACAAGCTAACCCAGGATGGCCGGTACATCGTCCGCGCTTACCGCCGGGATGAATTTATTGTGGTTGAGGGCCAGGTAGTGGAAACCGGTGTGGGCTTTTCATTAACCTACGAGTATAACCGCATCAGGGAGATCTTTGCTAAAAAATCAAAAGAGGAAAAAGAATTGAAGAAGCAATACAACCAGGACCAAAAGGACAAGAAAAAAGAGCAGAAGGATGCTGACAAGCAGCACGATGAAAAGGTAACCGAAGTACAGCCGGCAGATCAGCCTAAACAAAATCAACCAACATCAAACTAAGTTATGACTAAACGCAGCTACATATTTGTTTTAATTGCTGTATTGCTAAGCGCCTGCAGTACCACAAAATATTTAGCTCCGGACCAAAAACTATATACCGGCGCCCAGGTAAAAGTTATTGATAAAAACACCACAAAAAGCGAGTCAAAAGCCCTAACCGAGGAATTAGAAGATTTGCTTAGGCCCAAACCCAATGCAAAAATTTTAGGACTACGGTTTAAACTTTGGGTATATGAAAAAACAAAGACTAATAAGGTCCGCGGGTTAAGGCATTACCTAAATACCCATTTTGGAGAGCCCCCGGTTTTAGCAAGTTCTGTCGACGTTGTAAAAAATAGTGCCATACTACAAAACAGGTTGCAAAATGAAAGCTACTTTGTAGCACAGGTAAATGGTGACACCATCAGTAAAAAACAAACAACAAAGGCAGTGTATACGGCACAAACGGGCCCCGCCTATCATTACCATAAAATTGAGTTTCCGCAGGATAAAGATGACCTGGATACTGCGGTAACAGGTACCGCCAAACAAAGCTTTTTGAAAGTCGGAGATAAATATAACCTGGATATTATAAAAAATGAACGCATAAGGATAGACGCCAAACTAAAAGAAGAAGGTTTCTATTATTTTGCACCCGAAGATCTGATTATGAAATATGACAGCTCGAGCGCGGGGAACCACCAGGTGGATATGTTTGTCAAAATTAAAGAAACCACTCCCGACGAGGCCAGGTGGATCTACAAGATCAGAAACATTTACGTTTACCCGCATTATACTTTAAAGGACACGGCCGCCAAGTTAGATTCGGCCATAAAATACAGGTGGTATAATGTTATTGGGGGCGGTAACACAGTAAATCCATATACCTTTAAAAACTCGGTGTTATTGCATCCAAAAGATATTTACAATCGCACCACGCATAATAATTCATTAAGCCGGTTTATTGAATTAGGGCCCTTTACTTATGTAAAAAACAGGTTTGATGATGTTACGCCCGATTCGCCGTTCCTTGACGTTTATTACTATTTAACACAAGCGAAAAGAAAATCACTTACAGCTGAAATAATAGCGCGGCAAACGTCGGCAAATTATGACGGTACGCAATTTAACCTGAGTTTCCGAAATAAAAACACGTTTAAGGGTGCCGAACTATTGACCGTTACCTTTTTCGTAAGCTCAGACAAGCAATTTGGTGCTTATAATAATGGCCTGAGTGTTTATCAATTTGGTGTAAAACCGTCATTATCGTGGCCCAGGTTTATAAGCCCGTTTGATTTTGAAACTGATAACGCTTTTATTCCGCGCACTATATTAAGTACCGGTTATACCTTAATTGACAGGGCGCAGCTTTATCGGCTAAACTCGTTCGATGTGTCCTGGGGCTACCAATGGAAACCTAACCTGCACCGGCAAAACACATTAGATTTGCTGGACTTCACTTATGTTAATGCCGGAAATGTTAGCGCACGCTATACTGATAGTATAAGGAGAAGCGGTAATCCTACACTTAAACATGTGATCGATAACCAGCTCACTTTCGGTCCGAGTTTTAGCTATATGTACGATAATACGACGGAAGATTTCAGAACCAATAGCTTTTACTATATGGGCAAGGTAAGCCTATCGGCCAATATTTATGGGTTGTTAACCGGTGCAGATACGCTAAGTGGGAAGGTACGCACGCTGTTCGGTACCCCGTTTGATCAATATATTAAATTAGAAAACGAAATAAGGTATTTCCATAAACTGGGACCAAACAGCAAACTGGCTACCCGTTTTATGGTAGATGTAGGCTTGCCCTATGGTAACTCAACCATTTTACCGTATACCCAGCAGTTTTTTATTGGAGGACCAAATAGTTTGAGGGGTTTCCAGGCACGTACCATAGGGCCGGGTGCATTTGATTATCGTACTTTAGAAGAGGCGAAAGGAACCAATTTTCTACCCGACGAGTCGGGTGATATTAAAATTGAGGCAAATGCCGAATACCGCTCAAAACTATTTAGCATAGTTGAGGGAGCATTTTTTGTTGATGCGGGTAATATTTGGCTTATGCGGCCGCATAATGGCCTTCCGGGCGCGGCATTTGGCAAAAACTTTTTAAGCCAGGTAGCCGTTGATGGCGGCTTTGGCCTGCGTTTCAACCTTTCTGTATTAATATTGCGTACAGACCTGGGGTTTCCATTAGTCGACCCATCTCAATCTTCGGGTCAACGCAACCTGTTTAATCAAATAAGTTTCAGACATTCAGTGTTCAACCTGGCTATCGGATATCCGTTTTAATGATTGAGGTACTAAGTAGGATTACAGCTAAAATAGCTAACCCCAATACTTTTCAGATAATTATATTTTGATATTAAATTATAGCGATTTAGTCTTAAATTTATTTTAATATTACCCCTATTATCATAATCCCGGCTGCAAATACAATTGTTTTTATGCTAAAGCTATTTTTAAATGGTATTTCCGAAAAAAAATAGGTTTTTTACTATAAGTCTGCTCACCTTAATTTTTGGCATTGTACTAATTGCGTGTTGGCGCTTTCATATATTCTTTCATGAAGACATCATGTTTTTTGGGGCGGATAGCCTTAAACTGGTTTTTTGCCTGGTGTTATTTGGCGTTGCTTTATTATTTATTCAAAACCGGGTGATGGCTACAAATCTTGAAGAAATTATTAAACAACGTACAACTGATTTTCAAAAAAGTGAAGAAAAATACCATTCATTGATTGAACATGCATCTGATGCTATTTATATACTCGACTCGACAAAAAATTTCACACATGTAAACAATAGCATGTGTAAAATGACCGGCTATAGCCAGAAGGAATTGCTGCAAATGAAGGTGGAGGATATAATTGATCCTGAAGAGCTGAAAATTGACCCGTTACCTAATGCGCAGGTACATCCTGTAGTACGCGAACGAAGGTTTGTACGCAAAACCGGGCAGATATTCACAGTCGAGGTAAACGTTAAGCGGTTTACAGATGATATGATACTGGTTATAGCACGGGATATTACCGATCGCAAAAATGCGGAAGAAAGCATCCTGCGGGAAAAAATGCTTTCAGATACCATAATTAACAGCCTGCCGGGTATATTTTATTTACAAAATGATCGGGGTGAATATCTGCGTTGGAATAAAAATTTTGAAACAATTATGGGTTATACAAGTGAAGAGATAACGCACCGCTCTTTTAAAAAACTGACGGTTGAAGAAGACCAGGAGAAGGTTACTAAGGCAATAGAAAAAGTATATTCCAAAGGTTATGCCATGGTTGAGGCCCGGGTAACAACTAAAAATGGTACCATAATCCCTTTTTTATTAACAGGAAGTTCAATACTATATGAGAACCAGCCGTGTTTGTTAGGTACAGGGGTTGATATTTCATCGCGTATAAAAGCACAGGAAGAGTTAAAATCATCCGAACATAAATATAAGTTGCTTTTTGATAGTAATCCCTCCCCAATGTGGATGATAGCGCGGGATGATATGTCAATAATTGCCTATAATAAGGCTGCTGCTAAACTTTATGGTTATACAAAAGATGAACTTTTAAATAAAAGCGCATCTCTGGTAAGGCCGGTTGAGGATTTGGAAAAGCAAAAGGAGCGTTATAAAAGAGATATGGACGACTCTGACCAAAGTGTTGTAAGACACTTAAAAAAAGACGGAACGATCATATTCGTCCAAATAATAGCTCATGATATTATTTTTGAAGGCAGGTCGGTGAGGCTTTCATTAACAAACGATATCACCGAAAAACTGAAGGCTGAGGAATCGCTCAAAAAGTCGGAAGCCAACTTACAAACCATTTTAAAAACCACCAACACGGCCTATATATTGTTTGATCTGGAGTTAAAAATGCTGGAATTTAATGAAAGTGCCATCCAGTTTATCAAAGGGCAATATGATCATGAACCTGAAAAGGGCGACCACTTTTCTTATTATTTCCCGTCATACAGCTTTCCTCAATTTATCAATTTCTCGGAAGAAATACTTAAAGGCAATAGCGTAAATCACGAGGTTAATTATCCGCAGGCCGGCAAATCTGCATTTTGGTATTATGTCAGGTTATTTCCGATAACCAATGATAATAAAGAAATATTGGGAATGATGATGGCGCTGTATGATATAACCGATCGTAAGAATGCCGAACAGGACTTGAAAAACGCTTATGTCCGGATACAGGATCAAATGGACAGCATAAAAGATATGGCCTGGAAACAGTCGCACCTGATCCGGAGCCCATTAGCCAATTTGAAAGGATTGTCTAACCTCCTTAAGGATGATCCGTCAAATTTCGAGGTGCTTACCCATATCCAGGATGAGCTTGACCGGATGGATACCATTATTATTGAAATGGCTGATGATGCATCGGATGACACCCACCTCTAAATACCATTAATTGAACTAACCGCTATTGGTCGGCTAACTTAAGTTCCTGCCTGCACAAACGCATAGCGCTTAAGCCATAAATTACAAAAAAAGATAAAATCGCCACATAAAAAACGGGATGGTAATAAATGGGATTCAGGAAATTGATGTGCCACTGCCTTGCAGCAAAGCCAATTATAATCAATAGCATATTGGTAATCAGCATTAAATTACGGGATCGGGAGCTTACAAAACTTTTCACCAATGACATTTTTCCTTTTGGTGATTTGATCTTAGTCAATTTTCTATAAGCATACCATGAAGGTATGAATGCGGTTATGGTCATTGCAAACATGAATGTCAACGACGTTGTTTTTGTTTGGGGCAAATAAAAGCCTGTTAATATGAGGATGCTTATTAGTCCGGCTGCCCGCCAGTCAAGGTAATACCTGATGTTAGCCTGCATGGTTTTCCTGATCTTCCGGTTATAGGCAAAAACATATTTTACAGCAACTTTCTGAATGGCTTTATTACCCGGAAATTGGGTTTCAATAATTTCATCAAAAACAGTTTCGATATTACGTTGGTCGCCGTTTGTCCTCGCTGTTTCAATCGCCGTGATAAAATGATCTGTTAACTCGTCATATATCTCCTGGTAAATGATATGGTAGGTGTCCATACGTTTGTTAATCCATTGCAATTCTTCTGTAGTTAATTTCATTACCTAATATTTAAGATCTAATATTGTCTGTTGTTAGTATTATTCGGATAATACCTGTTTCTAAATCATCGCTGTATGATTTTTTTAATGCGAGTTCATACAGCACAGTTATTATTATCGATAAGGCTGTACCTATTGAAATAGCATTATTTGATAAAACTGCACCGTCTTTTAAAAGGGACAAAATAAGATTTATAAACAAAAACAGGTAGAACGGCGTCATCGCCATTCTCTTAAAAAAACCGTCTTTTAATGAAGGCTTAATTTGGGTGTGATTAAAAACCTCTCCGGTTTGGCTATACCTGGTTTTCAGCGCTGCGAATATTTTATTCCCGCTAATAGCAGGCACTGTTTGAATAACTATACCAAGCAGCAAAATTTCCCACAAGTTCCAGGAGAATATTTGCAGATACAGAATTAAAAAATAGGTTACCACACTGGCCGCAATAACATATAATAGCGAAGGGAATTTAAAATACCCGGCAAAGTGGGTTAAAAAAACTTTAATACTATTTTTAGTTGCAGCTTTTTTTGAGGCCTTCTCCAATTTCGGCAATTGTTCGTAGCCACCAAAATCGTTGTTTATAATATCATTAACGCTGTGTTCAAATGATACTATATTAGTGTTGGTGGTTAACCCGGTAATAACATGATCATAAACCTCTTCAAAAGTCTCCCTATAGATCAATACCCCATTAAGGTATTCTTTTAACCATTGTTGCTGTTGATCTGTTAGTTTCATTTTATAGCTGGTTTTAAATTTAACAACAATTGCAGCTGATCAATAAAAGCCTGCGCCTCTTCTAATTTACTGGTTACTTCTTTACCGCCCTGCTCGGTCAAACTATAATATTTACGCGCGCGCCCATCCACCACTTCAACCGTGGTTTCTAAAAAACCGTCTGCTTCCAGCTTATGCAATGCGGGGTAAAGTGCGCCTTCGGTCAGTATGATGCCGCCTTCTGATACTTCTTTTACCTTTTGGGTAATTTCATAACCATACATGCGGTCCTTACTTTCCAGCAGTTTTAAAATGATGGTTTGCAGGGTACCTTTTAACAGTGGATTAGGATTCATAAAACAAACATATAAAAATTTATATACATAACAAAATTATGTATATAAATTTTTATAAATTAATAACTGTCTGTGAGGACACAGACAACAAGGAGATAGGGCATAAAAAAACTCTGACCGGGTGGGTCAGAGTTTTTTTTATCGATGTCATTTCGAACGATGGAGAGAAATCTATGCATATGCAAAGCGGATTATACGCGTGTATGGATTTCTCCCTACGGTCGAAATGACAGGTGGGAGTCTTCTATGTATCTATCCTTGCGTACTTAGCGTTCTTCTCAATAAATGCACGACGTGGGGCTACTTCATCGCCCATTAACATACTGAAAGTATGATCGCATTCAGCGGCATTTTCAATACTGGCTTGTTTGAGTGTACGGCGAGCAGGGTCCATAGTGGTTTCCCACAATTGCTCGGCGTTCATTTCGCCCAAACCTTTATAACGTTGTACGTGTACGCTGTCTTCTTTACCGGCGCCTTTAAGTCGTTGAATAGCTATATCGCGTTGTTCTTCGGTCCAGCAATATTCAAAATCTTTACCTTTTTTTACCTGGTACAATGGCGGCGACGCGATATAAACATAACCGGCCTCAATCAGCTCCTTCATATAACGGAAGAAGAAGGTAAGGATAAGCGTGGTAATGTGCGAGCCGTCAACGTCCGCATCCGTCATGATCACAATTTTGTGGTAACGAAGCTTGGTTAAGTTAAGCGCCTTGTCATCTTCGGGTGTCCCACGGCTTACACCAAGGCCGGTAAACATGTTTTTTATTTCCTCGTTCTCGTAAATCTTATGCTCCATCGCTTTCTCCACGTTCAGAATTTTACCTCTTAATGGAAGGATAGCCTGGTACTCGCGGTTACGGCCCTGTTTGGCAGTACCACCCGCCGAGTCACCTTCGACTAAATAAAGTTCGCACAATGCAGGGTCGCTGTTAGCACAATCAGAAAGCTTACCGGGCAGGCCTGAGCCACCCATTACACTTTTACGCTGCACCAATTCGCGTGCCTTACGGGCAGCCGCACGGGCAGTAGCAGCCAATATAACCTTGTTAACGATCATCTTGGCTTCCTTTGGATGTTCTTCCAGGTAGTTGCCTAATATTTCGCCTACGGCCATATCTACCGCACCCATTACCTCATTATTACCCAGCTTGGATTTGGTTTGCCCTTCAAACTGTGGTTCCTGTACCTTCACCGAAATTATCGCGGTCAACCCCTCGCGGAAGTCATCGCCTGTAATTTCAATCTTCATGTTTTTCAGCAAGCCTTCTTTATCGGCATAGCTTTTTAAGGTACGGGTTAACCCCCTGCGAAAACCTGCAACGTGGGTACCACCTTCAATGGTATTGATATTATTTACATAAGAATATACATTCTCTGAATAGGTGTCATTATACTGCAAGGCCAGTTCAACCGGAATGCCCTGTTTAATACCATCCAGGTAGATTGGCTCGGGTATAATTGACTGGCGGGTACCATCCAGGTACTTTACAAATTCGCTTAAGCCGCCAATTGAATAAAACTCTTCAGTTAAAAAAGTTCCGTCATCATTAACTTCGCGTTCGTCTGTCAGCGTTAAACGGATGCCTTTATTTAAATAAGCCAGTTCGCGTAAACGCCCGGCTAAAGTTTCAAACTTGTATTCCAGCGTTAAAGTAAATATCTCCGGATCGGGCTGAAAAGTTTGAGTAGTACCGGTACGGTCAGATTTACCTATTTCTTTTACTTCAAACAATGGCTTTCCCTGCGCATATTCCTGGGTAAATATTTTGCCTTCACGCTCAACAACAGTTTTCATATGGGTTGACAGCGCGTTAACGCAACTAACGCCCACACCGTGCAAACCGCCCGATACCTTATAAGTATCTTTATCAAATTTACCACCTGCGTGCAGTACGGTCATTACAATTTGCAATGCTGATACTTTTTCTTTAGTGGTTATGCCTGTTGGTATCCCCCGGCCGTTATCAACAACGGTTATTGAATTGCCTTTGTGTATAGTAACATTTATAGTATCGCAGTATCCGGCCAGCGCCTCGTCAATTGAGTTATCGACAACTTCATATACCAGGTGATGTAATCCTTTAAAACCGGTATCACCAATGTACATGGACGGGCGTTTACGAACCGCCTCTAAACCTTCTAAAACCTGTATATTATCTGCTGAGTAATTTGATTTGTCCTGATTTTCTTCGCTCATATTTGGTTTAAAAAATAACTCACAAAAGTACGCATTTTGCCCCGCATATTTGTTATTGTTGATAAAAATGGCACGATATTAACACGCCTTTTAAGCGATTAGGATACTCGTAGCGAAAGTTTATCTTTGAGAAATTTTTTTTAGATAAAATATTGAAAATTTTCTTTTATGATTGTAGAATAATCTGACAAAGAAAAAAACCAATTACCGAATTATTAACGGGAGTATAATGCTCCTTCACCAACAAGATACAACACGCAAATAATCATTAAATGAAAACTACCAATTCAATCTTTACAAAAGTTATTTTAGGTTTGGCAATTGCAGGCACTTTTGCAGCATGCAATAGTAAACCTGCGTCTACAGCAACTACGGCTGTCAACACAACCCCGCCGCCGGCTGATAAGAACCCGATAGTATACGTAAACTCTGATACGCTGTATGCCAAATACGAGTATGCCAAAGATGTAAACAAAATACTTTCCGATAAAGGAAAAACCGCACAGGGCGATGCGACTTCAAAAGAACAGGCGTTTCAACGTGAAGTTGCGGATTACCAAAAAGCAATGACTACGATGTCTGCCGACCAGCGCCAGACCACCGAGCAACGCCTGGGCCGTGAAAAGCAGGAATTGCAGCAATATGAGCAAAATGCAGGTGCACAGTATCAAAATGAGCAAAGCACACAAGCCAGGAAACTTTATGATAAAATAGCTGATTTTTGCAAAGCTTATGCTAATGAAAAAGGTTATAAAATGATATTAACCTATTCAAAAACCAACCCAACCGTATTATACGGCGATGCCACATTGGATGTAACTGGCGATGTTGTTAAAAGGTTGAACGACGCTTACGCAAAAGAGAAGAAATAATGCGGGGATGTGCAAATGCGGCATGAACAAATGTGCAGATGCCTGTCACTTCGCTATTAAATAATAAAAGGGACCTCGACTTTAAGTTGAGGTTTTCTTTTTAAAGGTAGAGACGATGAAACACGAAGACTTTATGCAGATGGCTATTGAGCTGTCTGAATATAATGTTAGACAAGCACAAGGCGGACCATTTGGGGCGGTAATTGTTAAAGACGGAATGGTTGTAGCGCGTAGCGCTAATAAAGTTGTCACGACTAATGATCCTACCGCACATGCTGAGGTGTCATGCATACGGTTAGCCTGCCAGGAGTTAGGTACTTACAGCCTTGCCGGCTGTGAGATCTACACCAGTTGCGAACCTTGCCCTATGTGCCTGGGCGCCATATACTGGGCACGTATTGATAAAATTTATTATGCCAATAATAAAGCTGATGCCGCAGCCATTGGCTTTGATGACCACTTTATATATGATGAGCTTGAACTGACTATGGAAAAACGCAAATTACCTATTGTGCAGTTAATGCGTGATGAAGCTTTGAATGCTTTTAGGCTGTGGAGTGCGAGTGAGGATAAAATGCAGTATTAATTTAAGTTGAAAAAGTTGTAGAGATTAGAATAGTTGTAGAAGTACTTAAATCTATAACGATTCGATTTCAGCAACCTCTACAACATTTATAACTTTTAAATAACCTCTACTCAACCTTCTTCTCAAAAAACCCATCCTGTAAATCATCAATCTCTCTCCTATCCCGCTTGGTTGGGCGGCCTGTGCCCCTGTCGCGTTTTAATACCGGTGCATGGAACATGGATTTAAACGCTACGGTTTGCTCAACCGGGGTAATATCTTCATAATAGCCGACAGCGGTTTTAGCATCCACCCTGCTTTCGAGCAGGCCGGTTACTTTTATTACTTTACGATCAGGGCCTTTGGCTATCTGGTAAACTTCGCCCAGGCGCACCTCGTGCGATGGTTTGATGTTATTACCATCCAGCTTTACACGTCCGGCCTTGCAAGCGTCGGATGCCAGTGTACGGGTTTTAAACGTGCGTATGGCCCACAGGTATTTATCTATTCGAAGCTTTTCTTTTTCGGGCATGGGTAACTATTTCAACTAACAAACTTACAAAGTCTTAAAGACTTCGTAAGTTTTAGTATAAACAAATTCGCCTAAAAATCCTTTAATTTGTCAAAAGTTTAAAATTACCGATGCAAGATCTGAAAAAATTAATTGACCAAGCCTGGGAAGACAGGAAGTTGTTAGAATATAACGAATACATTACTGCTATTGATACTGTTGTTGAGAGACTGGATAAAGGCGAGATAAGAGTTGCCGAACTAATTGGTGGACGTTGGCATACTAATGACTGGATAAAAAAAGCCGTGATATTATATTTCCCTATCCGTCATATGGAAGAAATTGAAGTTGGCCCTTTTACGTTTCATGATAAAATGAAATTAAAAACCAACTTTAAAGAAGCCGGCGTGCGCGTGGTACCGCTTGCCAGCGCCCGTTATGGTGCTTACCTGGCCAAAGGAGTTATCATGATGCCATCTTATGTAAATATTGGCGCTTATGTTGATGAAGGCACCATGGTTGATACCTGGGCAACAGTAGGCTCATGCGCACAGATTGGCAAGCATGTGCATTTAAGCGGTGGTGTGGGTATTGGCGGTGTTTTAGAGCCCGTACAGGCTGCACCGGTTATTATTGAGGATAATTGTTTTTTAGGTTCGAGAGCCATTGTGGTTGAAGGTGTGCATGTAGAGCATGAAGCCGTATTAGGCGCTAATGTGGTTTTAACCGCTTCGACAAAAATTATTGACGTTACCGGTTCAAGTCCGGTAGAATATAAGAGCTTTGTGCCGGCTCGGTCGGTGGTTATCCCGGGTTCATATACTAAAAAGTTCCCTGCCGGCGAATACCAGGTGCCATGTGCATTGATCATTGGTAAACGTAAAGAATCGACCGATAAAAAGACGTCATTGAATGATGCTTTACGCGAGAATAATGTTGCAGTTTAAGATTTGAGAATTGAGACGTGAGATTTGAGATATACTCTGTCTCACATCTCACATCTCAATTCTCAATTCTCAATTCTCAATTCTCAAAAAATGAAGATACTGATAAGACTCCCTAACTGGCTCGGCGATGTAGTGATGAGCACGGCTTTTATAGCAGGGGTTAGAGAGCTTTATCCGGATGCTGATATTGATGTCATTATTAAAAAGGAGCTCAGTTCTATTGCCGGTTTAATTCCGGGCCTGAACCGTATCCATCCGTTTTCAAAGAAGGAATTTAATGGATTAAATGGCGTGTATCGTTTCGGGAAGACGCTCCGCACTGAAAAGTATGATATCTTCTTTTCGTTGCCCGATTCTATTTCGTCGGCAGTAATGGGTTGGGCAACAGGGGCTAAAAAACGCGTAGGTTATGGTAAAGAAGGCGGCTTTTTTTTATTGACGAAGGTTGGTAAAAAGCCTAAAAATGTACACCGCGTTGAAGAGTACATTTCTTTACTGGAACAGTTTTCGGATCGAACAGTTACCGGCAGGCAAGTAAAATTAAATACCGGAAACACCATTCAGCATAATAACCTGGTGTTAATTAATTTTAACTCTGAAGCTGAATCGCGCCAGATGCCGGTTGACAAGGGTATCAGTATGATTAATAACTTGACGAATAAATTTAAACAAAACACCTTCGCGTTTATCGGCTCGCCAAAGGATGCAGATTATGTAGATAGAATCTATGCCAGTGCCGAAAATCAACATCAGCTAAAAAATTATGCCGGCAAAACCAGCCTGGTTGAGCTTGTTAATTTA
>Ga0207009_1094_pt1 | contig 14914 bp, 15 predicted proteins | sample Alteio_BWMinCont_81_FD_153479 | JGI IMG/M metagenome (GOLD analysis project Ga0207009, IMG submission 153479) | Enriched cells from forest soil in Barre Woods Harvard Forest LTER site, Petersham, Massachusetts, United States -... | ecosystem: Environmental > Terrestrial > Soil > Temperate forest >... | reverse complement strand
AATAGGTACTTGACCGGGCATCTTTATAATTAGTGGTAAAACCAATCTGGTTATTGATCACCAGGTGGATAGTCCCGCCTGTGCGGTAACCGTCCAGTTTTTCCATTTGTAAAACTTCATATACAATACCCTGACCGGCTATAGAAGCATCGCCATGTATCAATATCGGCGCAATCTTAGTATGATCGCCCTCGTATTTAAAGTCGATCTTTGAGCGGGTTAAACCCTCAACCACCGGGTCCACAGCTTCTAAATGGGATGGGTTGGGACAAAGGCTTAAATGCACCGTATTGCCACTGGTAGTCTCCACATCGGTTGAAAAGCCTAAGTGATATTTTACGTCACCGCCAAATGGCGATTCAACATCATAATTCTTACCCTCAAACTCCGAGAATATCTCTTTGTAGGTTTTCTCCATGATATTAGCCAGCACATTTAAACGGCCGCGATGCGCCATGCCAATAATATATTCCTGGATACCTAAGGTTGCTCCTTTTTGAATAACCGAATCTAAAGCGGGGATTAATGCTTCGGCACCTTCCAACGAAAATCGTTTTTGCCCCAGGAATTTTGTTCCTAAAAAGTTTTCAAAGACAACCGCCTGGTTAAGCTTGTTCAGCATGGCTTTTTTCTCATCCACCGTAAAAGAGGGCTTATTTCGCTGCTTCTCCATCCGGTCCTGGAACCAACTAACCTTTATGGGGTTGCGGATATATTTATATTCAACGCCGATAGTTCCGCAATAGGTCTCTTCCACCATCTGCACATTATCACGCAGTTTAGCCGGGCCTATACCCACTTCATGACCGGCATTAAACACCGTATCCAGGTCCGCATCACTTAAACCAAATGTTTCCAGTTCCTTACCGGGGAAATATTTGCGGCGCTCGCGCACCGGGTTAGTGTCGGCAAATAAATGACCGCGGCCACGATAGCCGTCGATCAAATTAAGCACGTTAATTTCTTTTAAAAAATGATCGGGCGTTTCCGCACTTACTACGGGCGCTTCTGAGCCCCGGCCAAAATCAAACCCTTCAAAAAATTTCTGCCATCCAAAATCCACCGAGTCGGGATCTTGTTTATAAGCTTCGTATAAAGAATCTATAAATGCTGCGTTTCCGCTATTAATATAATTGAGACGATCCATGATGAGAATACCAATCGATAAAACGGTACAAAAGTAAGCATAACAGCTTACAAACTTTGAAATTAATTTGTAAAATGTTCGTGTGATGAAGTAACGTATGGATTAAAAAAAAGGTTACGCCAAAAGCGCAATATTATTTGAATAACTACCCGGTAGCTATTGCTTAGCCTTAAAAAAGTAAAACGTTTGGCTGGTGTAACTAAATACAACAATGATAAAAGTTGTAACTATTTTTGATACAGTGGGATACCATCCAAGGTAGTCAACAAAGAGTTTAAGAAAAATGTAGTTTAAACAAATACACATCACCACCACTAAAAGATATCGCTGCAATTGGTGGTGTCCTTTTAATCCCGACTGCGGAAATACCACATACCGGTTAAGGTAAAACCCAATAGGTAATGAAATGCTCGACCCCAATATAAAAGCCGCAATGTGCGGGCTTATGGTTACAAATGGGAGAACCAGGTCATTCTTTTTCAAAACAAAATTATAGCTTACAAAAAACAAGAAAATATCCAAAAAGGTATTTACACCGCCACAAGCTGCATATCTAAATGTTTGTAACGAAAATATTTTTTTAAATGGAGGATAGAAGACATCTATCAGCAATAAGATGGTCCGCCTGGTGCTTTCGTGTATATTTTTCATTAAGGTGCCATTGTTATTAAGGCATCTCTGCAACCGGTAACCAGGTATCTACAAATTCGCCTTTGGTTTCCAGGTCGCCGGCTTGTTTATTGATATTAAAATAGCGGTTATCGCGCGGGTCATGTGCCATGCCGCCAATATAGGCCCAGTTGCCCCAGTTGCTTGCAGGCGAGTAATCTATTAGTTTTTCTTCAAAATATGCGGCCCCTTTAACCCAGTTAACATCCAGGTCGCGCACTAAATACCCGGCTACTATTTGCCGGCTAAAGTTGTTGATGTAACCTGTTGCATTTAATTCATGCATACTGGCGTCAATAAACGGAATGCCGGTATGTCCGTTTTTCCAGCTTTCAAAAAGTTCATCCTTTTTTAAATCCACCTGCATCAACTCATTCATCAATGTCTCCGCCTTATAAAATTTCTGCCCATGTTTTTTAAACATAAACCTGAAATAATCGCGCCACAGCAATTCTAAAACCATTATATCTGTGCCATGCGTATGCTGGCCATGCTGCATCACTTCCCAATACACCTGCCGGGGCGAAATACAACCCAAAGCCAGCCAGGGCGATAGTTTTGAAGTGTGATCTGCCGCACTGCCTCGTGCTCCTTTGTGATGGTGAATTTGGCTAATATCTAAAAAATAATCACTTAATTTAGCCAATGCCCGGGTTTCGCCGCCAATGAAATGATTGGTTGTACGCGGGTCATCAACAGGCTCTTCCAATCCTAATTGCTGCAAAGTGGGAAGCTCTCCGGCATCAGTAATTGCAGGTGAATGAATGGTTTCAGGAGTTGCAACACATGGCCTTACGTCACTATCGCGCTCAACCTTCTTTTTAAAGGTAGAAAAACTATCCGGTATATCTTTTATAGGAAACGGAAGGTCCTCTTTATGATATAAAGTGTGCCCGATAAAGTGTTTTAAGTTTAATTTAATTTTCCATAAGGCAGTTTCAACTTCTTCCGATATGTTGGTTTCCTCATAGGCCACTTCTCTGTGATGATAAACTTCATTTACCTCATACTGCGCGGCCAGTTGCGGCAATATTTCGGCCGGGTTACCTATCCTGATAATTAATTCGGATCCTAATTTTTGCAGATTTTTTCGAAGATCGGCTACAGATTCCAATAAGAACCTTGCCCTGAAACTGCCGGTTTTGGGATTGCCGGAAGCCGTATTTTTAAAGTAGTACGGATCAAAACAATAAACCGGTAGTACTTTATCAGCCTTGCGTGTTGCTTCTAACAGTATTTCGTTATCGTGAATACGCAAGTCATTTCTAAACCAAACCAGTATCGTTTTTTCACCCATAGTAATGTAAAGGCTTTAGATCAGTGTACAAATTTGCAATTTATTTGCCTGTTCTTCGCATTTATAACTAATATTTGACATTTTAGTAGCAGTTTAACGCAAAGAACAATAAATATACTTTGAAAAAATTTGCAGCAATTTTTGATATGGACGGCACGCTGGTGGATAATACACCTTATCATTTAAAATCATGGCAGGCACTTTTTAAAAAGTATGACAAAGGCGATCTAACCGCGAACACTTATCACCAGGAGATCAGCGGCATACCGATTATGGATACGCTGAAAAGGTTGTTTGGCAGAGATCATAATGAAGACCAGTTAAAGGCTTTGTTAAAAGAAAAAGAAGATCTGTACAAAAGCTTGTATGCTCCCTTTGCAGCGCCAATAAACGGCCTTGAAAATTTTTTGACCGAATTAAAAAATGCCGGTGTAAAAATGGCTATGGCTTCATCGGCCACTATGGATGACATTAACTTCATACTGAGCCATGTACCGATAAGGGACTATTTTGACGTCATAATTGACGGCAGCAGGGTAACCAAATCAAAACCCAACCCGCAAATATTTTTAAAGGCTGCGGAAGAGCTAAATATCGACCCTGAAGATTGTGTGGTTTTTGAGGATTCGATAGCCGGTATTAAAGCGGCCAACAGCGCGGGTATGAAGGTGATTGGAATTACCACCGGAAATTCGGCAGATAAATTGCAGCCTTCTAATTTGATAATAACTGATTATACTGATTTGACTTTTGATAAATTAGCGGCGCTATTCAATTAGTAATTAATAAATAATCCTACCATGCTTCTCAAAAACATCTTTACCCACCACGTTCACTTCTGGCTTAAAAACAAAGCAGATCAGCAAAAACTAATAGAAGGTTTACATATACTGGCCGACATTAGTTATGTTAAACAAATTCATATCGGCGTACCAGCAGATACACACCGCGGCGTGGTCGACCGCTCGTATGACGCTTCGTTGTTAATTATATTTGAAGATAAAGCAGCACATGATGCCTATCAAATTGACCCTATCCACAATGTGTTTGTAGAAAACTATGCTGGTCCGCTATGTGAAAAAATTGTGGTTCAGGACAGTGTAGATGCTTGATCAGTTGGCAGTAGGCGGTTTGCAGTTGGCAGTTATTTTAGGGTTAATTAACAATATTCCCCGCCATATCAACCGTCCTCGCAAACGGGTTTAAAAACTGGTTGATCAATACCGCAAACTCCAGCCGGGTAACCGGGCGGTTCAAATCAAAGTCGGAATTGAACTGGTATTTTGCCTTCCAATCCCGTTGCATGGTTATTTGTAAAGTTTTGGGCTCGCTCAGCGTCATTTCGCTGATCAGCGATAACAGGTTGCCTTGTGTAAATTTCCCACCTGGCTTTTCTTTATTGAACCATAAAAACGCGCGACTGTATATCTCAGTCAAAACAGGTTTTACTTCATCCGTAGCAACAGCAGCATCGGGCATAAAAAGCAGCTCATTACCTTTTTGAACACCTTTAAGCAAACCGGTCGCTCCTATTTGCTGCACGGCCCTGCTATATTTATCATCGCGCTTAACATCTGTAAAGGGTAGTAAATAACCCTTAAAATCCAATAATTCTTGTTGTATGATCCGCACTTTTAGGTTTTTTGAGGTGGTTTTAAAAAAAGCGATATAGGCGGCTACGGCACCTACGCCCTGCCCCAGCGCCATTTGTGCGGGCAGGTATTGGATATTGCCATTTACAGGCAATATTTCTTCGGTAACCAATAAATTATCGGCATTTCTAACCACTATATCCCGCATTGGTATATAACCGTTTGGCAGTATATCGCCGGTTGCAATTGCTGTCCGGTATAATTCTCCGCCACTGGTTTGATTAAATGAAAGAACAGGCAGCAGGGTTGCGCCTGCTTTGGTAACTACCTCGCCTTTTTCGGTGGCGTCAACTACCACCCTGGCATATATCAGGGTAGTTATGCCATTTACAGTAATGCTCACATCCCAGCCTGTGCCATCTTTTTTTATAGCTATGACAGGCGTGTTTAGTTTTATTGTGAGATTTTTCACCGTATCGGCTATTCCTTTTAAAATATCTGCCCCGGTTGAAGCTTCAAATTTTAAAGTCACCTTATCGGCGACGTCATACCCGGTTGTGTTCTTGTAAAAGCCGATTACTTTTTCCCGGAATTCGCCCCATATGCCAGTTGGTAAATTACGATTGGTAGTTATGGAATAGGAATTGCCCGAAGGCAAACCATTTACCAGCCATCCGCCGGGCATGATCAGTATTGTTTTTAGTTTACTGCGTGCAGATTGTATGGCCGCCGTAACGCCGCTTACACTGCCCCCAATAACCAGCACATCGGTTTTAATGGTTTCGGCATAAGTAAATGAAGAAGAAAATAGAAGTAGTACCAGTAACCTTTTTACCATTTGCCGAAAAATAAGTATAAAACGCTAAATTAGCACAAACGTTATAGGTAACAGAAAATAAATAACCCATTAGCCCCAAAATCAAATGACTGACGAACAGCTCAAATACCCTATCGGCAAGTTTGAAGTACCGGTATCCTATACAAATGAGGATCTTCAAAACTGGATCAACGTTATAAAAACCCTGCCGGGTAAATTGCGGCTGGCGATCATGAATTTAAATGACAGGCAATTAGACACACCTTATCGTCCCGGCGGATGGACATTGAGGCAGGTTGTACATCACATGGCCGACAGTCATATGAACTCATTAATTCGTTTTAAGTGGGCGCTGACAGAAGAAAAACCTACCATTAAGGCTTACGACCAGGCTGGCTGGGCATCCTTACCTGATTATCGTTTGCCCGTTGAGTCGTCATTAAAAATGCTGGATGGCGTACACCAGCACCTGGTAGCGTTATTTGAAAGCTTTACCGAAAATGAATGGAACCGCGCCTTTATACACCCGGAAACCGGCGCCAGTATTTCGCTCAAACGTAATTTGGCCCTGTATGCCTGGCACAGTAAGCATCATTTGGCGCATGTGACCAATACGATAAAAGGATTTTAAGCAATAAGGGGATCACACAAAATCAATAACCACATCATCCGTAACCGGGTGCCCGGTACAGGTCAATACCCATCCCCGGGAAAGATCGGCATCAGTTAGTACATCATTAACCGGCATGTCAACTTTACCGCTTTTGCAATGCGCCATACAGGTGGAACAAACACCCGCGCGGCAACTATAGGGTAACGGAATATTATTTTGCAATGCTGCCTGCAGGATAGATTGATTTTCGGCAACTACCAGGTCATGCATTTCGTTTTTAAAATGGATACGGATATTGCGGGGTGGATAATTAGCGGCATTACCGCTTACGGCCACTGTTTCGATCACAAAATTTTCTTTGCGGATTTGGTCAGGATCCAGCCCCATGTATAAAAGCGTAAGCCTGATCATGCGCATATACGCAAACGGGCCACATAAATAGAACTCGGCTTTGCTGCTGCTAAAATTGATACTTTCCCGCACCAGCTCTTCCACCATAATATTGTGTAGCCGGTTACCTGTGCTGCTTAACAGGTAAATAATTTCTAATCTGCCGGGGTTTTGAAGCGCAAGCTCATCTAACGCTGTTTTAAATAATATGGAGTTTGCATCCTGGCTGCTGTAGATCAATGTTAATTTACTTTTGCCGGGGCGATTGAGGATATATTTCAATTGCGAAAAGATGGGCGTAACACCACTGCCGGCTGCAAATAGCAGGATATCCTTTTGTTCTGTAAAATTGGGAATAGTGAACCTGCCTGCGGGTTCAACTGCGTTAATAATATCACCCGGCTTGATTTTGGTGAGCATAAAGCGCGATATCTCACCATTGGTTATGCGCTTTACGGTTATGGACAGTAATTCTTCATCAGGCGATGAACTTAGTGAATATGACCTTCTGATCTCCTCTTCATGATGGGTAAATACTAAAGTGATGAATTGCCCGGCAGTATAAGATATCTTTTCGCCGGATAGATTAGCAAAGAAGAAAGTAGCTGTGTCCGGCGTTTCCCATTTGATCGCTTCAACCTTTAACTGCAGCATAACTTAAGCCTGCAGAACAATTTTACCAAACTGTGAAGAGTGCTCCATTTTTTTTACCGCTTTATCAGCCTCGGTAAGCGGAAATACTTCATCAATAACCGGGACAATTTGGTGCTGGTTCATAAAGCTGAGCATGTGCTCAAAATCGGTTGATGTACCCATTGTGGTGCCCAATATCTGTAATTGTTTCCAAAATATTTTGCGGCCATTAATAGCGGGTATGTCCCCAGCTGTTCCGCCGAAAAATACAATGCGCGCACCGGGATTACAAATGTCGGGTAATTGCGCAAACCCCTCACCAAGCGCGCTGTCAATAATTACATCAAAGCCTCCGGCTAATTCTTTTAATTCATTAGCCCAATTCTGCGTTTTATAATTTACACCTGCTATGGCCCCTAACTGTCGTGCTTTTTCAATTTTTTCGGACCGGCTTGAAGTAACGTATACCTTACATCCTGCGGCAACCGCCCATTGCAAAGCAAAAGAGCCCGCACCGCCGCCAACGCCAACAATTAAAACCGTATCACCCTTTTTGGCCCCGCCTTTGGTAAATAGCGCACGATAGGCCGTTAAACCGGCTAGCGGAACCGCAGCCGCCTGTTCCCAGCTTAAATAAGCGGGTTTATCATACAAATATTCCACACGGGTTTTAACATATTCGGCAAAAGTACCATCTTCAGGAAGACCCAATATTTTAAAATCGCCCGACTGGAATTCGCCGTGATCGCCCCAGTAATTGGATGGATTAATAATCACTTCTTTGTTTAACCAGGCTTTATCAGCATCGCTGCCAACTTCGGCAACCATACCCGCACCGTCCGAGCCTAAAATAGTGGGATATTTTATACCCGCATATTTGCCAATGGTTATCCAGTAATCGCGCCTGTTAAGGGCGGCAGTCTTTATCTTCACCAACACCTCACCCGGGCCTACAACAGGTTTGTCAACCTCTTTCCAGGTTAATTTATCAGCAGCTTCTAAAACGATGGCTTTCATGAGGAAGGTTTTTAAATGCGCAATGCGGAAGTTCAAATTCGGAATTGATTAAATCCGCATTCAAACTTCCGCATTTCGCAATAAAATTTAAACTGCTTTAGCGTACAGTTCGGCAACGTGGCTCCAGTTGATTACATTCCATATAGCGGCTAAGTAATCAGGGCGACGGTTTTGATATTTTAAATAATAAGCATGCTCCCAAACATCGATACCTAAAATTGGCGTGCCTTTTACTTCGGCAATATCCATTAAAGGATTGTCCTGGTTAGGCGTTGAAGTTACCGCCAATTTTTTATCAGGGGTAACAATTAACCAGGCCCAGCCAGAACCAAAACGGGTTGCTCCTGCATCAGACATTTTAGTCTTTAAATCGGCAAATGAACCAAATGTGCTGGTAATAGCTGCTGCTAACGGACCAGTTGGCTCACCGCCTCCATTTGGAGAAAGTAAGGTCCAGAACATAGTATGGTTGTAATGACCACCACCATTATTACGAACAGCAGCCGGAAATTTTGAAATATTTTTGATGATATCATCAATGCTGTGATCTGCTTCTGGTTTACCTTCCAGCGCTTTATTTAAATTAGTAACATAAGCCTGGTGGTGCTTGCCATGGTGAATCTCCATGGTCATTTTATCAATATGCGGTTCTAATGCATCAGTAGCGTAAGGTAACGCCGGTAGTGTAAATGCCATAATTTTTGATTTTAAGTTAAATGTCCGTCAAATATAAGTGTTGAATATGCTTTTTGTTCTAAATTAATGTCACTTTTTGTTTGGCTAATAGTTGACTGTTCATGGTTCATGGTGTCGACAATCTATGGCTTATAATTTAGCATCAATGGCTATGATCCATGAACCATTAGCTATGAACTTCTCTATCTCTTCTTCTTGAAAAACTCCCTCACCAATTCGGCGCATTCATTTTCACGAATGCCACCGGTTATAATGGTTTTGGGATGTGTTATTTTTTGATTGAGCCGGCCAAAGCCCAGTTTGGTATCATAGGCCCCAAAAACTATTTTGCCTATTTGGAACCAATAGGATGCACCGGCGCACATTACGCAAGGCTCCATAGTTACATACAGCGTACAATCTTTTAAATATTTACCGCCCATAAAATTAGCTGCTGCGGTAAGCGCCTGCATTTCGGCGTGGGCAGAAACATCGGTAAGGCGCTCGGTTAAATTATGCCCGCGACCAATAATCTTTCCCTGGCAGGTAACAATAGCACCGATAGGGATCTCATCTTCGGCAAAGGCCATTTTGGCTTCTTTTAGTGCCTCGCTCATAAAAAAATCATCGGGCGATACGGCTGGCTCGTCGCCAAAAGTTACATATCTCATTATATCAATTTACTGCCATTAGGTACCGGTTTATCAACTGCTGTTAAAACTATATCACCATTCTTGTCTGCAAATCCGGTTACTAAAAATTCAGACATAAAATTAGCGATCTGTTTTTTAGGGAAGTTAATAACACCAACAATTTGTCGTCCTGCTAATTCCTCTTTAGTATAATGTTTAGTGATCTGGGCGCTCGACCATCGCACACCAAACTCGCCAAAATCAACCTTGACTTTATAAGCAGGCTTGCGTGCCTCCGGAAAATCCTCTACTTCCAATATAGTGCCCACACGCAGTTCTACTTTTTCAAAATCGTTCCAGGAGATTTCCATATTCATTTAATTTTGTCTGAACCCTGATTTAACAGATTAAAGGATTAATTTGATTTATTGCATGCTATCCTGTTAATCGTTTAATCTGTTAAATCATGGTTCAGACTAATCTATCCACTCAAACTTAGTATAAGGCACCAGCACCTCGGGTATCTTAATGCCTTTATCCGTTTGGTTATTTTCTAACAGCGTAGCTACAATACGTGGCAGGGCCAGTGCACTTCCGTTTAAGGTGTGCGCCAATTGTGTTTTACCCTCAGCATTACGGAAGCGTAGTTTTAAGCGGTTAGTTTGAAAGGTTTCAAAGTTTGAAACTGATGAAACTTCCAGCCAGCGTTGTTGTGCCGCGCTCCAGGTTTCCATATCATAAGTTAAAGCCGATGCAAAACCCATATCACCACCGCATAAGCGCAATACGCGATAAGGTAAGCCCAATTTTTGCAATAAGCTTTGTACATGCCCGCTCATTTGTTCTAATACATCATATGATGTTTCAGGATTAACTACCTGTACAATTTCTACCTTATCAAATTGATGCAGGCGGTTCAATCCGCGCACATGCGCACCGTAAGAACCCGCCTCCCGGCGGAAACATGGCGTATATCCACAATTTTTTACCGGCAGTTCATCTGCCTTTAATATTACATCGCGGTATAAGTTGGTAATAGGCACTTCGGCAGTTGGTATCAGGTAAAGTTTATCTTCATTAACAAAATACATCTGCCCTTCTTTATCCGGCAATTGCCCGGTACCAAAGCCTGATGCTTCGTTGACCATTAAAGGAAGCATTACTTCATCATATCCTGCTTTCTCGGCCTCATCCAAAAAGAAGCTGATGAGCGCTCGCTGCAGTTTGGCACCTTTGCCTTTATATACCGGAAAACCCGCGCCGGTTATTTTAACACCCAGTTCAAAATCTATTAAATTATATTTTGCAGCCAGCTCCCAATGCGGCAGGGCGCCAGCTGGTAGCTGCGGTGCTGTTCCGTTTTCTAATACCACTTCATTCTCTTCAGGAGTTAATCCTTTGGGTACAGATGTATGCGGTAAATTTGGCAATAACACTATTTTTTGCTGCAGGCCCTCTTCTATTGATGCCAGTTCCTCACCCAAGGTTTGTATTTCGCCCTTAAAAGCACCGGACGCGGCTTTAGCGGCTTCAGCTTCGTCTTTTTTCCCAGCACGCATCAGTTCGCCCACCTGTTTGGCAGCCGCGTTGGCTTGGGCCGAAACCCCATCCATTTTGTTCTGGGTTAAACGACGACGCTCGTCCAATTGAATAATTTCATCAACCAAACCGGGCTGCTTAAAATTTTTTACAGCCAAACGTTCTAAAACCTGTTCCCTGTTATCGCGGATATAACTAACTTGCAGCATTATTTTTTATTTTCGACAAAGATATAATTAGTTCATGGATCATAGATAATGGTTCATAGCCATATTGCGATTTTAATAAAAGAGCCATGAACTATCAACTATGAACCATGAACCATCAAGCCGGCAAACTATACCTCGTCCCTACCCCAATCGGTAATTTGGAAGATATCACCTTGCGTGCCCTGCGGATATTAAAAGAGGTCGATCTCATTTTGGCTGAGGATACCCGTACGTCTGCACCGTTGTTGAAACATTTCGATATTCATCAAAAGGTGTTTGCGCATCATCAGCATAATGAGCATCAGTCCAGTAATGAGATCATCCGTTTTCTAAAAGAGGGAAAAAATATCGCCTTAATATCCGATGCGGGTACTCCGGCGATATCCGATCCGGGTTTTTACCTGGTGCGCGAGGCGGTGAAGAATGAAATTGCGGTTGAATGCCTGCCAGGCGCTACGGCATTTGTCCCTGCATTGGTTAATTCGGGTTTCCCCACCGACCGTTTTTGCTTTGAGGGATTTTTACCTTTGAAAAAGGGACGACAAACGCGATACAAGTTTTTAGCCGAAGAGGAACGCACCATTATACTTTATGAATCGCCACACCGTTTTATGAAAACGCTTGAAGAAATGGCAATTTATTTTGGTGCCGACAGGCAAATATCGGTATCACGCGAGTTGACGAAAATGTTTGAAGAAACGGTAAGGGGAACGGTTGAAGAGGTAAAAACTTATTTTGAAACCCACCAGGTAAAGGGAGAGTTTGTGATTTGTGTGGCGGGAAAATAGTTAACCAACGTCATTGCGAGGAACGAAGCAATCCCTGCAACAGACAGTCAGTGTACGATAATATTATTTTGAGATGATGCAGGCGGCTTTTCCTTTCTAACAAGCATTTTGGATATTGATTAGCAAATGCAGAGATTGCTTCGTTCCTCGCAATGACGTTTTAAAAGATTATATATGATAAAAAAAAACATCCTCCTATCCATCTTCTCCGGCTTATTGCTTTGGCTGGCCTGGCCACCTATGCACTACACCACTTTCTTCTTGTTTTTTGGTTTGGTGCCGATGCTGATCGCTATGGAAAATATTATCCAGTCGACAGCGACAAAAAAGGGCAGGAAAATATTTGGCGTTACCTTCATAGGGTTTTTTGTTTGGAACACCCTGTGTATTTACTGGGTATATAATTCATTAAAAATTATTGGGCCGGTTACTGCCATTCCCATCACTTTAATTCCATATGCGCTGGGGCCGTTGTTAATGTCGACCGCTTGCTGGCTATATTATAGGTTAAGGCTAAGTGCCGGTCGCAATTGGGCATTAGTTGGCCTGGTATGTTTTTGGATAGGCTATGAATACCTGCACCAAAACTGGGATTTGAATTTTCCGTGGATGACGCTGGGGAATGGCTTTGCCGTTAGCCATCAATGGGTGCAATGGTATGAATATACCGGTGTTTATGGGGGAACGATATGGATCTGGGTTTTAAATATTCTTATCTTTTTAATTTACCAGGGACTAAGCGAGGCGCAAATAAAACCAATGCGATTAAAGTTAATAGTTTGCTTTGTTACTATACTGATGGTGCCACTTACCTTTTCATTATATAAGTACTATAATTATACCGAGCAGTTTGACCCATCAAATATTGTGGTGGTACAGCCAAATGTTGACCCGTACGAGAAAGAGGGAATAATTCCGGTTTACCAACAAATAAGCACGTTAACCCGGCTTTCAGATTCTATCGGGCAAACCAATACCGAATTTTTTATATGGCCCGAAACAGCTATACCTGATTATATGGACGAAGATCACATCCGCTCAAATAATTATTTTTTGCAGGTACAGCAATTTTTAAACAAATACAAAAATGGCAATGTGATAACAGGCGCCGAAACCTATAAACTTTATACTACCCGCGCTACCAAAACGGCAAGCCCGGCAAATGGCGGCGGCTTTATGGATAATTATAGTACGGCTATTAATATCGAAAACTCGGCTAAAGTACAATTTTACCATAAGTCGAAACTGGTACCTGGGGCCGAATCATTACCATTTGGCAATGCTTTATCCTTTTTAAAACCCGCGTTTGAACATTTGGGCGGTGCCACGGGCAGCTACGCAGGACAGGACAGCCTTTCTGTATTTTATTCGCAAAGCGGAATTGGGGTTACCCCGGTTATCTGCTATGAATCCATCTGGGGCGAGTGGATAGCCCGGTCGGTGCGTAACGGGTCGCAGTTTATTGCCATTATAACCAATGACGGCTGGTGGGAAAATACATCGGGCAAAGATCAGCACCTGGATTATGCCAAGCTGCGGGCCATCGAAACCCGGAGGTGGGTGTGCCGGTCGGCCAATACCGGTATTTCCGCTTTTATAAACCAGCGCGGCGACATTGTTAAACAAACCAAATGGTGGGTAAAAACGGCCATCAAACAGGATATTAACCTCAACTCCGATCTTACTTTTTATGTTAAATACGGCGACTATCTACCCAAAACTGGCAGCTTCTTTGCGATATTAGGAATATTGTTTGTTGGCACCAGGGTGAGATTGAAGAGAAAGGTGATCAAAAGTTCATAAGGCTTCCCTGCTCAAAATAAATTCCATCAAATCATGTATGGGCTGGCGGATGATCTTGCCTAATTGTATGCCATTAGCCGTGCAAACGGCCTTTAGCTCGTCGGTAAATATGTAAGCTATTGATCCCACAAAATTGCATTTGTATTTGTGGTATTGCGGATAGGACTTTACGTTAGTTTCTATAAATGTTGATAAACCTTTATTCAACAAGGATTGTCCGTAGGCGGTATCGCGGATCTCGCTTACAAATTTGGCAAACGAGGCCAGATACGAATTTGCACCCGCTTTTAGATAAACACTGTTGATAACTATTTCTTTATCCAGCCCATAGGCCTGATCAAAAAGCGTACAGACATTCGGGGGCATATTGCCGTATAAAAAATCGGTTATCAGGGCCTTTCCAAACCAGGTGCCCGAGCCTTCGTCGCCCAAAATGAATCCTAAACCATGCTGGCCCGAATGTATTTCCTCTCCGTCGAAAAAAGATATATTTGATCCGGTTCCCAAAACACAACATAAACCCTTTTCATGCCCGCAAGTGGCATATGCCGAACCTAACAGGTCACTATCTACACTTATATAAGCTTTAGGAAACAACAGGCTCAACGCGTTGGTAACAATTTCATGCCTGTCGGGACTTGAGCATCCGGCGCCAAAAAAATATATTTCGGTAATTTTAGCGGCATACTGCAGTAGTTCGGCCGCTTTGTCCTGCAAAATTTTTACTATTTCTTTTTCTGTTAAGAAATAGGGGTTTAAACCGGGTGTTCTGAATTGTTTTGCTTCCTGTTTGGGCAAATTAAGCAACCAATCTGTTTTGGATGATCCACTGTCGGCAACTAAGATCATGAAAGCTCTTCGAGTACTTTGTAGGTTAGTGGCTTATGAATAAATTGGGTTATGTATTTATTAGCTAGCGATTTTTTGATATCTGTAGGGTCGAAAGATGATGATAACAAGAATATTTTTATCCCTGTCTTGTCAATATCAATTTTATCGTATTCTTCTAAAAATTCAAACCCGTCCATTAAGGGCATCCTGATGTCCAGGAAAATAACGTCAGGTACTACAGTCTTATTCCGCAGACACGTAA
>Ga0207009_1091_pt1 | contig 14980 bp, 11 predicted proteins | sample Alteio_BWMinCont_81_FD_153479 | JGI IMG/M metagenome (GOLD analysis project Ga0207009, IMG submission 153479) | Enriched cells from forest soil in Barre Woods Harvard Forest LTER site, Petersham, Massachusetts, United States -... | ecosystem: Environmental > Terrestrial > Soil > Temperate forest >... | reverse complement strand
CAGCATGCCTACCGTCTCAAGACGCACCGCAATATCCTCGGCAAGCGTGCGGATATAGGTGCCGCGCGAACATATCACACGAGCTTCCCAGAAAGCTCCTTCCAGGGACAGCAGTTCAATAGAGTAGATCTCGATCGGACGGGGCGCCCGCGGAATTTCAACCCCCATTCGGGCCCAACGATAATACGCTCTCCCCTTATATTTCAATGCGGCGTAGCGGGGAGGGGTCTGCATCTGCAGGCCGTGAAAGCTTTGAAGAACACCTTCAAGACGCGTTCGCGTCACATGGTTAAAATCTTTCGTCTCAGTGAGGGTCCCTTCGCAGTCTCCCGTGTTGGTCGCTTGACCGAATTGAGCCCGAAAACGGTATTGCTTTTCGAGCCCTAGAAAATTTTCTTGTTCGCGGGTGGCCTTCCCGACTAAAAGCAGAAGCACTCCCTTGGCCATGGGATCCAAGGTTCCGCAATGCCCCACTTTAGCAGCCCGCAAGATACGTTTAACCCGATAAACGCAATCGAAAGACGTTACACCCGCAGGTTTATCGATGACCAGGAGTCCTGACAAGGCTTCATCCATGGTTAGTGAGGGGTACGACGGTCGGGAGGAATTCCCTGGCGCTCTTTTTCAAGCTGGGAGAGGACATTAAATATCTGTTGGACCTCTTCTGCGCTGGTGTCCAAAACAAAAGTCAACTCCGGAGGATATTTCAGGTTTTCTAGAGTTCGAAGCTCAGAACGCAGGAAGGGTCTTGCGCGGTCCAGGGCATTCTGCGTTCTCTCCCGATCTTCGGCGTTTCCAAGGACGGAATAGAACACCTTCGCCTGAGTGAAATCCGGGCTCAGTCGAACGGCGAGAATGGTGACAAAACCAATTCCTGGGTCTTTCAGCAAAGGAATCCGTTTGGATATTTCCTGATGAATTAATTCCGTCACGCGTTCCTGACGGCGCCGGCTCATGGCTTAACATCGACCAGCTTTCGCGCCTTGGTCTCTTCCGTAAAGACCTCGATGACGTCCTTGGGCTTGATATCCTGAAAATTCCCCAGTCCGATGCCGCACTCAAAACCTTTTTCAACTTCTCGCGCGTCATCCTTAAACCGCTTCAAAGATTCGATCGATCCTTCATGAACGACAATCCCATCCCGAAGAAGCCTTGCCTTCGCGCCCCGGACAATCTTTCCATCCAGGACCGTGCTTCCCGCGATGGTTCCGCCTTTGGTCACTTTAAAAACCTGCCGGACTTCGGCGCGGCCCAGATGGACCTCGGACGTTTCAGGTTCCAGCAAGCCTTCCATGGCGGCGCGGACATCGGCGATAGCCTCATAAATAATGCGATAACTCCGGACATCGACTTCTTCCCGCTTGGCCATCTCTTCGGATTTGGCATCGGCCCGGACGTTGAATCCAATAATCACGGCATCGCTCGCCGCGGCGAGCGTGACATCGGTCTCATTGATGCCGCCCACGCCGGAGTGAATCACCGCCAGACGAATTTGATCAGTGGACATTCGCTCAAGAGAATCCCTGACGGCCTGAACGGAACCTTGCACATCCGCTTTCAAAATAATTTTGAGTTCGCGCACCTTTCCTTCAGCCACACGCTGATGCAGGGTTTCCAAAGTCACATGGCGCCGGCGCACCGCTTCTTCGTTAGCCGAGAGCTGCCGACGTTCCACCAGCGCGCGGGCTTCTCGCTCATCCGGCAGCGCCGAGAACCGGTCGCCTGCCTGAGGGACGCCGCTGAGCCCCAGGACTTCCACGGGCGTGGAGGGCCCTGCCTCCGTAATTCGATTGCCTCGGTCATCGAGCAGAGCGCGTACCCGGCCAAACGTGGTTCCCGCCACAATGACATCGCTGACTTTCAGCGTCCCTTTTTGAATGAGCAGCGTAGCGGCCGTGCCGCGTCGGGCATCCATTCGGGCCTCAATCACAACCCCTTGAGCGCGGCGATCAGGATTGGCTCGAAGCTCCAGGAGCTCCGTTTCCAACGAGAGCATTTCCAGGAGCTTATCGATATTGGTTCCTTTTTTAGCGGATACTTCCACGAAGATCGTTTTTCCGCCCCATTCCTCGGGAGCGAGTTGATACTGGGCCAGATCGCGTTTAATGCGTTCGGGGTCGGCCGTCGGCAAATCAATTTTATTCACGGCAACGACGATCGCGACTCCGGCGGCTCGAGCATGATCGATCGCTTCCACCGTTTGAGGCATGACCCCGTCATCGGCGGCCACTACAAGAACGACGATATCCGTCACTTGAGCTCCTCGTGCGCGCATCGCTGTGAAAGCTTCATGACCGGGAGTATCGAGAAAAACAACGTCCCCCTTCGGAGTGCTGACGCGGTAGGCGCCGATATGCTGCGTAATGCCGCCTGCTTCTTTCTCCGCCACACGCGTTTTGCGGATCGCATCGAGCAGCGATGTCTTGCCATGATCCACATGGCCCATAATCGTCACAATGGGCGGACGCGGCTTAAGTTTGGCCGGATCTTCTTTCTCTTCAACCGCTGTTTCTTGAGCCAGAGGAATAATCTCCGCATCAATGCCGAACGCATCGGCTGCAAGAATAGCCGTATCGGCATCAATCTGCTGGTTGATCGTCATCATCGTACCAAGCCCCAACATTTTCTTGATGATATCAATGGGTTTTACATTTAATCTTTCGGCTAGATCCTTAACCGTCAAGACTTCGGGAATTCGAACTTTAGGACGTGCCGTTGCTGCCGTATCAGCATCCGCAGCAGGGGTCTTCAGCGGTTCAGCCGTAGCGGCGGCAGAGGCAGCGGTCGGGCCGGTTTGCGGATGCGATGCGGGAGCCGACGGCCTCGATGTCATCGGTTTGAGGGGTTTAAAAGGAGCGGGGGCCGGCATTTTGTAAGTGGCTGTAGGTTCCACTTTCACCGGCTCCTTCTTGGTTTTGTCTTTGTTGCTGGGCTCAGCCGGTTTGGCCGCAGTTGGAGATGCCGGAGGCTTTACCTCCAGATCTGGTTTCGGCGCAGCAACCGGAGTCACGGGGGTTGGCGCAGGTATTGAAATGGCCGCTTTTTCCGGCGGCTTAGGCGGCTCTGTCTCAACAGGCTTCGGTTTGGGCGGCGGAGCCTTCGGCACCACACGGCGGGTCCCGGCCGTCACTTTATGAAGCGTGGGAGAGGGCGGCGGCGCGGCGGCCACCTGTTTGAGAGTTTTAAGGACCATCCGTTTAGGAGTTGCAGACTCCGGCGCCGCAGGAATGTTTGAAGCAGGGTTTTCAGGTTTGGGCGACGCAGAAGGAGTATCACCCTTTCCATTGGTCTTCCGGATTCCTGTCTTTTTTTCGGAGGCTTCAGGCTTTTTGGATTTCGGCGTCATTTTTCCTCAACGGGTTCAATGGGAATTTCTTGAACGGTTTCCGCGGATGTTTCGACCGGCTGTGCGGCCGCTTCCTCCGCAGGTTTCTCTTTGGCCCCCTCTTTAAGAGCCTCTTTGGCCGCTTCAATGATCTTGATAGCGGTCTTTTCACCCACGCCCCGCAAAACGGTCAAGTCGTCGGGCTTAGCCTGCGAAAGACGTTCAAGATTTCCCCAACCCCCCTTATTCAGAATATCAGCGGTTTTGGGCCCGACCCCTCCGAGTTTTGAAAGAGCCTCGGTACTGGCCGCCGCGCGCTCCTGTGCCGCCTCTTTGCGCTGAGTCTCGGATTTGATATCGATGTGCCACCCAGTCAATCGGGCGGCGAGACGGGCGTTTTGCCCTGATTTTCCGATAGCTAAAGAAAGCATGTCATCCGAGACGACGATTTCGGCGTGTTTGCTGGCCTCGTCGACGATGTTCACGCTGACCACCTTGGCGGGTGAAAGACTAGCGGCAATGTATTTCCCAGGATCATTAGACCAGGATATTAAATCAATTCGCTCGCCGCGCAGCTCATCAATGATCGGGCGGACGCGAGACCCTTTGACGCCCACGCAGGCGCCCACAGGATCCACTTTCGGGTTATTGCTCTTGACGGCCACCTTGGAACGGAAGCCGGGTTCCCGGACGACTTCAATGACTTCCACCATCTTTTCGTAGACTTCCGGGACTTCCTGCTCAAAAAGTCTCTGAACGAGCAAGGGATGCGAACGGCTCACAAGAATTTTGGGGCCCCGCGTGCCCTTTTCCACTTTCAACACCAGCACTTTAACGCGTTCCCCGATAGAAAAACGCTCCCGACGCACCTGCTCCCGGGCGGGCAGAATCCCCTCCGCTTTGCCGAGATCCACGATGATATTATGCTCTACAAATCGGTGAACCGTCCCGCCCAGGAGAATGCCTTCTTTCGTCTGAAATTCTTCCAGAAGGCTCTGTCGCTCCGTTTCACGGATTTTTTGAATAATCACCTGCTTCGCCGTTTGAGCGGCGATGCGGGAAAAATCTTCGGTGATGACGGGAATCCGGATATCTTCGTCCATCTTGGCCTGAGGAAACATCTTCTGGGCGCTCTCCAGATCAATTTCAATATTGTCATTGAGCACTTCCGGAACGATTTTCTTGATGAGAAAAGCCTGCACCTCGGCGGTTTCCGGATTGATCTTGGCTTCCAGATTCACCATTTTCCCTGAATGTTTTTTATAGGCCGACACCAGGGCCTGCTCAATCATCTTCAGGATCTCATCCTTTTTAATGCCCTTATCACGTTCGATTTGTTCTAAAACGGGAAGTAATTCGCCTTTTTCAGACACGTCTTCCTCCAAAATAACTCATATCTCAATCTCGGGGTCCAATTTCGCTTTGGCTACATCGGCCAGCGGCAAAGAAAAGCGTTGCTGTGCGCTGTCCAGGATTCCAACGGTGCCCGATTCTGCCGATTCAATAACGCCTTTAAAGTGCCTTCGCCCGTTCAGCGGGGCATACAAGGTCATATCCACCTTTTCTCCGATAAAACGACGATAGTCGCTTTCCTTGCGCAGGGGCCGGTTAATTCCAGGCGAAGAAACTTCCAGTGCATAGGCCTGGGGAATCATGTCGGAAGCATCCAATATTCTTCCCAGATGCTCACTGATCGTAGCGCAATCGCCCAAGGTGATACCTTTCTCCTTATCCAAAAAATACCGCAACACCCATTGTCCATGCTCATGAACAAATTGCAGGTCTACCAGCTCAGCGGCATGCTCCTGCAAAACGGGGGTCGATAACTTCTCAATTTGCTCTAAAAGCAGACTTTTTACGTTGGACATGGGCCATTAAGGGAAACCAAAAAAAAGAGTGGCGTTGGCCACTCTTCACGAAACGTATTTTAGCACAATTATCGCGATTAAGCCAAACTTTGAACTTTACAGTCGCCGGCTCCGCCCAAATCACTCATCGATGAGCCGGTTGCGAAGATCGTCCAAAACGGGGAGCGTTTTTGTATGCTGATCAAATTGGACTCGCTGGAGCCTCTTCTATGCGTTTTTCTTTTTCTCCGAAGTATCAGGCAGGGATTCTCGCCATCTCCTGGCTGGGCCTCTCCTTGCCTTTCGTCAACCGGCCGCTCTTTGTTGATGATCACGCGCACTTCGCCGAAGCGATGAATTTGAAAGAGCACTGGTCGCGGCCCTATCGAAGCGAGGGCGGCCTGGGGTGGCGGCCTGAAAAAGGCCCGGATGAGGCGAACCCGCTAGGGTATTTTTACCTGGTGGCCGCGATCACCTCTCTTATCGGCGAGCAGATCTGGAAGATCCATCTCGTTATGATGGCCTTTAATTTGGCCGCCCTTCTTTGTTTTTATTCGCTGGCGCGTCGTTATCTTGCTCATCCATTCTGGGCTGCCTGGCTGTGGATGGTGTCGCCGCATTTTTGGTTGACCGCCAACGCGCTGCTGGTCGACACGTTGCTGGCGCCGGTTATGCTGCTCGGGCTGTGGATGTGGATTTGCGCTTGGGAACGGAACAATAACCGTCTTTTGGCGGCAGCCGGAATCGTCCTGGGATTAGCGCCGCTTGTAAAGTACACCGGGCTCCTGGTGTGGCTTGCAGTGATCGCCTGGACTTGGCTGGAAACTCCTCATGACCGTGCCAGGCGCTGGTTTTATGCCCTGCTGCCCTGTGCGGTTCTGGTCCTATGGATGGCCTGGACGCGCTTTCTCTACCCGCAATCCCATTTGTCGGCGGTCGCCGCATCCAGTATGACGTGGCCTCGCTGGCAGACGTTGGTGAGCTTGTTGGGATTTCTGAGCGCCCTCGTGCCCGTTACCATCATCTTAGCGGCCGTCTCATTGCTTAAAAACGAAGATCGTGTTCGGGTTCGCGCGGCAGTCCTCTTGGCGTCCGGTTTGGCAATCGGTCTCAGTCTGGGTTATCTCCCACTAATAGGTTTGCAGGCGGGAATCTGGCTCGGGTTGACCCTGCTGTGGTTTGGCGTCGTCCCCTGGAGGTATTTGTGGCAACGCACTGGCGGAATTTGGCTGACCGCATGGAGCTTCGCCGGCGTGATCGGTTTGGCGATCGCCAGGGATTGGGTCTGCGCCCGGTACCTGGTCATTCTGAGCCCGCCCTGGGTCCTCCTGACGGTGATGGCATTAGAGAGAATCGACGTGTTTGGGAAAAGATTTTTTCGCCTGACCACCATGGCGGCGGCAACCGCCTTCGGGCTTGTTTTGGCGATAGCGGATTATCAGCAGGCGGCAGTTGATTGGTCCGTTAGTCAATCCCTTCGAGCGTGGCAACCGCCCGGGTTGGTCGATGTCGGATACTATCCCGCCGCCGCCCTGGGCGGACTCTCTTTAGCGCTGGACCCTAAAGCGTGGAAACCGCTGGACCCCGCTGCTTTTGTCCCGTCTGGCGCTCTCGCTCTAGTTCCCCGGCGTACCCTGCCCCTTTATTTCCATCCCAAGCTAAGAGCGCCACAGAGACTCGCCCTTTGGTCGTATCGTTCGATGCTTCCTTTCCGAACCTTAGACATGGTTTCGGGTTCGGGTTTCTATGGCACCATCTGGGGACCCTTGCCCTTCGGGTTCACCACCGCCCCGCTCGAAATCTATTCTTTGGTTCGTGAAAAAGCATAGCGTATCGAGAGATGGCAAGTTGCTATCCGATCTAATTCTCCTTCTTCAATAACGTCCTGAATGCGCTATTAACTCGAGGGGGACAACGTCCTCTATCCCAACCCGTTTTCACTCCCATCCGTCTTCTTCACGAACCGGTACTGACTTTCATCCCATTGCGCGTTGACTTTTAGCAAGCCGCCAAACAATTTCGGAAGGGCCTCGCAGGCCGTCTTCATTTCCTCAATGGAATTCAGTTCAAATACCATTTTCTTCCCATTGCTTCGGCAAATGATCCAACGTCCGATGTGCCGCCCATGTCCGCCAAAGACTTTCTCCGGTTCGAGGCTGGATTCGACGATGTTGGCAGCCGAAATTTTGAAGTTGCGCTTATCTTGCGGCAGCAAATCTTCTGGGGACGCTTCGTCCATGACCTTAATTTTTTCGAGAAGCGCATTTTCCTTCCGACTCTTGAACAAGGCTTCGATGACGGCTCCTACCGCCCCAAAGTAGTGCCAGACAACTGAGCCCAAATCTTGACCACCGAAACGAATGATGAAAATTTCCCGCGAGGTTACGTAAACGCGATACCGGCAGTCCGGTTTCCAGATAAAGACCGCCGTCGCATTAAAAACGGTATTGAGTGACGTTGAATTCATGAGAATTCTTTCTCAATTCGCGCCATCCGGCGATCAGCGCGGGGCTCCAGAAATTCAGAACTCCCCGCACCCCTCCTGTCTAGGAGGATGGCCTATCGCCAATTTGCTCTTTCGCGAATGAGAGTCCTATGAAACCGTAAAATGCCGCCGACTGCTTTAGATTTTTGAAGCAGACAAATATGGCAATGATCCGCCACAATGATTTCATGACTGATCGCGAATCTTCCCATATCTTCCACTTAATGATGGCCGTTGCCGCCATTGCTTCCGGGGGGATAAACCGTGAGCTTGGGGGTTTCGGCGATTGCGCGTGGCGGCTGGCGGCGGAAGGGCTCATTGGGCGGCAGCCAGCGGCGGTCCCATTTGGGCACGTCATATTGACGGACGACGTGCACCATGGCTCGCGCGTAAGTTTTCGGATCATCCCCATTTTCCAAGGGTAGGGTCCCTTTCATTTCTCCCCAGGTGACCCCCTCCTTTTGGTGAAGTTTATAGGGGTCATTATGAAAAACCTTGGCACAGAGCGGCCCGGGGCCGGGGCTGTTGGCGGCTAAGTTCTCAAACTCACTCATTTCTTCCTCGGTCTCGGGAAGCCAGATCCAGTTACACGCTGATCCTTCTTTGCTTTCCAGCCAGTCCGAAAGTTCGCTGCTGATTCGTTCCCCCAATTCATCGGGGTCTTCAGCCCGCTCATAAAAGGTCTCCAGAATGACCATGCCGGCGCCGTCCTGCTTAAAATGGCAAGATCCCACCCATGGGTTTTCCTCATCAGTAGAAGGGGAAGCAGAGGATGTCTTTGGAGCAGGCTCGGAGACCAACGGAAGAGCCGGTTGAGCCTGGGGAGGAATTGGCGCTTTGGCTTTTAGTGGCGCCAGTTCTTTTGAGACTTCCGCCTCCGTTTTCCGGACTGACCACCCCTCTTTGATCGCCTTTCTACCGATCTCAAGCTGTTTATCGATAGTTTTCAGACTCAAAAGGGCTTCTGCGAGGCTGCGGGGAGCGGTTCCACGTGTAACCGACAGCTGAATCTCGTCCGGTAACTTCAACAATCCCAATGACAGGGTAACGTAGGTTTTGCTCTTGCCGATCTTTTCGGCAATCTGGTCATGACTCCAACCTTTCACCTCATTCAAATACTTGTATTCCCCCGCCTCCGTAATTGGGTCCAGTTCCTCCCTCTTGAGGTTTTCATGGAGCATATCGATATCCACATCCTCATCTGATTTCTCAGCGATCAAAACCTTCAGCGGCTTGCCGAGAGCCTGACAGGCCAGGTAGCGGCCGGCGCCAATGTAGACTTCAATATACCCCTCTTTTGGCCTGCCGCAGGCAGGTTCCAATTGGCCCCTCTCCTTAATAGAGGCGGTCAACTCGGCCTGCTTGTCCGAATCATGTTTGCGAGCCCGGGGGTGAAGACGGGCTTTATCCAGGGGAACCTCTTCAAAGCGTTCCTGAGGAAGGGGAGCTTGTTCCGGCGGCGTCATGGTTAAAACCTCCTAGTGAGGATCAACAGCAACTACGTTATAGCGAATCGTTGGAAATTTGCCAAGGTGCCAAAGGGCTCAAATGGGGTCACTCATTAGAAGTCCTGGTGTCAAGTGGCAATAATATGCCAGCCCACAGGCCGTGGTCGTTGACGTTTGTGTCGTTCGCTGTTGAAGGCGCTGTCGCATCCGGGTTCTCATTGAATTGGCGTCGGCACGAAGCCGCACCAGTCACTCATCAGGATCAAAACAAGAACGCTGCGCTGTTCCCGTCCCTGGTCGCCTACGGCGACCCCAGAAAACCGTTGGTGCCCTGCCGTGTCCAAGTGGTGGCGAGTTTCCCCGCCGACAGATTCCTGGTTCTCGCCCAACGTCTGGCGAGTCCAACCCCTGGCTGGCTCACGGCCGAGGCGTCTTCGCCTAAAACTGTCGGTGAAGGAAACGGCTAATCAGTGATAGTGGTTTAACCAACCCCATTGAGAGCTCGTCTCCTCCACCCAAATTCTCACCCGAAAGCGCGCTCCGCGTCGAACGGGACTTGGTCTTTGAGCACGTGATAGCACGCACGCGCCAGCTTGTGGGCCACCGCCTTGGTGGCGACGATCCCATTGGCTTTGGCCTTCTTGCGCTGATAGAAACGTCGGATCTTCTCATTCCAACGCGCACCAAAGTGCGCCGCCTCCACGAAAGCCCATCCCAGGTACTTGTTCCCATTCTTGGCGTTGCCTTCGCCTTTTTTCTTGCCATTCGATAGACGCCGACTATCCACACATCGCGCATACGAAGCGAAATGCCCTGCCTTTTGGAAACGTTCCATCGTCCCGGCTTCGTACATGATCGTCATGCCGAGGACCTTCCCGATTCCGTCGACGGTGAGCAACTTTTCAAATGCCGGCTTGAGTTTCGCCTGCGCCAGAACCGTTTTTTCCAAGCGCCGGATCTGTTCCTGCAGACATCGGATGACCGCCAGCGTGCTCTGCATCGCCAAGATTCGTTCGGCATTGCCGCCGCAAAATCCGCCCATCGTCTCGTCCGTGAGCTCCCGGATCCCCTCTACCGAGATGCCTTTCCCTGTGTTGCGGCTCACCAGGTTCTGCAGACTCAAGATATGAGCGGTCCGACTGCGCACCAGCTGCGAGCGCTTGCGCAACAGATCCCGGATTCCGCGCTCCGCCTTCGGATAAATGTAACCCGTCGGCAAAAGCCCCAACCGCAATAGATGCGCCAAATGCCGCGCATCATGCTCGTCGCCCGTGTACTTGAGTCCCTCGTAGACTTTCACTGCCGCCGTGTTCACCAGCTTCACCGTACAACCTGCTTCCATAAGTCCATCCACCAGCCAGTACCAGTTGTACGTCGACTCCACGGCTACGGCCGTGATCGCCTCGCGATAGGGCGCCAACTGACCCAAGATAAGCGGCAGAACATTCGATAAACGCTTTTCATAGAGGACTCGGTCGTGTTCATCCAGAATCACCAACACACAATTATTTGAATGCAGATCAATTGCGGCGTACAATTTCATTTGTCTCCTCCTCAGGATTATGTTTGTTCTCGACAACCAAACAATACTTCCTGTGAGAGGAGACTTCTATATGATTATCAGGAAAGGCTGTGGATGCTCTCTCGCACTCGCCCCAAGGCGGAATCAAGAGACAGGTCTTCGGAGTTTTTATCGGAGCGGCGTCGGAATTCCACTTTCTTATCCGCGAGCTTACGCTCGCCGATGATGATCCGCAGGGGAACACCCAGGAGATCGGCATCCTTAAGCTTGACTCCGGCGGTTTCATCCCGGTCGTCGTAAAGAACCTCAATGCCCGCCTTTTGGGCTGCTTCATAAAGGTTATCAGCCGTTTCTTTGATTCCGGAGCCGGACATGTTCAGGGCTACGATCTCCAGGTCCCATGGGGCTATCGCGGCGGGCCAGATAATGCCTCCATCGTCATGGCATTGTTCGATGCAGGCGGCCACAACGCGGGAAACGCCTATGCCGTAGCATCCCATCACCATGGGCAGGGAAGTTCCTTTGGAATCCAGGTAGTTCGCCTTCATGCTGGAAGAATATTTGGTTCCGAGCTTGAAAGTGTGGCCCACTTCAATGCCGCGCGCATAATTCATGGGCTTACCGCAACGCGGGCAAGGATCTCCTGCCGCTGCTTTGCGCAAATCCACATAAGCTTCCGGCTTAAAATCCCTTTGAGGATTAACATGTATCAGATGCGCATCTTTTTCGTTGGCTCCCGCGACTCCATCGGTAATGGCGCCCACGGCTCGATCGGCTAAGAATTGGGTTTTGGAATTAACGGGCCCGGCGAACCCTACGGGAGACCCGGTCAACTCGGAGTAGACGGCTTGGTTGGCTTTGACAACGCGCTGGCATTTTAGATATCGGGCCAGCTTAGCCTCATTAAGCTCGTGATCTCCCCGAAGCAGAACACCCACAGGCTTATCATCCGCCAGAACCACCAGAAGTTTAATGAATTGTTCAACCGGGCGTTTGAGAAGCTTCGCGACATCGTCAACACTGACCGCATTCGGAGTCGAAATCTTTTCAATTGGCTCCTGGGTATATACAGGAGGATCTGTTGGAGGATAGGAAATCTCAGCACGCTCCACATTCGCCGCATATCCACACTCTGAGCTGACAATTCCCTCCTCTCCCGAATCGGCCAGCACCATGAATTCATGAGAGAAGCTTCCGCCAATAGCACCGGATTCGGCTTCGACTGGCTGGAATTTTAGTCCGCAACGCTCGAAAATCCGCTTGTAGGCGTTAAACGCCAGCTGATAGTAACGCTCACAATCCGCTTCGTCCGTATGAAACGAATAGCCGTCCTTCATATAGAATTCGCGAGCCCGCATCACGCCGAAGCGGGGTCGGATTTCATCCCTATATTTGACGCCGAACTGATACAGCATGAGCGGCAGATGGCGATAGGACCGCACTTCCCGGCGAACCAGGTCCGTCACTACTTCCTCGGCTGTGGGCGCCAGACAAAAATCCGCATCCTTGCGGTCTTTGAGCCGCATCAATTCTTTGCCATAGATGGGCCATCGCCCGGTTTCTTCCCACAACTCCCGCGGCTGCAGCTGAGGGAGCCAGACTTCCTGACCGGAAATCGTATTCATTTCCTCGCGGATGATCTGCTCCACTTTTTTGAGCACGCGCAAGCCCACAGGAAGCCATTCGTAAATCCCCGCGGCGACTTTGCGGATGAGGCCGGCGCGAAGCATGAGTTGATGGGAAATGGTTTCCGCTTCGCGGGAAGGGTCGCGGAGGGTGGGGATGAACGAACGGCTATAACGCATACACGTGGATTACCGCCAGAAGCCCAAGCGCCACCGAAGAACATCCTGGTAGGAGGCATAGAGAAATATCGTTAGAACGACGGAAAGGCCGACGGCGTTAGCCACCTGCATGACTTTGCGGTTCAAGGGACGCCGGATGATTCCCTCAATCAAATAGAGAAAGATGTGTCCGCCGTCCAGCACGGGGATCGGGAAAAGATTAAAAAGCCCCAGGCCGGTAGAGATGATGGCGATCAGGTAAATCACATAAGACACGCCCTCTTTAGTCGCTTTCGTAACCATTTGCGCAATCCCCAGCGGCCCCGAAAGTTCCTTGGGACCTTCCCAATGGCTGATCTTTTGGGAAAGGTATCGGAGCGGCTGCAGGGTCCAGATTTTAATATCTCGGCCGGCGGCCGCAATACTACCCCTAAGGCCGGGTTTGATTTTGTCTACTTTTGGCATAATCCCGATTAAACCCACTCCATGTTCGGAATCACGTTTGGGAACCAGAGAGATCGATAAAATAGCAGGCCGCGCGACGTGGTCATTCGGGCGCTCTACTCCAAGAATAAGTTTCTGATCTGGCGCACGATGGATCACCTCCGCCATTTGGTCCCAGGTCGCCACCGGATAACCATTAATGCTCCGGATGCGGTCGCCGATATGAAGCTGGGATTGGGCGGCCGGCAAGCCGGCGATCATATCGCCAATGACGGGTTGATCGGACGGCTGAAGGATTCCCCATACTCCGGCCACAAGCGCAAAAAGCGTAAAGGCCAGTACATAATTCACGAGCGGCCCCGCTAAAGCAATAATGATCCGGTTATACCAAGGTTGAGAAAAGAATTCGTCCGGCTTGTTTTGGCGCTCATCCATAAATTCCCCAGCCAGTTTCACCATGCCGCCCAGAGGGACCGAACAAATGGAATAACGCGTATCCCCGGAAGTCCAACCTAGAATTTCCGGACCAAATCCTACCGTGAAACGTTCGACGCGAACCCCCAGATAGCGCGCCATCAGGAAATGACCGTATTCATGAAGAACAACGACCAGTCCGAGACAAATAATAGTAATGACGATCCGTCCGCCAAATTCGATCATGGTATAAGCTCCTTTGCGACTTGCCGGCCCCAGCGATCGGCTTCAAGAACCGACTCAAGGGATAGTCTGGAAGATCCTTTATGTTTCGTCAATGCTTTCTCAACGATTTTGGCAATTTCAGTAAATTTAATTTGCCCATGGAGAAACGCGTGGACGGCGACTTCATCCGACGCGTTCAGGACGGCCGGCCAGGTATTGCCTTTGCGAGCCGCTTCGCGGGCCAGGCCCAGACAAGGAAAGCGCTTGAAATCAGGCTCATAGAACTCTAACTGCCGCGCTTTAGCCAGGTCCAGCGATGCCAATCGTCCCGGCATCCGATCCGGGTAGGTCATGGCATATTGAATCGGCAGACACATGTCCGGCAATGAGAGCTGCGCCAGCATAGCGCCGTCAACAAATTCTACCAAGGAATGGACGATCGATTGCGGATGAATCACAATCTCGCAACGGTCGATGGGCAATTCGAACAGGATGGCGGCTTCTAAAGTTTCCAATCCTTTATTCATTAAAGTAGCGCTGTCGATAGTAATTTTCCTGCCCATCCGCCATGTGGGGTGAGCCAAAGCCTGTTCTACAGCGACTTCGGATAACGGCTTTTTATACCGATAGAACGGTCCCCCTGAAGCCGTCAAAATGAGCTTGCGGACGGATTTTCTGGGCGACCCCTGCAGGCACTGAAAAATAGCTGAATGTTCACTATCCACGGGCAGAAGCGTAGCCTTCCATCGTTTGGCCTCATTGACAACCAGCTGGCCGGCCATCACCAGCGCTTCTTTGTTGGCCAGAGCCACGGTTTTGCCGGCCCGCAACGCAGCCAGGAGAGGCCGGAGCCCTACGGCGCCCACGACTGAAGAAAGAATAAAATTGGCGGAGGGCCATGTCGCGAGTTCAATGAGCCCTTCGATGCCGCTCAAGACGATTAAAGGCTTTCCATGAACGCGCAGACCACGCGCCCTGATTTCCTGTGCGGCCGACTCTTCCCAGACCGCGATCACCTCCGGATTAAATTCACGGACTTGTTCCAGCAGCTTCTCCGTATTGCCGTACGCGCTGAGGCCCGCAATGCGATAAGAGTCGCCCAAATGCGCCGCCACTCCAAGCGCGTTGACGCCGATCGATCCGGTCGAACCCAGGATGACCATGCGGCGTTCTTTTGAAGAACTTTGCAAAGGAGATCGGATGGGCGAAGATTTTTCAGCCATTTTCTGAGTCATGATTAATGTTTAAAGAACGCCCAATAGTAGTAGTACATGGGGGCTGTAAGCAAAAACGAATCAAAACGATCCAAAATTCCTCCATGCCCGGGAAGCAAAGGGGACGAATCTTTCACGCCGGCGCCGCGCTTGAGCAGGGATTCCCCCAAATCAGAGATAAACGCAAGGGACCCCATGACCAGACCTAAGACTAAAGCTTCAGGCATCTTCAGATTTTGTCGCAACAGCGTCAGCTGAAAGAGCGCCGCCAC
>Ga0207009_1089_pt1 | contig 15335 bp, 6 predicted proteins | sample Alteio_BWMinCont_81_FD_153479 | JGI IMG/M metagenome (GOLD analysis project Ga0207009, IMG submission 153479) | Enriched cells from forest soil in Barre Woods Harvard Forest LTER site, Petersham, Massachusetts, United States -... | ecosystem: Environmental > Terrestrial > Soil > Temperate forest >... | reverse complement strand
AATTGCCCGACGCTTCTTTAATGCCAATAATATTTTTAAAATCGCTGGCTAAACGTACGGTAGTCTCCGCGGTTATATTACTAGCCGTTCGGCCCGGAACATTATATAAGATAATAGGTAAAGGCGTGTTTTCGGCTAATGTCTTATAGTGTTGGTAAATACCTTCCTGGTTGGGTTTATTGTATGACGGGCTGGCCGACAGTATGGCATCATAGCCGGTAATGTCAAACTTCTTTAATTGTTCAATAACTTCATGGGTATTATTGCCGCCGATACCGGCAACGAGGGCAACGCGTCCTTGTACAACTTCGGCGGTAAAGGCGAATACTTTCTTCTTTTCTTCGCTGTTTAGGGTGGCGCTTTCGCCGGTTGTGCCTAATGATACCAGGTATTCAACCCCGCCATCAATTAAATAATTGATGAGGTTTTTTAATCCCTCATAATCTACCTGTCCGTCTGCATGAAAAGGAGTAACCATAGCTACGCCTGTTCCGTAAAATTTATTCATGTTATTTATTAAAGGGAACAAATATAGTAATTAGAGATTAGTTAATTGGAGATTAGTGGTTGGATAATTAGTTAACAACCCTTTGTTAGAATCCAATGTTCAACCTCAGTGCAGAATGGATGTTGCTGCCGCTGTTATAGGAACGGCCATACATCAACCTTAAGCCAAAATATTCAACGCCTATACCCAGTTCGGTATAATTTTTAAGATTAGGCGTCGACAGGTAATTTACATCAACAATTTCCTGCAATTTTAACTTGCGTATCAATGGTATCTTATTTAGGATAAAGCCTGAAAAATTGTGTTCAAAGTGTCCTTCGAGGTATTGCGTATAGGTGCTAAACCGATAGTAATCTAATAACAGGAATTTATTGATGCCATCCTGATAAAATAGTATCTGGTTACCCGAGAATTGCTTATAATCAGGATAATACAGGCTATTGGTATTTGTAAATTTACCCACGCCTAAATAAAAGGAAGTTTTACCGTACATGCCCATAGGGATATCAGATTTAGTAATATCGGCGCTAACCAGGTCGTAATCCACATCCGATCCTAAAATATTTTTAATGCCTTTGGTATAGTTAAATCCTATGGTTGGATATTCTGACGGGATATAGCGCCTGCCATTAGGACGGGTTTCGTATTTATCGCTAAAATCATAGCTGGTACGCAGGGTGATTTTAAAGGATTGGTTTTCGGGAAATAAAGGCACATCTGCCGTAGGATTTAACGGATTGTTAGAGGTATAGTTATGTCCGTCAGGACTGAATATACTAAACGACGATGTATTGGGCAGCCATTTGCGATTGGCCCATTCTACACCGGCGCTGCCTACCCAGCCACCGCTAATACGGCCCGATAGGGATAGGTTTACAAAATCCTTTTGATATAGTTTTTCATAGTTCTGCCGGTCGAATAAGCTATAGGCAGAATTCATTAAAGACGAAATGGGCAGACGGTTATTGAGATCGACCACATCAGAGCCGCCGGCAAAGCCAAGCCTGAAACCACTAACCGGAACCGTAGCGCTCACATTGCCGTTGAGTAAACGGTCAGCGAATCCATAACGCAGCTTTGCACCCAGGCGCAGATACCGGTTATTAACCGAGTCGATCATTTTAGTGTACGAAGCACCATAGTCAACAGTAACCCCCTCTACCGTATTAAACAATAGCGAGCCCAGTATCGAGTCGAAATGGTAATATTCTTTTTGATACCGGTTGCGGTTATTAATACCACCGCCAAACAGAAGCCGTGATAACCGGAATTTATTATTTACCCTGTCGACCGAATCCAGATATTCTTTTGATTCACGCCTTTTTGCCAGCTTATCTTTTTTAATATAGTCTGTTTTCTCCTCTTCGGTAAGTGGTACGGGCCTTTCCTGTTCCCAATAAAGTGAATCTTTTTTATTTACCTGTTTGGTAATGCGTAATACCTCGGAAAATTCCTTTTTTTCGAAGACGGGAGCGAGGTCATAATTTTTATAGATGGAAATAAAATAACCGCCAAACTTAAATCCAAAAAGGCCGCCCACAAATTCAAATTTAGCCGACGAGGTCATCCAGGCTTTATTGTTCACCGGGAAAAATTGCTGGTTGATTTTTAGTGTATCAACAAAGTTGATATTTGCTTTTTTGGTGATATAGAGATCGAGCCCGTACATGCGCCAGCTATCTTTTAGTATATAAATTATTCCCTGGAAACAGGGATCGTAGTCGCGGCGGGGTTTTACTCTTATTTTATAAATAGTTTCGCCATTTTCAACGCTTTCGCCCAATAGCTTGTAATTATAATAAAGCATAGCATCTTCGGCAATGGGCGATACCAACGGACGATTGCTTATTTCCTGCCAGTTTTGTGTATTCTCATAAAAATTAACCTTCATATCTGTTGCACGGTTAAAGCTAAAGGCGCGATTGCGGCCCGAAACTTTTGAGGAGATCATCTCTTCATGCACATTGTTTGGATATTGAAAACTGTATTTTGACTCGGACTCAGACAGGTAAACAATTCCCCTTCGGTTAGAATCCAAGCCTATTTCACGGCCCAATTGATTAATGTCACGGCCGAGGAATTTTTTTGGCGCATCCAATAGTTTTTGCAGCCCCTTAATATAAACCTCGCAAGAATAGGCCTTAACCTCGTTTAAATAGGTTTTGCGTTTTTTTATGACTTTGCGAATGATAGCATAGGCCGGATCTTCACCCCCGGCGCGTATGGTAACATCTTTTAAAAAATAAGTTTCGGTAGTTAAACTGACATTGATTACCTGGTTGGTTTTAACATCCAGTTTACGGCTTTCCTGGCGATAGCCTACGGCTTTATACAATACCTCGTACTGGCCAGGTTTTAATTGCAGGGTGTATTCGCCGTCGCTATTAGCCGAGGTGCCGATAGTGGTATTTTTGACATAAATACTGGCAAACGGAACCGGGTTGGCTTTTTCATCCCTTATTTTACCGCTTATAGTTAGCTGGGCGAATAAACTGCTACTTGCGAAGAAAAATATTAATAGAGGTAGAAATCGTTTCATTCGGCTTAGGGCTTTGTGCTAAGATGGATTATTTTTAAGTAAGGCACGCAAAAAAAATTGTTAATTATTGTTAACGAAGAAATGAGGCATAGGGTTGCGGCTTATAAAACTTACGAAATTTTATAAACTTTGTAAGTTTGAATAGAGGCGTTGACACATCTTCGTCTCATGATTACCCAATCATCGCCAGCAATTCTTCATCACTGATAATAGGGATATTCAGTTTCTGTGCTTTTTCTAACTTAGCCGGGCCCATGTTATCGCCTGCTACCAGGTAATTAAGTTTGACAGATATGCTGCTTAATATTTTTCCACCATTTTGCTCAATGATATCCTTTAGTTCATCCCTCGAATACTTTTCAAATACGCCGGATATGATAAAACTTTGTCCGCTTAACTTTTCGCTTTGCAGGGTTACCTCCTTTTCTTCGGTAATAAATTGCAGGCCCTGTGCTTTAAGCTGCTCTATTTCTTCCAGGTGTTTGGGGTTGCTAAAATATTCGATGAGGCTATGGGCTATCCGTTCGCCTATTTCTTCGGCTACTACCAGTTCTTCAAACGAGGCGGCTATAAGGTTGTCAATGTTTTTAAAATGAGCGGCCAGTTTTTTAGCCACGGTTTCGCCTATATAGCGAATGCCCAAGCCAAACAGCACTTTTTCAAAAGGCATTTGCTTTGATTTTTCGATACCATCCAGCATATTGTTGATGGATTTTTCGCCAAAGCGTTCCATTTTCTTCAGATCGTCGATATGCCTGTGCAACTCATATATATCGCTGATGTGGCGTATAAAGCCACGCTGATAAAGTGTCTCAATAGTTTCATCGCCCAATCCATCAATGTTCATGGCTTTGCGGCCAATAAAGTGCTGCATTTTGCCTATTATCTGCGGTGGGCAGCCCTCATCATTAGGGCAGTAAAAAGCCGCTTCGCCTTCCTGTCTTTCCAGTAAGGTATTGCAAGCCGGGCAATGCGTAATATATTCAATAACGGGAGCAGACGGATCGCGTTTTTCTAAATTTACGCTGATGATCTTAGGGATGATCTCGCCACCTTTTTCTACAAAAACCCAGTCGCCCTGGTGCAGGTCCAAACGCAGCATTTCGTTGGCATTATGTAGGGTGGCACGTTTTACTGTTGTGCCTGCCAATAGTACCGGCTTTAAATTGGCTACCGGGGTAACGGCACCTGTACGGCCTACCTGGTAGCTAACGCTTAATAACTCGGTTTGTACACGCTCGGCTTTAAATTTATAGGAGATGGCCCAACGTGGTGATTTGGCGGTAAAGCCCAGCTCCTGCTGCTGGCTAAAATTATTTACCTTGATAACAATACCGTCAATATCATAGCTCAGATCAAAACGTTTTTTATCCCATAGGGCGATAAATGCAAAAACCTCATCAATAGTGTTGCAAAGTTTACTATGCTCATTCACATGAAAGCCCCAGCTTTTAACGGCTTGCAAGCTTTCCCAATGGGTTTTAAACAGCGGTTTATCGGTATAAAGGAAATATAAAAAACAATCCAGCGGACGTTTGGCAACCTCGGCCGAATCCTGCATTTTTATAGTGCCCGATGCAAAATTGCGGGGGTTGGCAAAGGGTGGTTCGCCGTTTTCAATGCGCTCGCTATTTAAACGCTCAAAAGCCTTAAGGTGCATAAATACTTCGCCCCGGATCTCGAAATGGTCGGGGTAATTACCTTCGGCAAGTCGCTTGGGGATGGTATTGATAGTACGAACGTTGGTAGTAACGTCATCGCCCTGCACACCGTCACCACGGGTTACGGCCTGTACCAGCTTCCCATTTTCGTAAGTAAGGCTCATGGAAAGGCCGTCAAACTTCAGCTCGCACACATATTCAAAATTATCGCCAATAGCTTTGCGGATACGTTGGTCAAAATCAAATAGCTCCTGCTCGTTATAGGTATTACCTAATGACAACATGGGCCATTTATGCTTAACGGTAACAAACTCTTTGGTGATATACCCGCCTACTTTTTGGGTAGGTGAATCGGGATCAGCCAATTCAGGAAATTGCTTTTCGAGCGCGGATAATGCTTCAAGTTTCTTATCAAATTCAAAATCTGAAATGGTGGGCATAGCCAGCACATAGTAATCATAACTATGTTGTTTTAGCTCGGACATTAAGGATTGTATCTGGACCTTTGCTTCTGCTGGTGACATTTGTAATAGAGATTAGTTGATCAGTGATTAGTACTATCGATTAGCTGTCTAAAGTACAAAATAACTAATCTTCGGCCTCTTATCACTAATCAGAAAAAAATTTTATTTTTTTCAGCCGACCTATTAAATTCGAACCCGGATTTATTAAAACAACAAGCATATAGTACAATGAAAAAGATCGGAAAATTTTTGATTTTAGTATTGGCAATATCACTGTTTGCCGCCACAACCAGTAAGGCACAAGTTTATGTGCCCACGCCGCCCGCTGCTGTGCAAAAAGGACCTATAGGTACCCGGCCAAATAAATACATGGTTTGGATTCCGGAAGAATGGGCGCCTGCCGGTGATAAGTATATTTATCGTGCCGGATATTGGGGTATGCCGCCTACACCTAAATCAGTTTATGTGCCTGGGCACTGGGAAAAAACGTCAAGAGGTTATATCCGCAGACCCGGTTACTGGAATAACCCGCACATATAATTTTACATATTTTTATATATAATTTAAACTCTTTTGCAGCTGCTTTGTCTTAAATAGTAATTAATCAATACTTATTACTATGAAAAAGATCACCAGAGTTTTAATGTTATTAGCTATAACATCATTATTTGCTGTTGCTAATAGTAGCGCACAAATTGTAGTCAGGATACGCCCGCATCGCCCGGGGCCCGCTGTAATAGTAAGGACTCGTCCGCCTTCACCGCGCCATGTTTGGGTTGGCGAAGAATGGACGCCTAACGGCAGGGTATATGCTTACCACCCTGGTTATTGGGCCTTACCTCCGCATGATGGAGGCGTTTGGATTGCCGGGCATTGGGCCAACCGTCCCGGGGGATCTATTTGGATCGCCGGTCACTGGAGATAAGCAACTTATTTATAACAGATTATTTAGCTGCCTGCCTTTATTAAAGGAAGGCAGTTTTTGTTTATGAACCAATCAATAAAAATCGTAACAGCGGCGTAAACCTTCAAATTTCTGTTCGGCGGCGCGCGCCGGAAGTGTTGTTTGATAACCTATGCTCCCTTCAGACGTGCCGCTGGTATTGCTATAATTAAGTCCGGAAACGGGCACGTCATGACTTACCCCAAAGCGCAATTTTTCGGCACCTTCACGGTTAATGAGCAAATCGAATATTAAGGATATGCCTATTGCGCTAGGGCCGGATTGACCGCCGCTATGGTACCAAAGTCCGGCGTTTACGCCCTTCCGTTTATATTGCACCCCTGCGCTTAACGTTTGTTGGTTGGCCTGTTTTGAAAAGACGACTGATGGAATAATGTATGATTTTTCATCGTCGTATAAATTTTCGCCGCTATTGAGGCCCCAGCGGTAGCTAATGTGTGCCACACCACGCATTGGTAACAAGGCCGGGCTGCCTGTAAATGATTCGTTGGGATGATTAATATGTTGTACGGCACCACCAATATCAAACTCGCCCACTACCAGGTTGATACCGGCCCCCGAATCAAAATAAAACCTGTTGTTGAATGGGAAAGATTCGGCTGCCGAGGCGGAGCCGGGTATAAAACCAAGCCTGGGATCTATCTGATCGTCAAAAACTAATTTATTGTAGTCAATGGTGCGGTCAACAACGCCGGCCTGCAACCCAAATGAAAGCACAAAACCTTCGGAGCCCACGCTATACGCATAAGTGCCTGCGATACTATTATTAACGAGGAAGGCCGTGCCTTCGCTGCTGCGGCTAAACATTAAACCCACGCCGCCGCCAAATTGCGGCATATTGTAATCAATAGATGCAGTTGTATAAGATAAATTGCCGGGTATAGACGACCATTGGTTACGATAGATCATATTCATGCGTAAGTCGCCTTCAAATTGCCCGGTAAGCGCCGGATTAAGATAGATGGGGGCATTAAAAAACTGGGTGTACATCTGATCCTGGGCCAGTAAGCGTACACCGGACAGAAAAATTATAACGAAAAGTAAAAAAAGAATCTTTGTATATCTCATCGCTATCGTATTAAATGTACCGAGCCAACTCTTTTAGGCAACGAGCCATTATATGACATGCCCTTCCATTCGTTGCCATTAATAAAGGTGGCGCTTGCCTGCCATACATATACTCCCTGCGGGACGGGTAGCCCGTTAAATGTCCCGTCCCATCCTTCAACCGGAGCCCCCTTGCTATCCAGCTTACTGGTTTGCCAAACCACCTGGCCGTATTTATTAAATATTTGCAAAAGCCATATTTTAATACCCGAGCCCTTGGCCATAAAAACTCTCAATTCTGCTGTGGCGCTTGACGGAATAAAGGCATTGGGCAAGTACAATTGCCCGGGTACACCCGTAATTCTCACGCTATGGGTAATTGTACTATCACAACCAAGCGCGTTTGTGGTAGTTAAGGTGGCTTTATATAAACCCGTATCCGGGAAAGTAATTATAGGATTTTGTCTTGTCGAGGTCTGTCCGTCGCTAAATGTCCATTTCCATGAAACGGGGCTGCCTTTAGTTTGATCAATAAAAGAAAAAGTATAATTGGGTATGGATGTTATACTGTCTGGTTTTTCGATAAAATCTGTAGCCGGAGGCCCGTTAATCACAATATAGGATTGCTTAATCGTGATGGAGCTACAACCTGTTGCCGTGTTAGTAGCTGTTAAAGTTACTGTGTAGGGCGAATTGGTGAAATGGTAGCTATGTGCTGGTGGAGTGTAAGCAAATGAATGGGTTGAACCATCACCAAAATTCCAGTCGTAGATTAATGACGTTACCGGCGTATTGAGATCATTACTTGTTGTTGTGTTGGTGAAATTAACCAACGCATCCTTGCAGGCTTGTGTAACATCAGCGCTAAAATTTGGGGTGGGCGCCTGGTAAACATCTATCCGCAGGCGCGGGCTTGATTCGGATGAGCCGCAGGAGTTTGAAGCGGTTATAGTAACGTAATAGGTACCGGCATTTTTAAAAATATAAGGCAACGGGTCGGTGCCACCTATAGGCTGATCAACAATTTTATTATTGCTATCATAAATATTGTAATGGAAAGTATCTCCGCCGGATGAATTATTGATAAAGGTTACATTTAAAGGAGCGCACCCGTTATTAACATTATCCTGGATAAACATTTGCCCAATTATAGTAAGTGGTGATATCGTAATCGGGATATGGATCGATTCGCCGGTATTATTGCAATAGCCGGTGGCAATCATATATAGGGTAAATGTTTTCCTGGATGCTGTACTTATTGCATTAAATAAGGCATCGCTCTTATCTGTTTTGGTTATTTTTTGGACCAGGGTGGACCCATCATATAAATAAAAATCATAGGTAATATTATTTCCCGGCGAAATATTCTGAACATCCAGTGCAAATGCGCCACATCCGCTGAGCGAGTTAGGTAATATGCGGGCGATTGGTGTTGCCGGCCTCACCAATACAGAATCAATCACCGGCGCCCGTTGGGCGCAGTTGCCGATTACGTTTAGCGATATATAATAGGTAGTGTCGCGGCCATCTGTGCGTTGCGCAAAGGTGTGCCTTGGGCTAACTGTGTTTGATGAAGCTGAACCATCACCAAAATTCCATAGAAAAGTGGCCCCCGCCTGGTTGTTTGAAGTATTGGTAAACTGAACGGCCAAGTTGCCGCAGCCGCTTTTTGGAATGGTTGTAAAGCTGGCTATTACATCGTTATTATTGATGATAGTTACTTGCGACTGAGTAGTTGCGCAGGGCGCCAGCGCACTTATTGTCCAGGTAAAGGTATAAACGTTGCCGCCCAATAAGCCGGCTACCGTGGTTTGATAGCTGGCGGGATTAGTAATAGTTGCCGGCTGCCCGCCTGTTTGAGTCCACAAACCTGGAAACGTGCCCGGGTTATTGCCATTTAGCGTGGCAACAGATGCATTGCAAAGATTTTGGTTTGGCCCGGCATTGGCTACAGGTGCAGGCTGGTTCACCTGTATAATAGTTTCGGTGGATGGCATCACGTTACACACGCCGTTTTGTATTTGAGCCCGATATCGCGTGGTTTGTGTTAAATTTAAATAAGATACATTGGCAGCGGTAGCCCCAATGTTTTGCCAGGTAACCCCATTATCCGTCGATATCTCCCATCTTAATATCCGCCCTAGCTGTCCGGACAAGGTAATAGTTCCACCGTTATCTCCTGAACACACCGTATTAGCCCCCGCTGTATTGCCGCCTACAGTCGCCAGATCATCTGTTATTGTTACTGTGCTGGTGCTTGGCGGGCACGGAGCGGCCGTGGATATAGCCCAGGTAAACTGGTAAGTGGTGCCGGGTACCAATCCGCTGGCGGTGGCATTTGGGTTTGCTGCATTATCAAAAGTTACACCGGTTTGCCCTGAGACAAGCGTCCATAAGCCGGTGCCCGAAGCTGGCGTATTTCCTTGCAGGACATAACTTGTGGTGGCGCATACTTCTGTGTTTTGGCCGGCGTTTGCTGCTGTAGGGGGCTGGTTGACCGTAATAATTGTGATAGAAGAATAATCGGATGTACACGGTCCGTTTTTTACCAAAGCCCGGTATTGTGTGGTTTGGATAAGATTTGAATATTGCTGTAATGTGTTGGTGTTAGCAATATTTTGCCAGGTGTTTCCCCCGTCTGTTGATGACTCCCATCTTACTACTGCACCTGTTTGGCCGGATAAAGTGACGTTGCCACTATTGCTTCCCGCACAGAAAGTATTGGCCCCCGCTGTTGTACCCCCAACAGCAGGCAGGTCATCTTTAATGGTTACTGTATTTGAGTTTGGTGAACAGGGAGCGGCTGTAGATATGGTCCAGGTAAACTGGTAAGTATTGCCAGCAACCAGGCCGCTGGCGGTAGCATTTGGGTTTGCAGCATTGTCAAAAGTTACACCCGCTTGCCCTGAAGCAAGTGTCCATAGACCTGTACCGGACGTTGGGGTATTTCCCTGCAGGACATATGTGGAAGTATTACAAACCTCGTCATTTGGTCCGGCGTTTGCAGCTGTCGGGGGCGGATTGACCGCAATAACAGTGGCAGAAGAATAAGCAGATGTACAGGGCCCGCTTTGTACCAAAGCCCGGTATTGGGTGGTTTGCGTAAGGTTGAAGTATGATTGTGTGGCATTAGTGTTCGCTATAATTGCCCAGTTAGCGCCTCCATCTATTGACGATTCCCAATGTACTACGGCACCGGTTTGGCCGGATAAAAAGACATTCCCATTATTGTTTCCTGCGCAAAAAGTATTAGCCCCTGCCGTTGTACCCCCAACAGAAGGCACGTCATCTTTAATAGTTACGGTGCTGGTGCTTGGCGAACACGGCGAGACGGTAGAGATGGTCCAGGTAAACTGGTAGGTAGTGCCAGGCTGCAACCCACTTGCCGTAGCATTTGGATTTGTGGCATCATCAAAAGTAATCCCTGCGGCAGGAGAAACAGTCCATAAGCCGGTACCCGACGTTGGGGGATTTCCCGCCAAAGGGTAACTTGTTGCATTACATAGTTCATTATTTATGCCTGCGTTTGCAATGGTAGGAGGCGGGCTCACTGTAATAGTGGTGACAGAAGAATTATCAAATGTACATGCCCCGTTCATTACCACCGCCCGGTATTGAGTAGTTTGTGTAAGGTTAACGTAGGCCTGGGATGTACCCGTATTGGTTATTGTTGACCAGTTAACACCTCCATCTGTCGATGATTCCCACCTTAACACTGTACCCACATTGCCGGTAAGTGTAATCGTACCCCCATTGTTTCCGGAACAAATTGCGGTACTGCCATTGGTAGTGCCGCCAACAGAAGGAGCATCATCTTTTACCGTAATACTATTACTGCTTGATTGGCAACCGCCGGGGGCAGTTATTGTCCAGGTAAAAGCATAAGTAGTACCGGGCGACAATCCGGTGGCCGTAGCAGTTGGATTTGTAGCATCATCAAAAGTAACCCCTGCGGCAGGGGTTACGGTCCATAGCCCGGTACCGGCAGATGGAGGGTTACCATGAAGGGGGTAAGAAGTTGCATTACATACTTCATCATTAATGCCGGGATTAGACGCTGTCGGTAGGGGCTGTATCGTTATAGTTACGCTGGTAACGGCGCCCTGGCAACTGCCGTTAATTGGTGTAAGCGTATATTGAACAGTTCCGGCTGTTGTACCATTATTAATTAAAACATCATTTATTTTGCTGGTAGAAGTTGCAGCTGATTGCTGGGTGTTGCCAGTTATGTTGCCTGACAACACCGTACTTGTCCAGGTGTAGGTGGTGCCCGGAAGGTTAGGCGTTAAAGTAATATTGGCGGAGCTTCCGCTGCAAATGGTATTATTTACGGGGGTAGCGGTAACGGTGTATGCCTGATTAACCGTTACATTAAATGTAAAAGGGGTACCGGTGCAGCCATTTGGATCGACAGGGGTAATGGTATAAGTTACTATCGCATCATTGGATGCGGTATTGTTCAGTACGTCATTAATCGTATTTATACCGGGCCCGCCGCCGTTTGAAAACCCGGTAGCGCTTCCTTGCGTGAGCGCGGCGATCCAGGTATAGGTGCTGCCCGGAACACTTGACGTAATGGTATAAGCTACAGGGCTGGAGGTACATATTTGTTCGGCATTAACACTTGTGATATTATCAATAGGGTAAATGTTTATCGTTACGGACTTCTGAATATCTGAACACGGGCCCGTTAATGACGTTTTGACATCCAGGGTAATTGTGGCCCTGCCGGCGGTAATTTCTGCAGCAGTAGGTGTGTAACTGGTGGTAAGGGAATTGGGTGCGGAAAAAAAACCACCACCGCCGATCCACTGGAAAGAGTTAAAAACAGCAGGATTTATATTACCCATTACGGATACCGATGTCCCCGGGCAAATATTGGTTGCCGATGGTGTTACCGTAACGGTTGGCGCGCTTTGGAAAGTGATGTGTTGTGATACCGGGGCGCTGGTGCCGCAGCTATTTTGCTCGGTTGCACTTACGGTATAAACCGCAAAACCGCTAAAGTTTATTTGAGGATATTGGGTATTTGCATTTGTACCGCCCGTAAAAGTAAAGGGGCCCCCGCTAACTGTCCAGGTATACGTATTTGCTAATGGTTGCGCTGTTCCGGTTATGTTAGTATGTGTGCTGCTACCTGTAGCCGGGCTAAAATTAAAGGTTTGGTTAGTGCCGCATACTGAAAAATCCGGCGAAAGTGTAACAACGGGTGTGGCATCGACATTGATGGTTTGTGGGGCAGAGGTAGCTGTACCGCAGCTGGAACCAGATATAGCTAATGTAACCGTATAGGCACCTGATTGATGAAAAACAAATTGAGGCGCATGACTATTTTTGGTGGTTCCACCGGCAAAAGTTACAGCCGGTGCCCCCGTCGGTCCCGTAACGGTCCACAGATAGGTATAGGCGGTGGCAGGGGTGCAGGTTAAATCAAGAACAGAATTTTCGGTAGGTGTAACCGGAGTTGATAGGCAGACCGGCGTAGGTAGAGTAAATATCGGTTGCGGTTTATTCTGTATACATATGGTGATACTATTGGGTGGACTGGTGCATATTCCTGTGCTGCCGGCCTGTAACGCAACTGTAACGGTATGATTGCCATTGGTAGTAAAAGTATGTGTGAAATTAGTACTTAAAGGCACCCCCGCGAGCAATACCGGACCACCATCAACAGACCAGTTATACCGGGCAAGCGGGTTAAAGCTGCAGGTACTTGAAGTACTGCTGGGGTCCTGCCCCGGATTTGAAGCATTGGTAAAGGTAATAGCCGTGTTTACACAACCTGTTGCGACCGGAGCAATGCTGTTAATTGGTATCTGCAGCACTTTAGCATAAGTAGTGATAGATGATACCGCCCTGACGCAATACGGGCTTTGCGGCTGTATATTTACCTGGAAAGAGTTTGTATTTTGAGCATTTGCCGTATGCCCGCATGAACCTGTTGTATAGTTATGCATAATTGTGCCGCCTAAATCCTTTATGTTACAGAGGGTATAGCTGGAACTTGTTCCATCGCCCCAGGTAACCTCGTAAGTGGTGCCGGGATAATTGTTTTGTATTCCGTTTGCAGAGGTGATATCAACGTTATAGGATAGGGTGGCCCCGCCGGTGGCGGGCAAACAAATGGTACTGCTGTTTGAAACTGAAAAACTATTATTCAGCACATTGTTTAGTAAAGTATAGGCCTGTGTACCAATAGTGCCTAAATTAGTGGCGGTTACCATAATAGTATAATTGGTTGCCTGGGCCGTGAAGCCTGAAGGGGGGCCGGGGGTCATTACTACCGGAGCACCTTCTATACTTTGAGACGACTCATTAAAAAAAGTAGCTACCGAGGCGTTTGTGCTGGACCCATCGTTAAAAAAGAATTGATTGCCTGCCGTGCCGTTACATGTACCAAATACGGTGGGAGAAGTAGCCAGCACAGGCGACCCTGTAATACCCGCAGTAACAGCCGTACCGGCACTAACAGTAAAAACAGGTGACGGAGCGCTTGTAATTATCGGATCCGTAGATTTTATGACAAGTGTATAAGTGCCGGGCGCGGTACCCCCGGGTATTACCCCGTTTACAAATGTCCCGTAAAAGCCGATAGTAGTACCAATAGGCGTACCCGGTGCAACAATGTTTCCCAATGCATCAGCCAGGTATAAATTAAATTTGTTGTCTTGCTGGATACAGTTAGCCGACGCACCTATTGTAAAAGGAACGGCGATAGTTGAACCACGTGTATAAATCCCCGTTTGAAAATCATGGATAGTTAACGTTTGCCCTAAAACCGGCGCAATAGCAACAACGGTAAAAAAAATAATTAGTAGATACCTGGCAGCTGTTCTGAACATTACACACTCTCCTTACTATCTGCTGCCCGTCAATTAAACATTTACTTCCGGGTAACTGGGGTTACGGCTAATAATTATTATTTAATTACCGCTTTGACGAGAGTATGTTGGGAGTGTTTAATAATCGATGCGTCACAGTCTATTATGCAATTCGCTAAAAAATGAGCAGCAATGTTTATTGACTTGTTATAGGTAGATGCTGCCTGTAAAATGTGAACAGTAAATTCATCAACTTGTTTTTATCGACGCTATTTTGTTGCTATCTTAGTAGCTGTGGATAATTTTATTGTTTCGGCGCGTAAATACAGGCCTGCTACTTTTGAAACTGTTGTTGGTCAGCAACATATAACCAACACCCTAAAAAACGCTATTAAAAATAATCAGCTGGCGCAGGCATTTTTATTCTGCGGCCCGCGTGGCGTTGGCAAAACCACCTGTGCGCGTATCCTGGCAAAAACCATCAATTGTACCAACCTGCAACCTAACGGCGAGGCCTGTGGTGCATGCGATTCGTGCAAATCGTTTCAAAACGGCAACTCGTTTAATATACATGAGCTGGATGCGGCTTCAAATAATTCGGTTGATGATATCCGCAGCCTGATAGAGCAGGTACGCATACCGCCCCAGGGCGCACGTTACAAGGTTTATATTATTGATGAAGTGCACATGCTGTCACAGGCAGCTTTTAATGCTTTTTTGAAAACGCTGGAAGAGCCGCCGCACTACGCTATTTTTATATTAGCTACTACCGAAAAGCACAAGATATTACCTACTATACTCTCGCGTTGCCAGATATTTGATTTTAACCGTATCAGTGTGGATGACATGGCTACGCATTTAACATCTATAGCCGAAAAGGAAAAGATAAGCTATGAGCCTGATGGACTCCATATTATTGCTCAAAAAGCCGATGGGGGGTTGCGCGATGCCTTGTCCATGTTTGACCAGATTGTCAGCTTTTCGGATGGGAAGGTTACATACCGGTCAGTTATTGACAACCTGAACATACTGGACTACGATTATTATTTTAACATAACCGATAGTTTACTGAATGAAGAAACAGCGAAAACGCTGTTGTTTTTTGATGAAATATTGGCCAAGGGTTTTGACGGAGCTCATTTTATATCCGGCCTTTCTGAACATTTTAGAAACTTGCTGGTTGGAAAAGATCCATCTACCTTAAAACTATTGGAAGTGAGCGAAGGAATAAAAACCAAATACCTGCAGCAATCACAAGCTGCAAGCATATCGTTTTTATTATCGGCTATGAATATCGCTAATCAGTGCGATCTGAATTATAAGCTAAGTAA